>Ga0181348_1000209_pt1 | contig 24148 bp, 27 predicted proteins | sample Su13VDMM110DN_FD_130092 | JGI IMG/M metagenome (GOLD analysis project Ga0181348, IMG submission 130092) | Freshwater viral communities from Lake Michigan, USA - Su13.VD.MM110.D.N | ecosystem: Environmental > Aquatic > Freshwater > Lake | place: USA: Michigan | collected 2013-07-16
AAGCATAACGTTAGGATTTTGTTTCAACTGCCTATATAAATATCCCAACATTGCTTGATCAGGGATAATATAGTTATATCTTCTGTTCATCGCTGTTAATATAAGAGTACAATAGTTCAAGAAAGCGTTAGTCTTTCCTCCGTATGTTCCCCCGTTTAAGACATATGAATCATCGTACTTATCTTTATTATATACGACAGTATTCAACACCCAATCGTGCCACATTTGATTGCAATCATTTTCTCGAATTTGCATCCCCTCACAGACTAAGAACAGTTCCTTCTCAGGATGTAAAGCCATAAAATCAAATGGGTCTTTTTGTAAGATTACATCACGCATATCACAGTGCATAACATAATCAAAATCTTTACCATTTTCACAAAGCCAATCATAGTAAGCCAAATAGCAAAAATTTATAGGAACAAGACCTGTTTTAGCTTCGACAACATAATCATAGTATTTTTTCAGCCTTTCAATTTGTTCAGGCACCACATTATATACAAATACTATTTTCTTAAAAGTTTTTAATTTAGATAAAGAATTTAAATATATTTCAGCATCTAAAGTTTCTAAAATTTTGTTACCTTGCAAAAAATTAAGTAAAAGGTTATTCATATTTCCATTATACGAGCTTTTTGTAATGATGAATTGTTCTTTCAATACCCTCTTCAAAATCAATCTTAGGAGACCAGTCAATTAAAGACTTTAATTTTTTAGATGTACCACAAACATAAGAATGCTTACTTTCTTCTTTATTGTCGTCAAACAAAAGGCTACAATTAGGTTTTATTTTATTGTAAATTAATTCAACAACATTCTTTATTCTAATTTCTTGGTCAGAACAGATGATGTAATCACCAGAAATTTTTTTCTCCACAATATCTTTCATAGCATAAGCAAAATCTTCAACATACAAATAATCAACAATAGATGAGCATTTATTTAAAGTTAAGTTTTCATTGTTGAGTAAAGATATTATTGTTTTGGGAATAAGTCTTGTTAATACATCATTAGGGCCATATGTATAAACTGGTCTTATCCAAGTATGTAGTATGTTGTGCCTAGAACAATAATTTTCAGATATTGACTTAAAACTGTTTTTGGTTATAGCGTACATAGAATCTGGCTTGCAGATTGTTGTCTCGTCAAATGTTGATTCCTGATATCCATATTCTGCAGAAGAACCTAGGCAAATAAAATGTGAAATATTGTGCTTATAGCATAATTTCAATAACTCAGAACTGTAATGTATATTTTCAGTTTGCCATAACTTATTAATGTCAAGCGAAGAGTTTCCACCCATCCAGGCACAATGAATCATACAATCTACATTAATATTTTCTATAGATTTATCAAGAGATAAATAATCTGACATTTCTGAATGAATAAAAGTTATATCATAATCAAGTTTATCAAATTTTCTTGATACAGCGTAGATATTATGATTCTTATTGAGTAAATTGCATAGATTTGAACCTAAAAAACCATTTGATCCTGTGACTAAGATATTCATAAACTAAAAGATAAATTTTGATATGCATAGATATGATCTGTAGTATATGTATCAACCTTTTCATATCCTAAGTTTGTAAGGAAAGATTTTATATCATTATCATTTACGTTATATCTAAATGCCCAGTCAAACTCAACACTAATTACTGGTTTAAATTTTTTGATAGTTTCAGATGCTCCCATTAATGCAAAAAGTTGATAACCTTCAACATCTAGTTGAATAAAATCACAATGGCTCAATGCTAAATCATCTACTTTTAAGGTAGGAGTTGTGCCATAATTAGGATTTACATAAAAACCACCAATTTCATCAGGAAGAGTAGTCATAGATACCATTCTATGATCATCTCCCAAACAACATTGAAATTTATGAACATTGTCATATGGCAAATTATTTACTAAACAATGAAAATTAACTGGGTCTGGTTCAAAAGTATAAACTGTCTCAAAATAATCAGCAAATTTTACAACTTGCATTCCACAGTTTCCACCTGCTTGCACGACTACTTTATTATCTTTTAGAAAAGGTTTAACAACTTCTAGAAGATCAGTTTCGCTCGAGAGACCCTTAAAAGTCCTCAAGTTATGGTCGTCTTTCCGCCAAAACCATTTATCATAAATCTTAATAATTAAATCAGCAAAATTATTCATAATGTATCAAATATCCACATTGTAATTACCAAACAAACTTATTCTTGTAATATTCTACAATTTCCAAAATTTTATTATTAAAAATGCAATTTGGAGTCCATCCTAAACTTCTCAATTTGTCATCGTTCAGTGCATATCGGACATCTTGCCCAGGTCTTTCAAATCCAAAATCAATGAACCTGTTATAATCAACATCTTCCTTAAGAAAATAACAATCAATTACTTTTTTAACAGTATCAATATTAGATTGTTCAAAACCACCAGCCACATTGTAAATTTCATTAACATCTCCAGACTCAATTATCTTCAAAACTGCTGACGCTGTATCTTCAGCATGCAGCCAGTTTCTAATTGGAGTACCGTGATTATGAAGGGGAATTTTTCTTTCTAGCCCCAAATACTTGCATGATTTTGGAATTAACTTTTCGACATATTGTCCTATACCATAATTATTTGTAGGACGAATAATATTGTAAGGAATGTTATATGTTCTTGACCAAGCTAATATAAGTTGATCTGCTGCTGCTTTTGTAGCTGAATATGGATTACTTGGTCTAAGAGTATTTGATTCAAAATGCTCACCGTCAGCAATATCTCCATAAACTTCGTCTGTACTGAAATGTATTAGCCTTGGAACATTGTAGCCTTCTTTTTTGTAAATCTTAAGAAGTTCAAGAATATTATAGACTCCAACAATATTAGAATCTAGAAAAACTTTACTATCTCTGATTGAGTTATCTACGTGAGTCTCAGCAGCAATGTTTATGAAAAAATCACAATCTACTAATCTATCAATATCCAAAATGTTTGTTTTTTCGAATTTGAATTTTTCATAATGAATAAATTCACTTAAAATACTTTCATCAGTAGCATAAGTACAACTATCTATTCCGTAAACATAGTATCCATTGTCAAGTAATAATTTAGTAACGTATCTTCCAATAAATCCTAAGCAACCAGTTATATAAACAATCTTCATTAAAATATTATACCAAGCAAACGAGGTATAATCTGAGTATGAATCGTAAGTACCTACCTACTCTTTCAGAGCTTATAGACAGACTTTCTATTGTTCAACTAAAAGAAGTTTTTATTCCTGAGCACAAAAATGAATATTCTAAAGAAATTGCTGACATTATCCACGACATTCAGGCACATATTGATGAAAATGATGCAGTAATTGATGCAGAAGTCATTAGAGCAGTAGTAGTTTTGTCACAAATGAATTTACATATTTGGCATAATGAGACTAACTACCGTAAAGGTATAAAAGATGGAAACAATTTAGAGCTGACTCACGGATTGAATGGCATTAGGAATACTGCTAAAAATAAAATCCAAGAAGTAGTTGGTGGAAGAAAAGATTATAAAGTAGATTGTTTAGCAGCAGATTTCAAGGATTGGGAGATAAGTTGGTGAGTAAAATTAAAGTTTTACTTGTTTACTGTAAATGGCAATACAATGGACCTCCTGTGCTTTCAAATTTTGTAAGCAATTTAGGGGGTTCTTTTGAAGCAGTTTTTGGTGAGAATACTGATTACGAATTAGAAACAGTAAATATTGGCAAAGAACCTGGAGAGATCAGCACTACAGCGGAACTTTCAGAAGTTTTGCTTTCAAGAATATATGATATTGCTGTTGTCAGTGAACTTGATGACTGTGTAATGAACATTGAAGTTGCAAAAAAAATTGGGAAAAAACTGTTTTTATGCAACTGGGATAGCAATGTTAATATCTCAACAAACCTTGAGGTCAATTTCAGATTATTCATCAAAAAACCTGTGAATATTTCTTTCTTGAGAACTAAGCATTCTATTTTAGAAATGTCTCAATACTGCAATATTCTTAGTATGGATTATGGATATGGAGAAATATTTCCTAATATCTACGCATTGTATGTGCCTTTGGATACTAGAATTTTTTACAACGTGCCTGAAGAAGAAAAAACAAATGATATTTTATTCTGCGGATCTATTCATCTAGAAGAAAGAGCATCTATTTTAAACAAATTGCTATCCAATGGCATAAATGTAAAAATAGCAGGTGGTAGATGGCCAGTTGAAAAAACTATTCAATCTTTTGATGAATATGCAAGTGAATTTAGAAAATCAAAAATATCCTTAAGTTTCAATGCAAGTCCTTATTGTAGATTTTCAAGAAAAGGCAGAATTATTGAATCAATGGCTGCTGGATCTATGTGTATTATGACATACCCAGATATTCTGAAAACTAGTAAAGGTTCTTGGTTTGAAGATGGTAAGCATTTTGCATCTTTCAATATTGACAACTGTGTATCTGTAGTTAAATATTATTTGAACAATCCAGATGTGCGACAACGGATTGCTTTAGAAGGGCATAATGAATGGAAAAGAACTTGTGCTCCTGAAGTTTTTTGGAATAGATTGTTTGAGATTGCAGGTGTTAAATAATGGAAAAAGTCTTAATAACTGGTGGTGCTGGATACCTCGGCTCTATTCTTACTGAAGTATTGCTGTCTAAAGGATATGCAGTTACAGTTTTAGACAGTTTAGTTTGTAAGCAATTATCATTAACTTCATTTTGTCATAATGAAAATTTTAACATTGTGGTTGGGGATGTACGAGATACCAAGCTTCTTACAAGCATGGTAGAAACTCATGACATTATCATTCCATTAGCTGCAATTGTTGGTATGCCAGCTTGTAAAAAAGATCCAGATCTAACAGTAGCTGTAAATTATCAACAAATTAAAAACATTATTGAGATAATTCAGCCAATTCAAAAGTTGTTAGTTCCTAATACAAATTCTCAATATGGAAGTTCTGAAACAATCATCACAGAAGAAAGTCCATTCAACCCTCTTTCTCTTTATGCAAAAACAAAATGCGATGCTGAAAAGCGTGTTTTAGAATTAGGTAATGGTATTTCTTTAAGACTAGCTACAGTATTTGGAGTTTCTTATAGACAAAGAATGGATTTGCTCGTTAATGATTTTGTTTATAGAGCTTTTACTGATGAATTTTTAGTTCTTTTTGAATCACATTTTCTTAGAAACTATGTTCATGTAAGAGATGTTGCTAAGGCTTTTGTTCACTTAATTGAAAATTATGAAACTTGCAATAACAATGCTTTCAATGTTGGGCTTACTTCGGCTAATATGTCAAAACTTCAACTTGCTCAAAAAGTAAAAGAATATGTTCCCAACCTTGTAATTATTGAAGAACAATTCAAAGAAGATTTTGATAAAAGAAATTATGTAGTATCAAATGAAAAACTTGAAAAAACAGGTTGGAATTGTGATTACTCATTAGACGCTGGTATTAAAGAATTGCTTAGTGCTTATAAAATGATTCACAATTTCAAAAACAAAGATTTCACTAATTTGTAAAATAAAAGTTTTATACGTATACACTCCATATTTGGTGGAATAATATTTTCAAGTAGGCAAAAGATAAATGAAAGACAGTATTTTTAATAAACAAAAAGTTTTAGTTACAGGCGGATCTGGAATGATTGGAAGACAACTCGTTCCAATGCTATTAGAAAAAGGCGCTGAGGTATTCGTTGCTGATTTAAATGAGTCAGTTGGAATGCCAGATAATATAAATTTTATCAAAGTTGATTTAAAAAATTATTCTGCTTGTATTGATATTTGTAAAGATAAAGATTATATATTTAATTTGGTTGGAATTAAGGCTTCTCCAAAAATATGTTCAGAAAAGCCAGCATCCATCATGGGTCCAATGATGCAATTCAATACAAATATGTTAGAAGCAGCAATGCAATCAAACATTAAGTGGTATTTGTATACAAGCACTGTTGGAGTTTATCAACCTTCAGAAATCTTAAGAGAAGATGATGTCTGGAATACATTTCCATCTAAAAATGACTGGTTTGGTGGTTGGGCAAAAAGAATGGGTGAACTTCAAGTAGAAGCATACGCAAGACAAAATGGAGAAAATATTTGTTCAATAATTAGACCAGCTAATGTATATGGCCCTTATGATAACTTTGACATTGAAAATGCAATGGTAATACCTTCTCTCATAAGAAAAGCAGATGAAAATGAAATCTTAGAAGTTTGGGGAGATGGCACACAAATAAGAGATTTTATTTATGCTGAAGATGTTGCCAGAGGTATGATGTTTGCAGTCGAGAATAAGATAAACCCTCCAATAAATTTAGGTAGCGGAACAGGTGTCGCAATAAGTCAAATATCAGAAATAATTTCTCAACGATTTAATAAGAAAATAAAATATTTGACTGATGCTTCTTCAGGTGATCCAATAAGAATTTTAGATATGAGTCGAGCAAAATCTTATGGATTTGACTTAAAATATTCTCTTTTAGAGGGAATCAATAAATCCATAGACTGGTATTTAGAAAATAGAAATATCATCAATAAAAGGTATAATGTATTTCACTAAGGTGTTGTTATGAGTTTTTATTATAAAAAAAATGTACTTGTCACAGGAGCAGCTGGAATTGCAGGACAGTCTGCAGTAAAAAGGCTTCTAGAAGAAGGTGCTTCTGTACGTGCAGTAATTGGCAAAAACAGAAAAATTGATTTATCTCATCCAAATTTAGAAATAGTTTCATATGATTTGATGGAGCATGCAGATTGCATGCAAGCATTATCTGATATGGACATTTGTTTTAATTTTGTTGCTTACATCAGAGGCGCAAAAGGACAATCTGATAATAAAAATTATCTTGATTTAGTTAGAAATAATTTATTTCCTTCTATCAATATGTTTGATGCAGCAGTCAGAAAAGGTATTGATAGATTTGGATTTATAGGAAGTTCTACTATGTACCCAGATGTATCTCACGATGTCAAAGAAGATGAAGCATTTGATGCTGTTCCGCACGATTCGTATAGAGGCGTGGGTCATATGAAGCGTTACTGTGAACAAGTTATTAATTATTATCAAGATATTTCAAAAGTAAAATTTGGTGTTGTTAGAACTACAGCAATATATGGACCTCATGATGCATTCAATGAAAACGGTCACGTAATTCCTCAATTAATTGTAAAAGCAGACTCAAGAATGAATCCCTTCGAAGTTTGGGGTGACGGTAAACAAACAAGAGATTTTATATATGTTGATGATGTTGTTGATGGAGTTATGGCTGTTGTTGAAAAAAATCCATCAGCAAGACCTTATAACTGCGCTTCTGGTAAAGCAACTACTGTAAAAGATTTAGTAGAAACAATCACTGATATTTATGGATATAAGCCTGAGTTTATTTACGATACAACTAAACCTTCAATGATACCAGTAAGATTAGTTAATGTAGATAGAATTAAGTCTGAGTTAGGATGGGAAGCAAAAACTTCTCTTAGAAATGGCTTAGAAAAAACTATCAATTGGTACAAATCAAACAAAGAATAGGATTTCGACATGAAAAAAGCAATTATTATCACTTGGGAAAAGTATCAAGATCATGAGTTGATTTATCCTTACTACTCTCTTAAGGAACATGGTTTTGAAGTTGACATTATGGCTAATAAAGTAGGTAAAATATGGGGAAGTTTGGGAACTCATATGCCTTGCACAAGAGAAACTTCTGAACTTCTTGATGCAAATGTCCTTGAAAGTATTTTACATGAATATGAAATTCTTGTTGTGCCAGGTGGTGTAAAAGCACTAGAAAAAGTTAGGCAAGAAAAAGGTGTTCTTGAGTTCATTCGACGTTGGAATGAAAAGAGTAAAACAATTTTTTGCATCTGTAACGGAGCACAACTCTTGATATCTGCAAAAATTCTTCAATCACGAGTTTTATCTGGTTATTATTCAATTGATGTTGATATTGAAAACGCAGGCGCTACATATGATAGAAGTCCAGTAGTTGTAGACGAGAATATTATTTCTTGCCCACATTATGATTTTATGGGCCTTTGGTTAGATACCGCATTTAAAGTTCATGCAAGTAGAATCTCATAGCGTAAATATAGTTAGAAAACCTTGGGGCTACGAATATCTTGTGTATCAAAACTCAGACGTAGCCCTTTGGTTTCTATATATTGCCCACAATCAACAAACATCATTTCATGCTCATCCCAATAAAACTACAGGACTGATAGTTTTAAGTGGTGATGCAGAAATAAGTTTCTTTGATAATAAAATTAATGTATCTAGTTTAGAAAAAGTATCTATCAGAAAAGGTTTTTTTCATTCTACAAAATCCTTATCAGAAACTGGAACTTGTTTGTTTGAAATTGAATCTCCAAATAATAAACTTGATTTAGTTAGATTTAAAGACAGCTATGGACGTGAAGGTAAACCTTACGAAGATAGTTCATTTGAATATCCCAAACAGGATGATTGTTTGAGCATAGATACATTAAAAGAGCAAGACATTTTACTCTGTAGCTGTCGTTTACAAATTACCAAAATAAAATCAATTTTAGATTTTGATAGTTTCAATGATGATGTCAATGTTATGTTTCTGTCAGGTGGAATAATGACTGATTATAATATCAAGGTAATTAACCCAGCAGATATTGTCAAAATCAAGATAATCAAAGAATTAACACAAGTCTTCAATATTATAGATGAAGATACTTTTGTAATAGTATTTAATAAAAATGAATAATTTTGAATCGCAAGTATATAACAAAATAAGTTTTTGCAGACACTTTGAAAATTATGTTTATCAAAAAGTAGAAGATAAAACAATAAAATTTCCAGTTTATTTATCTGCTGGGCAAGAAAGTACACCATGTTCAATTGCAACTTATTGTGAAAAAATAAATGTAAATCCCAATGTTTTTATTCAACATAGAGGACACTCTATTTACCTTGCATTTGAGGCATCTCCGGAAAAACTTATTGATGAGTTACTTGGACTGGAATCTGGTTGTTCTTATGGTATGGGAGGCTCTGCTTCAATTCAATCCATCGAAAAAAATATTTTTGGACACGATGGGCTTATGGGTTCGCAAGTACCAATTGCAGTAGGTCATTGTTATCAAACTAAACATCCTACAGTCGTTTTTATGGGAGATGCATCATCAGAAGAAGACTACGTAGGATCTGCTATAGGATGGGCTTCAACAAAAAAACTTCCAATATTATTTGTCATTGAAGATAACAATTTATCAATTCTTACTGAAAAGAAAGTAAGAAGAAATTGGAACATGCATGATCTTGGACGTGCATACAAAGTAGAGTCTTATGATATTGATGATGATCCTTCAACAATTGCTAATCATATGATGAATGTTTTTAAAAAACCATTATTATTGAACATTAATACAGTAAGAAAATATTGGCATTCAGGTGCTGGAATTGATGGTGATTATTTTGATCGCTATGAATGGTTAAAAAAATCATTGCAAATTAACACTTCGATTATTGACGCTAAAAATAAAAATAAGGTTGAAGCATTATGGCAATCACGCTTAGAGAGACTATCAAATCCATAGTTAGAGAACACTTAATTTCAAATAAAGGCAAAGCGTATGGGCAATGTCTTACTGCTGTAGGTTGGGTCGGCGGAACTTTACCAGAACTTTATGAAGAAGATGGTATGGTTGAATTGTCAATGGCTGATGTTGCAGGTGGAGCAATAGTTACAGGGGCAGCGCTTGCTGGAGATAGGCCCATATATGTCGTTAGATATCAAGGATTTCAATGGTACAACTCTGTATCTATTGTGAATTATGCTGCGAAATCCAAAGAATTATGGAAAAGAACTTGTCCAGTATTTGTCAGATCAATCGCAATGGAAGGTGGAGTTGGCCCTGTAGCAGGTTCTTCCCATCATTCTTTAGTTTATAGGATGCCGGGTATCAAGATTGCTTGCCCTATGACTCCAAACGAATATAATTCAGTCTATAATAGTTTTATGAATGATGATGAGCCATACTATGTTTCAGAACATCGAAAAAGTTATGACAATTCACAAGATTTAGATGATTATTATAACTATGAAAATCCAGACTATACAATATTTCCGATATCCATAACTCGATTCGAAATGAAAAATCTTTTACATAAAGCAAAAGAGTTTGACTTAAAAATTAATGTGTTCAATATATATTGGCTAAAACCCTTCTCTGTAAACGAAAATGCATTAAAAAGTTTGTCTGCAAGCAAATTTGGTGGCCTAGTTTTAGATGATGATTACACTTCTGGATGCCAATCTCATATTGCTAACCAATTATCAGAGAAAACAAATAAAATTGTAAGATGTTTAGGTTTAGAAGATAGAACTGCTGGATTTCATCCTAATTTTGATAATCTTCCTCCTAATTCAAACCAGATATTTAATTACTTGTTTAACTTAAAAAAACATACAGTTAAAGTAGCGGTATAATTCAAGTAAGGATTTTTAAAATATGTTTCTTGGGCAGGAGATACATTTATATCTGGATTAGTCAGCGAATTTATCCGAACAAAAGATATTGAAATGGCAATTTTATTTGCTCAAGAGTGTGCTACAAAAGTAGTACAAAAAAGGGAGTTTGCACGATATGAATATAGTAAATGAAGATGTTAGAGGTGTTCTTCAAATCGGTGCTGGCAAAGGAGAAGAAATCTTTTCTTATGCGCATCTTGTTAATAATATTATTTGCTTCGAGCCAGTAGAAGAAGAATTTCAATATCTCTATGCAAATATAAGTAGATCTCCATACAGAACATACACTTTACTTTCCAGCTATGTAGTTGGAAATATTACTGGTGAAGTAGATTTCTTTATTGGCAATCAGAATTGTAACAGTTCTTTGCTTGATATCAATATGGATATCAATTCTAAAAATGCTCACTTAACTCAAACAAAACTTAAGGCAATTACTCTTGATGATTTTTTTGCACAAAGCGACTTAAATATCAAGAATTACAATATGATTTATATGGATGTTCAGGGAGCAGAGCACTTAGTACTTGAAGGCGCAAAAAATACTTTGCAACACATTGATTATATTTTTATGGAAGTAAGTTACAAGCCAATTTATAATGGTATGAAAACTTTTGAAAATATGATTTCTTACCTTGATTTATTAGGCTATGAAATGGTTCTGCATAATCCATTTTTTGGAGATATCAACAATGACTGTTTTCAAGGCGATATTTTAGCAAGAAGAAAAAATCATTTATTCTGGTCAGTCAAGGAGTCTTAAAATGAATATGAAAGAATATTATGCTATGTATTTGGCACTTCATCAAAATAAAGTTTGTAGAAGACTTCACGTACTTGGTCAAATTATGACTTTATTGTGGATTGCTGGATGTTTGTTTTATGGGTATTTCTGGTTTTTGTTACTGACGCCATTTATTGTGTATCCATTTGCTTGGAGTGGTCATTATTTTTTTGAAAAGAACCAGCCAGCAGCATTTAAAGATCCAATTAAGGCAAAAATAAGTGATTGGATGATGCTTTTTGATATTCTTAGGGGAAAGATTTCTTTCTAAAATGAATATCGAAAAAATTATTCGTGAAGAGTTGAATCTTCCTGTAAGTGATGATTTGTCAATTTATAAAGATCTTCAAAACAGAAAATACTATGCTCCAAAAATTGCAGAAATCGTAAATAATCACGTTCCAAAAATAAATCATCCATATGACCAAAATATATTGAATGAAATTAAAAAAACAGGATACGCAGTTGTTGAAAACTTTCTTAGCCAAGATGAAGTTAATGAAATTATAAAATTTACTGAAAATATTAAAGGTTATCAATTTCATGTGCCAAATAGAGCATTCAACGATAAGCCTGAGTTTTTTTCTGATGATCTTGATTGGAATATATGCTCATACAAGATGAATCATTTATTAAAGAATCATTTCATTTTAAAAATGATTACAAGACCAGATATTGTTGCTCTGGCACAAGAATATTTGGGCTGTTTGCCTACTCTCACTTCAGTTAGTATGTGGTGGAATAAGTTTACCGGAAATGATTTTCATACTCAAAAAATCCATAGAGATTATGACGATTTTAGATTTCTTGCATTTTTTATATATCTAAGTGACGTTGATGATGATAATGGACCACATGTATATTACAAAAATACTCACAATGGTTCCGAAGATATTAGTGAAAAAGTAGTTATTCGAGGAAAAGCAGGAACAGCAATTTTCGGAGACACATATGCTTATCATCACGGACAACCCTTAAATTCCGGAAAAAGATTATTGTTTTGGTCAAGATATACTATGCATAGAAATAATAATTTTTATCGTGATAAAGATACAGAATATGTTCTAGAACCAAATATGTTTTTTGATGTAATAGATGACAGTGAAATAAATCGTCATCTGCTTAGTGCTTTTACAGTAAGTAAAGATTAGAAATAGAATTTCATTAAGACTTGCTACTGAAAAGCTAGAAAAAACAGGTTGATATTGCGATTATTCTTTAGACGCTGGCATTAATTAATTGCAGCATATAAAATGACTTCAAACTTTAAAAATAAAGATTTCACCAATCTCTGAAGAAAGTTTCTTAAGCAATTATTTATGAATCTTTATAATATCTAAAGGATATATACAATTATGACAAATTTAGAACTTTTAGAAAAAGCAAAGCAGACAAGAAAGGAAGTTTTCAAATTTAAAACTTCTTCAGGATTTGGGCATTTAGCAAGTTGTTTGAGCTGTGTAGATATAGTTACATCAATTTACTATGACAAAAACATTGAATTTGATCCAAAACAAGACTATCTTATTTTTAGTAAAGCTCACGGTTCGCCAGCAGTTTATCCAATACTAGCTGATTTGAATTTTTTTGACAAAAGTGAGTTAGACAAGTATTGTCGCCCCGAAGGAATTCTCAGATTGCATGCTGATGGTTCAATTCCTGGTTGTCACTTTGTTGGCGGTTCATTAGGCAATGGAATCGGCTTTGCTGCTGGACTTGCAAAAGCTAATAAGGATAAAAAAGTATTTGTAATTTTAGGTGATGCGGAACTTTACGAGGGATCTGTTTGGGAATCGATGATTTTTATTGCTCACCATAATCTTTTAAATGTCACACTTATTGTAGATAGAAATAAGTTTGGAATACTAGGCGCAACAGAAGAAATGCTTAAGCTCGAATCTCTTGTTGATAAGTTTGCTGCATTTGGGTTTGATACCTTAGAAGTAGATGGGCATAATTTTGATGACTTGAGAAAATCGTTTACTCATAAATCTAAATCCCCCAAAGCCATCATTGCGAAAACAATTAAGGGCAAGGGGGTATCATATATGGAGGGTAAATACGAATATCATACTATCATCCCTAAGAGCGATAATGATATTACTATAGGATTGGAGGATCTATCATGAAAGCTCAAAGAGATGTTTTTATTCAAGCTCTTTACGAAAAAGCGTTAGTTGATAAAGATATTGTTTTTATATCAGCTGATATGGGTGCTCCAACTTTAGATCAATGGGCAGAAAATTTGGGTGACCAGTTTATAGCTGCTGGTATTTCTGAACAAAATGCAATCAATGTTGCAGCTGGAATGGCAAAAGAAGGCAAAAAAGTTTTTGTATATATGATGGCTAGTTGGTTTGCAAGATGCTATGAACAGATTAGATACTCTTGTGCAATGGCCAACAATGCAATTACGATTCTTGGCAATGGTGTAGCCCTTGGATATGCACCTTCTGGGCCAGCGCACGAGCCGAATGAAGATATGGCTTTAGCACGTACTTTGCTGGGGATTGAAGTTTATTCTCCATCAAATGAGAATTCTACATTTCAACTTGTAAATCTTTGTTTAGAAAAAACTCAACTTAGATACATCAGATTAGAAAGAAGCTTTGACAAAGAAATCAAGGACTTTACGTACACTGTTGAAAATTCATCTAAAGTACTTCTTAGAAGTTCTTGTTATTCTCAAGAAAAAATAGCAATAATCTCTAGTGGATATCTTCTTGGAAGAGCAAAAAAAGTTTTTGACTCATTAAAAGATTCATACGACATTAAACTCATTGATCTCTGGAGAATTAAGCCATTAGACTCAAAACATCTTAGCGAAATTTTATCTGACAGAACTCATATTGTTACTCTAGAAGAACAAACATTAGATGCTGGATTTGGTTCAGCTATTTGTGAATTTCTTTTTGATAATAAACTTAATCCATCTGTCAAAAGAATTGGCTTGCCCGAATACTATATTTTTGAAAATGGCACAAGAGATCATTTACTTGACACAAATGGTTTAAGCTTTGAGAATATCAAAGATGAAGTGTTGAGATTTATCAATAATGGATAAAAATATTATTGAAGGAATCGAGGAGTTTTTCATAGACTCTTTTGTCGATAATCGTGGAGAAATATATACGTTTTGGAACAAAAATGATTGCAAATTAAAAGTTGATTTTAATCACGATAAATTTACTCTGTCACATAAAAATGTATTAAGGGGCCTTCATGGTGATTTTGAATCAACAAAGTATGTAACTTGTGTGCAAGGTGAAGTGTTTTATGTTTTTGTAGATTTTAGAGAAAATTCTAAAACTTATATGCAGTGGGACTCAGTTATATTGTCTCAAGAAAAGAAAAATGCAATTTTATTTCCTGCAGGAATAGCTTCTGGAGCTTTGACGCTTAGTGACGTCTCAGTTACCGCTTATAAATTGTACTACCCTAATGATTATCCAGATGTCAACCAGCAGTTTTCAATTAAATGGGATTCTTTAGATGTAGAATGGCCTTGTAAAAATATAATTTTGTCTGAGAGAGATAGATAATATGGAAAATTTAGACGTTTTATTTGTAAGCCCTGGCGGATCTAGACTAGTTTATCAAGGGTTGTCTGCTAAAATATCAGCAGTCGAACCTCCAACTTGGGCTGTTCTTTTAGCTCAATCTTGCAGGTCAGTAGGATACAAAGTTGGCATTCTTGATATGAATGCAGAAAATCTTACATATGAGGAGGCTTTAGAAAGAATCTCGTCCTTATGCCCTAGGCTCATTTGTTTTGTCGTGTATGGACAGAATGTAAACTCAGGAACTGTTTCAATGATAGGTGCCGTACAGTTTTCAGAATTTTTAAAAGATTCTGGTGTCAAAGTGCCTATTTCATACTTAGGCTCTTACGTTCAAGCTCTTCCAAAAAAATCCCTCATAGATGAACCTTCTATTGATTTCGTTTTTATGAACGAAGGCGTATACTCCCTTAGAAATATTTTAAAAACAAATATTGATTTGGAAGATTTGAGTGAGATAAAAGGTATTGCTTGGAGAAAAGACGGGCAAGTTGTATTAAATGAGCCAGAAATTGTAGTGCCAACTGAAAGAATGGACATAGACCTTCCTGGATATGCTTGGGATTTACTTCCATTTAAGGAAAGACCCTTAGATATGTACAGATCCCCGCTATGGCATGCTGAATATGATGAAGGAAAGCGTTCACCTTACGCCGCTTTGCAAACTTCATTAGGATGTCGTTTTGGTTGTTCTTTCTGTATGATTAATATCTTGAACAGAAATGATAATGCAGAAATTGGAGTGGCAGGAAATTATAGTAATATGAGATTCTGGTCTCCTGAATTTATCATTAAGGAATTTGACAAACTAGTCGAAATGGGCATCGAAACAATTCGAATTGTTGATGAAATGTTCTTGCTTAATAAAAAATACTATGTGCCTTTATGCAATATGCTCAAAGAAAGAGGCTATGCAGATAAAGTTAGAATGTGGGCTTATTCTCGTGTAGATACTGTGACAAATCCTGAAACTTTGAAACTTGTAAGAGAAGCTGGAATTAAGTGGCTTTGTCTTGGAATTGAATCAAGCGAAAAGAAAGTAAGACTTGAGGTTTCTAAAGGCAAATTTGAAGATGTAGATATTATAAAAGTTGTCAAACAAGTTGAAGAATCAGGTATTGATGTTTTAGCTAATTATATTTTTGGCCTTCCAGGCGAAGATATGGAAACTATGCAAAAAACATTAGATTTGGCCTTGGAATTAAACACTGCAGGTTGGAATGCATATCCAGCTATTGCTTTACCAGGAAGCCAATTATATAAGGATTCTGTTGACAATGGATTTGAACTTCCAAAAACATATGATCAGTTTGGCTTTCATGCAAAAAGAACTTTACCTATGTTTAATCCGCAACTAACAAGAAGACAGATTTTAGACTTTAGAGATCAAGCGTTTATTGTTTATCATTCGAATGAAAATTTTCTCAATATGATTGAAAATAAATTTGGTAAACAGGCTCGAGAAAACATTTTAAAATCATTAGAAGTCAAAATTACAAGAGACGATTTGTAATATAATCGTATTTGAGAGAGTAAACATGTTTAAATTACCATTGATGAATGACAATATTGACAAAGAAGATATCAAGTCAGTCGTAGAATTTCTTTCAAGAGACTCTATACCAAAACTAACAAATGGCCCAAAAGTTGTTGAATTTGAAAATTCTTGGGGTGAGTGGTTAGGGACAAAATATAATATATTTGTCAATTCAGGAGCTTCAGCAAACGAATTAACAATGCTTGCTCTTGCTCATATTATTGGTGAAGGAGAGATTATTGTCCCTCCTCTCACCTGGATTTCTGATATTTCTTCTGTATTATTTGCTGGACATAAACTTGTTTTTGTTGATGTAAATTTTGAAAACTTATCTTTTGATATTGAGAAACTAAAAAATGCAATTACAAGTGAAACAAAAGCGATATTTATCACACACGTTTTAGGAATCAATGCAGTAACTGATGAATTGCTTAAAATTTGTGAAGAAAAAAATATTTTATTAATTGAAGATGTTTGTGAATCTCATGGAACTACTTTTCAAGGATGTAAAGTGGGAAATTTTGGTTTTGCAAGCAATTTTAGTTTTTATTTCGCTCATCATATGTCAACAATTGAAGGCGGTATGATTTGCACAGATAACTGGGAATTTTATCAAGTCTGTCGAGCTCTTAGATCTCATGGTATGACAAGAGAAATGACTGATGATTTGATGAAAAAAAATATTATTGAAGAAAATCCTGACTTAAACCCTGATTTTATTTTTTTACGTCCAGCTCATAATTTTAGAAGCACAGAAATTAACGCCGTTATAGGACTATCGCAACTACCAAAGCTTAATAATAAAAATCAAGAAAGAATCAATAATTTTGAATATTTTATGTCTAAATTGGATTATATAAAATACAACACTAATATCAAGACTGAAGGCAATTGCAATTATGCTTTTATTGTAATATTGAATGATGCAAATTTAGATAAAAGAAATTATATAGAAAACAAATTGCGAGTCAATGGAATTGAATTTAGAAGAGGACTTTCAGGTGGAGGAAACCAAATGAGACAGCCCTTTCTTAAGTCAAAATATAATGAGTTTTCTGATTTTCCCGTAATTGAACATATTCATAATTTTTCCTGGTATATTGGTAATTATCCAGGCCTTGAACGAGATAAAATAGACTTATTACTTGAAGTATTAAACAGTGACTAAAAATGAAAGATCAATACAAAGACATAAAAATATTGGTAATAGGTGATTCTTGCACTGATGTTTTTTTATACGGAAATGTTTATAGATTAGCTCCAGAAGGGCCTTTTCCTGTATTTAACCCCGAATACGAAAAACAAAATGGCGGTATGGCATTGAATGTAAAACATAACATTGATGCTATTGGAGCAAATGCAACACTGTTAACTCAAAATGAAAACATATTAAAAACTAGATATGTTGACTCAAGAACAAATAGTCTTTTACTACGTGTAGATACTAATGATAAAGCCACTAGAATAAGCAGAGATGTTATTCGAAGTATACAAAACAACACATATTTAAATGTTGTTTATGATGCAATTATTATTAGTGATTATTGTAAAGGTTTTTTGACAGAAGAAGATATTGATGAAATTTCACTTAATAATTATAATATTTTCTTAGACACAAAGAAGATTCTAGGTGATTGGTGCAAATATGTTTCTTTCATCAAAATTAATCATGTAGAGTATGACAGAACTAAACATACTATTGACCAGCTTGATATAGATGATCAATTGATTATTACTAGATCAAATGAAGGTTGTGAATATAATGGAATTGTTTATCCAGTTGAAAAGGTTAATATCAAAGACGTTTCTGGAGCTGGTGATACTTTCATTTCAGGATTAGTATGCGAATATGTGAAAACAAGCGACATTATTGAATCAATTTTATTTGCTCAAGCGTGTGCTACAAAAGTAGTACAAAAAAAGGGAGTTTGTACAATATGAATATGAAAGAATATTACGCTATGTATCTAACACTTCATCAAAATAAAGTATGCAGAAGACTTAATGTGCTTGGTCAAATTATGACTTTATTGTGGTTTGCATAAAAATAACAATTTTTACAGAGATGGCTCGGAAGAATATATGCAAGAGCCAAGTGTGTTTTTCGATGTTATTGATGATAATGATATTAATAGACACGTTTTGAGAGCGTTTACAAAATAAGGAGAAAATATGGAAAATATTGATTTTACAGTACCAGATCCAGTTTATGGTGATTATCCAATGGATCTTATTTTTGCTCAAAGAGTAAAAGAAATTATTGATGAGTATAAAATTACAACATGGTTTGAAACTGGAGTTGATGTAGGTTCAACAGCATTGACAGTTACAAGAATGGTTGAAAAGTGGATTGGTGCTGAAATTCGACCAGGTACTTGTGAAAGAGTAGCTAAAAGATTTTCTGAAAATGACATTACCAATATTGAAATAATTCAAGGAAACTCTTCTGTTGTATTACTAAATAAAATGCATAAACTAGATGTTGAGCATACTATATTTTATCTGGATGCTCATTGGGGACCATACTGGCCGTTGTTGGATGAAATTGATACAATTTCAAGAGGAAAGGGCGTAATAATTATTCATGATTTTCAAGTACCAGGTCATCCAGAATTAGGTTGGATGGAACATGGTGGAAAAATATTAAATTACGATTATATAAAAGATGCACTTACTAGATGGAGTCCTACCCACAGAATTGAATATAATACTGAAGCATTACATGTACACCCAAGGGGTATACTGTACGCATTTCCAAAATAATAAGTTATTTATTTTTTCTGTAAGTTTTTTGCGATTTCTAAAATAAAAACTACATAAAATCTTTATAGTTCTTTCAATAACTCTAAAGATTTTATGTAGTCTTGACTATTGAATATAAGTGATCTGTCATCTAAATAATAATCAGCTAAAACTTTTGGACTAGGACCAGATAATTTTTTTGTTCCTTTAATATTTTCATTTATAGCGTCAAATTCTAGACCTTGTTTTCTGCACCAATGAACTGCTTCAGATAAACATGGATATTCTTCATTATCTCCACGACAAGTCCATAGAATAAGTTTATGACCATTCTTTCTCATTGTTACTAGTAGTTCTAAAAGTTCTTTATGATGTTGCTTTTGTTCTCCAATTTTTGGAAATGCATATTCACATAGAGTTCCATCAAAATCTACAGCAATAACATAACTATCTTTTTTCTTCATCATAAACCTCGTTGCTTTTGATCACCAAATTGCTAGCTGCCAAGTATGCACAATATATTAAATCACGATTATCCCAGAAACTCTCATCAGAAATATATTTTTCTACAAGATCACGAGCATATGTACCAATTGACACACCATTTATTCTTACACCTGATAAATTAGCTAGTTCTTTTGAAAATGAATTTGTTCCACCCGAAATCAAGATTGGTATTACTGATGAATCAAAAGCAGATTTATATATTTTCTTAGATGAAATTTTCTCTTTGCCTAGTGCATCAGATTCTCTTTTCTTGTTCAGTTTCATATTGAATTTTTTGTTTATAACATCTGCACACGAAATAGCCTGCAAAGTAGTGTTGTAGTTATCTTCTCCACCACTCATTGGATAACCATCTGCTTGTATCATCAATTTATCACCAGAAATTTTTCTAGCTTCATCAATTCTATGTTCAAGTTTTAAGTTTCCAAGATTCAATCTATCTAAACACATCGAGTTATAATTTTCTTTATTTATTTCAGAAATTAATTTCCATTCTTTAAGAGTAATATCGTCTTCTCCTACAGCAGCATGAAGCTCAAAAAGTTCTGCTCCTGCCTCCAAACATTTGGGAAGTAACTCAGAAAGTTCTCTAAAACTATGCCTATATGAAATGATGTCATCTTTAGGACAAATATTACTGCACTTACCACACCCTATGCATAAATCTTTAATTACAATTTCTTTTGTACTATCAGGCTCATCAAAAGAGCCATTTAGTTGTTTAAAAATATCTAACTCTTTGACAAAATTCTTTGGTATAGCATCAGTTGGACAAACAGGAATGCACAAAGTACATCCTATACATTTGTAAGGGTCAATGTAAGATTTTCTTACATGATGATCTCCTGGCATACCAATACTTACCATAATATATGGTTTAGTGTCTAAGGTTATTCCCAAAGCTGAGCTACAATTAAAAGCAAGATCAATTCCTTCAACTGCAGACTTAACTACATCTGCATTTGCTGAAACATCTAAAATTTTTGTACCAGCTAAGGTATAAACAAAAGCAAGTTTTCTAACCTGTTTTATATCTTCATTTCCAGCGCCACAAATCATCTTAAAACAATTTTGGCTTTGAATAATGTTTCTTAAAATCTCAAATCTATTCATTATTTTCTGGAGCTCAATAAATCAATTCTTCGTTTATAATCTTCAATCAAAGCAGAACTATTTTGAAGTTTGTTTCTTAGAAGCAAAATTTCAAAGTTTATTGCTTCTTGAATAACTAAATCAATTTTATTTATATTATTGTTATTCAAATCTATAACAACATTGCGAGTTTCAAACCTATTTAATAAATTAAGGTGATACATTTTTTCAATAAATTTTGAACTTTTTACAGAAATATTGCCACCTAGTGTCGTTAACAAATTATATTTCTTAGCTTTTACAAAAATATTTTCTGTAATGGAAAGTATAAAATCACTATCAGCTTCATTTTTATTTAGGTTGTATGATTTTGATAAATCAGATCTTCCTACTATGATTCCTGTTAATTTGCTATGAGCTATAGATAAAATGTCATCAATGTTTTCATATGCCGTTTTTGATTCTATGACAATAAAATATTGTGCTTTTTTGTCATAACAATCCATAAATTTGGATACTGCAAAAGGTGTTTCAACCATAGGTGCAATAATTCCATTAATACCTATTTTAAGGCAGTTGTATATATCTGTATTAGCTTCACAGCCTCCTACCTTAACAAAAGATAGAAGATTGCAAAGTTCAGTAATTCTTCTAACAGAGATAACATCTTCAAGTAATGCGCCCTCGTCTTCAAAAGATTGCTTGATACCAATAACTCCGAAAAGATTAGAAATTTCTCGAAGTTTATCTAATAAATCATTCATATTTTAATCCTTTCAATACTGTCAATGATAAAATTTGTATCCATACCCCAAATAAGCAACTTAGGTCTTTTTTCTAAAGATAAAGTTTGCATATTGTCAAATGTAGGGAGAAATAAACCTAACTTATCAATAGAAATTTTCTTATAAATTATTTGCATATAATTATTAAATGTTTCAAATTCAAAATCACCAGCTTTGCCCAATGAAGATGATAAATCATATGGGCCTATGATGAAATAATCGAAAGGAACTTTTGATAAGCTATCAAGATTTTCTACAGCCTGGCTTGTTTCAATTTGAGCAATAATAATTGGTTTTTTTTGATTTAAAGGAAGTTTACCCCATTTATTATCTCTGACTAATCCACAACCTCTTTGACCGTGATTTGATGGAAAATTACAATAACTTATAATCTTATAAGCTATGCTTTCATCTTCCATTGTTGAAAAAATTAATCCATCAACTCCAGCATCAAGACACATTCTTACAAGTTGCTTATTAAAATCTGTCAATCTCACAAAGCATTTCTTATTTGATAGAGTTATAATTTGTATACAACTATAAAGTGTTTCATTATTAAAACACCCATGTTCAGTATCCAATACAACTCCATCAAGTTTTGAGTCCGAAAGTATTTCAGAAATTACAGGCGAAGGTATTGTTTGCAATGTTAAGTTCATAATCTTATCTCGTAAGAAATTTTATTAATCTTTGTCATACATTTTTGTATATTTTCTAAAGTCAATAGTGGCGACATTTCTTCTAAAGGTGGTGATAAAAATCCACTATCAGTCATTATACCTTTTACTTTTGGAATTAAATCTTGCTCAGGATTCATGAAGATTTCGTATATAGCACATCCTTCGAAATTTAAAAATTCTTGAACCTCATTGTCAAAACTGCTAAAATATTCTATTCCAAATGCATTGGCTATTTTAGAAAATTTAGGAAGAGATACTCCAGTTTCAGCATTAACACCAGTGTATCTACCTTGAAACAACATCTTTTGAGTATGTTTGATAAATAAATATCCATCGTTATTAAAAATTACAATCTTTAATGGAATTTTGTATCCAATCAAAGTTTGCATTTCTTGTAAATTCATCATGGAACTTCCATCACCATCAAAAAGAATTATTTTCTTTTCTGGAGAAGCAATTGCTGCTCCAATAGCAGACGGCAATCCGTTTCCCATTTCTCCTAATCCATTTGATGCAAATATCGTTTGATTTCTTTTATGGAAAAGAGCTTGATGACCACAAGGCAAAGGAGTTCCTTGACCTATGACAATAATGTGATCTTCATCCAGCATATGAGATATTTGATTAATAAACACATATGAATTGTCAAAATTTTCATTATCTTTCAAATGGCAATCTTCAATTAAAGGAAATTCTTTTTTATAAAAATTACATTTTTCTATCCACTCAAATTTACAAGAATCAGTAGAACAAAGCAATAGAGATTCAATAAATTTTTTGCAATCAGAATTTATTTTTACTTCATAACGAGAATATTTGTTCAATTCATTTTTATCATTATTGATCATGACAATTTTAGCATCAGGAGCAAAATTATCAATATTGTAACTTGTTTGAGGCAATGCAAGACGGCTTCCAAGTACAATTAATAAATCACAATTTTGAACAATAAAATTAGCAGCTCTTTGTCCGTAAATACCTGGACATCCGAAATTAAATTCGTTGTTGCTTGATATAACATCGATTGCTGACCAAGAATGCAATACAGGAATTTGTAATTTAGATACCAGATCATTGAATTCATTTATTGACTTTGACAATCGAATTCCATGCCCAGCTAAAATTACTGGTTTTTCAGATAAATTTATCAATTCGACAAGATGACTCAGGTCAATATCTGAATCTTCAGAATCGTCTTCTGAACTAAGCAATAATTCTGACTTTTTTACCTTTGTTGATTGAACATCTATTGGTAAATCAAGCCAAACAGGACCAGGTCTATCAGATAAAGCCGTTTTATATGCCTTGTCAAGTATATGAATGATCTCATTTGGCTTATCTACTAATTGGGAAAGTTTAGTGATTTTTCCAACCATATTGACAACATCAAAACCTTGAGTACCATACATTCTAAGATGTGCATGCTGTTCAATGTATTTTGTAGATTCTTGCCCAGACATAATTATGCAAGGGATTGAATCAGCCCAATTACTCAATACACCAGTAATAGCATTAGATGCACCACCACCAGCAGTAACAATAGCAACTGAAATTTTTCCACATGTACGATAATATGCACCAGCAGCCATTGCGGCAGCTTGCTCATGATGCATATAAACAATTTTAGTGTATCCTCTTCTTATTATTGAATCAAAAATATAAGAATTGGCAGAACCAATAATTCCAAATACTACAGATATCTCATGATTTTCTAGCCACCCTGCAATATGGTCTGAAACTATATAATTATTATCTATGGACATATTAATTCTTATACTCTATTAGCTCTTTATTACTAATCTTTATTCATAAAAGCATCTAAAACGTCACCAATATATGCAATTTGCTCTTCTGTGATTACTGGAGATGTGCCCAAAAAGAATGTGTCAGTTGTGACTTTTTTAGCAACTGGAAAATCGCTTAAGTCCATATCCCCTACTAAATGACTATAA
>Ga0181348_1000211_pt1 | contig 24119 bp, 22 predicted proteins | sample Su13VDMM110DN_FD_130092 | JGI IMG/M metagenome (GOLD analysis project Ga0181348, IMG submission 130092) | Freshwater viral communities from Lake Michigan, USA - Su13.VD.MM110.D.N | ecosystem: Environmental > Aquatic > Freshwater > Lake | place: USA: Michigan | collected 2013-07-16
GAGTTGCTGGTTTTTGAGGTTGATTATTATAAAAATAAGTAGTTTGCGAAGAATATGCGAATGTATTATTTATTACCGAAGAAGCGAAAGATTGTTGTAATACACCAAAAGCAAATACAGCATTAAAAGAGGCGGTATTTAAATCAAATGTATAAGGTGTCCTTCCATATATGAGCGAAGTTTGTAGCGGAGTAGCAACACCAGCACCCAAAATTATATTAGTATAGTATGCTATTAATGCTTGAACCCATTGAGTATTTGCGATAGTAGTATCGTTTGAGAGTTGAGTTATGGTAAAGTCAGCGAAACTTTGAATAGTAAAATTATTTTGCCCAGTCCAGCTATTATTATTCGCTAAAATATTAGCACCACCAGCGGTTATAGCCTGTTGAACCCAGTCCATAGTAGGTATTTGTGTAGAAATAGTATTAGGTGCTGGTAAAACACCAGCCGAAGTAGGTAATGTAGTATCATTAAAAGAAACAGTTGAATTAAAATTAGCTACACCATTTACATTTATCGCTGATAGATTTTCAGTTCCTTGTGCTGTTGGAAATCGTAAATATCTTGTATCCCCCGTTGCTTGGGTTAAAGCTATATCGGCTGTATTAAAAACTGACGGGTCAAATATAGCAAGGTTTTCTGTTGGAGGATTATATGTCGCCATTCGTAATATAGATTATATACATATTATTTTTTGGTCTAAATAATATTATCTTGCTTAATTATATAATGCCCCGTAAAGCCAAGAAAATAGACGATGAATTAGCAGGTGGTAAAATAGTCAATATGTATGAGCGTATCCCCGCTGATATGTTGAAGAAAACAGAGAACCCCAATTTTGATATTCATAAGTTAAAGCTTCCATTTAGAATGATTATAGTAGCTCCTTCGGGTTCTGGAAAAACCAACTTTCTTGTTAATCTTATAGCTATTTTTAGCCAAGGTAAAGGCACATTTGCTACTATAACAATTATTACTCGCAACAAAGACGAGGAATTGTATAATTGGATTTCATCTAAAACCGACCAAATACAGATTAAAGAGGGTTTAACTAACACACCTAAATTAGATGATTTTGATAAAGACCTCAACCACCTTGTAGTGTGGGACGACCTTGTACTCAGTAAAGATTTAACGATGGTAGAGAACTACTACATTAGAGCCAGAAAGTTTGGGGTTAGTTGTATATTCATTAGTCAATCGTTTTTTAAAATACCAAAGAATATCAGGGGTAATTGCTCGTATATGGTAATCTTAAAATTAAGTGGAAACCGAGAAGTTAAACTCATATTAAGTGAGTTCGGGCTTGGTGTAAGCAAAGAACAACTTTTAGAGCTGTATGAATACGCAACGAAAGAAAAGTTTAGTCCGTTGCTTATTGATATGGAAAGCCCTCCCGAGGAGAGGTTTAGAAAGGGTTTGCGGGAAATTATAGCAGTTCGTCGCGAGTAATTATAGCTTCATTAGCAGTTCCGCATAGTATATTTTGGGGGTTGTTTTTCTAACTGGGTATATGCCGTTGGCGATACAGCTCTCGTATAATTCAGTCCCCGATTTGCCTCTCGGGCATCTTCTAACCCGCAGTACATTACAGGTTATTTGGCCGAGGATTTCTATTCCGCATTTATCTACTACTCCGCTAATGTCGCGTTTGCGGTATGCTGGAATATCTAACAGCGGTCTTCGCAGGGGTGGTGGGGTAGGCTTTCGTTTAATCGGGTTAAACGGGCAGTAAAAGTAGGGGCGGGGGTCTTCTTCCATTTTATATTGTATATATATATTAAACATTTAAGTAGTTTTTCCTAAATGTCCCTTTATAGAAATCGTTCATATAAACAAATCAATTTAGGGCAAAATAGCGACTTATTATTCCTGACGCATATCAATACCGATTTCTACCTCCTCGGCTATACTGCCCTCTACCTTTCTCGTAAATATTAAATACTATACAGCATTATTTAATATTTGTTTTTATTCTTCTGCTCCATTACTGCTGTTATTTTTTAAAGCTAAATGTTCGTAAAATAGCTTCTCGTTAAACAGCAGTTTGAGTTGGTTTTTCTTGTTTGTCTTATACCCCATAGTGCGGAGCAGTTTGATAAAATCTTCTTCCATTCCTATGTATGTTCGCAGTAGTTGTTCGTATCTGTTTTTTAAAAAATAACTACCGCAGGTCTTATTGTATCCTGCTGTGGGTCTGCTGTAAGTATTGATAAAAGCTTGGATAAACTTCTGCTGGGGGTGGGCGGGGGCTTGGTCTGAGGCTGTGTTGGCGTTCATATTATACTGTATATGTATATTAAACATTTAAGTAGTTTTTTCCTAAACTCCTTTTAAATCAATCGTTCATATAAACATTTCAATTTTGCCCTAAATCAATTTATTTATATGAGGGATTACGAGAGGCGGACTTCCTTAAAAATCTATATAAAGACTTAACCCCAGATAGGGTATAATACAAAATGCCCCAGCCACCACTACCCTACCTCACCGAGCTAACCGAGAGCCTTATCGCAGAGAGCGACACAGCAGAGCAAGTATCTTTTAACTGCTCCCGACGCAGTATAGATATGTATCTTAGAAAAAACAAACGCCCAGACGTTAGCAGAGAAGATATAACTGATTACTTTTCCCATAGATACAGGTTCGGGACAATTACAAACACCAACCATTTCGGCACTCTTACTGGCCTACAATTTTTACCATATCCAAAGAACAAGCTGGGGTTTTTAGAGCCACTGGATAAAAAAGACCGCAGAATAGACTATCTTAAATGGAAACTGGTAAAGAAGCAATGCCCCAAGATAGTAAAGAAAGAAATCCACTTTAAACATCTTACAGCAAACAATACGCCTCAAATATTATCCAAAGGAGAAATGACGACTATGCTCCAATTCCACCATAGGATATATATCCAACCCAGCGAGATAACAGCAGAGGCATTTATCAAGGCATTAAAGAAAGCATAGCCAAACAGCAGTAAGAAAATAAGAAATTACCAATTTTTTATTTTTGGAAAGAAAAGGATAGAGGACAGTATAGGATTATTGGTTGAATGGCTTTTAAAAAGTGGTATATATGAATAATTACCAGAAGGGTAGAAAAGTAGCAAAGTGGGGCATACTTTTTGAAACTTTCTCACTCAGGAAAAACCGAAATTAGTAAAACAGGTATTCCAAAAATCCCTTATATGATTAACTAAAAGTATGCCCCAGTTTGCTACTTTTCTACCTTTTTTCTTAACTATCATATTAATTAGGGCAAAACTGAAATGTTTATATGAGCCTTTTTTATAAAGGGACATTTAGGAAAAACTACTTAAATGGTATTTTTATATTAAGGTATAGTATAAGATGAACCCGCCAACCAACGCCGACGCAACCGAAGCTACTACGCCCACCTTCCAGTACATAGGAGGTTATTACACCGAGCTAAACACAGCACCAGTTTTAGAGGGAGAACTACAACTAATATGGACTGCCCCACAGCACCGACCATTTAGCGAGTATAATTTTAAAAAAGAGTTATACGCGGAGGCTACTACAAGACACCGCGAGTTTTATAAGCATATACCCGAGGGAATAAACCCAGAACATTACCGAGAAAAGCTACAACTATTTAAAAAAGCATTTAAAGACTGGGCTTTAAACGGGTTTCATACTGGAAAATGGGCGACAATCTTTTATAGAGATGAAACAACAATAGCGTTTAATAGAAACGAACATATACATAACGACTATACTGGATACAACTTCCAAGTTTTACATACAACTGATAAATACAGTAGTAGAAATTACAATACCCCATACGAGTTTAGAATAGAAACCAAGGAAGAGATTACAGCAAGGGCAACTGAATATATAGAAGATAATATCGGTTATTTTAATACACATAGCCTCGCCAACTGCTTAAAGGATAATGTTTTTAAACCTACTAACTCGGTAAATTACGAGGATTTATGCGAAGACCATAAAACGGATAAAGATTACAACGAAACCGAATGTTCCTGCTGTTTTAACGAGCTAAAAGACGACCCCATAATAGAAGGCGGGTTTTTAGCAAAATGCGGACACTGCGTATGCGTATCCTGCCTTAAAAATATAATTAAGAGTATGCCCCAATTATCCTGCCCAATATGCCGAGATAACTGGGAATGCTACGCCCACCCAGAAGTAGCCGAAAACGAAGAATACGAAGAAGACGATATAGAAGAATTAAAAGAAAACCCAGACTGGGGCTGGGCTATACTACTGGATATAGTAGATATACCCGAGTTTATAACTCATACGGTAGATTATTATGGCTGGGACGATATTTTAGGAGAAGGTAATGGATTTAGAATAAACGGGGAAACAGAGCATTACTACTCGGTAGGCGACTGCGGATGGGCTGACCCAGCCGATATATTTATCGCATAAAGCCAACAATTTATATAAATCTTAATAATATGATTTATATAAAAACAATATAGAGATTATTATACTATTGTATTATATAAAGATGGAAGCCACCCAAGTACAACCACCCAAACCTGAAAAGAAAACCGCTGATAAACGCACTTATATGCGAGAATATAAGAAAAAGATATATGCTGAAAATCCTGATAAAATTAAGCAACTTAACCGTATGTATTACGCGAAATATAGGAATAATGTAAGCGAGGCCGATTGTAAGCTATATGGAGCTAATTTAGGAATAGTTGTTAAGCTTAACGGTTGTTTAGAGCAAATCCATAATACAGATAAGGAACTATTGAAGACCCTTTTAGCGAAATACATTTAGGCGAAATATTTAGGCGATTTATTTATAAAACGAATTGTTATAAATAAATAATAAAGTAGAAAACATACTTAAATGTTTTATATGTATATACTATATAAAATGGAAAACCCACCGACCCCCACCCCCACCCCCACCCCGTTTAGCTGGACGTTAGACAAAGCTACATATACTAACAGCATTTTCGCAAAGAAGAAGATGACCGAAGTATGTAATACAAAACGCCTATACGGTTTTATAAAAGCCGAAATGGGAATATCCTACGCGGGTATAGATAGATACTCGTTTTTACCAGATAGGGACGAACTTACACAATTACAGCGTTATAAGGAGCTGTTAAATAAAAAAACGGGAAAGTTCCAAGTAGCGTTTAATTTACCGAAACATAAATGGGGTAGGATAATACCCGCCGACTATTTATCGTTAAGTATTTTACACCGCCCAACCCGCCACTCGTTATGCGAGGGGCAGTACATAGATATAGATATAGAAAACTCCTGCCCGAATGTTATAAACGAAATATGTAAAACCAACCAAATAACCGATAAAAAATATTTAACAGCATACGCCAATAACCCGAAAGAGCTACGGGCTAAAATTATGGAGTTCCACAAAGTAAGCAAAGATATAGCCAAGCAATTACCGATAGCCATATTAAACGGCGGTAGTTATAAGGGCTGGTTAAAAACAAACAACATAGACGGCGAACCCGATATGGTAGAAATTAAAAAACTGGAAAACGAAATCAAACCTGTTATGGATATAATATACAGCAGTAATCCGCATATAATTAAGGACGTATTAAAGCAAGACGCAAATAAATGGAAAACAACCGAAGATAAGAAACGCGGAGTTATGGGATTATTTTACCAAACCGTAGAGCGACATATCCAAGAAATAGCTATAAAATACCTGCTACATAAAACCGAGTTTAAATTAGAGGATATAGTTCCAAGCCAAGACGGTTTTATGATATTACCTAATTTATGGTATGATGAAATACTTACAGATTTAAACGCTATTATATACAAAGAGATAGGACTAAATATAACTTTTAAAAACAAGGATTTTGACGAAGCCATAGAAATACCCGAATATGGAGATGAAAAAACAGCGGACGAATGGGAGGACGCATTATCCGCCAAAATGTTAAGCGAACGGTTTTTAAGTTTATACGGCGAACGCGTAGTAAAATATAAAAGCAATTTATATGTTTATTATGAAAACCGCTGGTATGATGAAACCCAGAGCAAACAACAGCATAAAATAACCCGCCTAATTAGCGAGGATATACACCAAGCAGTTTTTACCGACTTAAACGGGGACGTAAGTTTAAGCGAAGAAGAACTATCTAAACTTAACAAAATACTGCGAACCAATACGAGCGATGAAAGGCGTATAAACAATATAGTAAAGCATATTATTAGCAAGGCAAACGAGCGAGATACGGACTTTAACAGCGACCCATTTTTACTCGGTTTTACCAACGGCGTTTATGATTTAGCAAACGACGAGTTTAGAGCCTACGAATACAGCGACTATATAACACTTACAACTCGCTACGATTACGAAAACCCTGATTATGAAATACCCGAAATAGTAGAAGCCAAAGAACTAATCGCCTCGGTAATAGAGAGCATACACCCAGACCCAGAGAAACGACTTTTATACCTACAAGTACTGGCCTCGGGGTTAGACGGAAGAGCATACCAAAAGCTATTTTTACTAAACGGACAAGGCGGAAACGGTAAGGGACTTACTGGCTCACTTATGGATATAACGCTCGGGGATTACTACCACCAACCAGCAAACGGAATAATTAAAGACGTAGAAAAGGCAAACGCACCAAGCCCAGATATGATAAACTTAAAAAATAAGCGATATATAAACTTTAAAGAAGTTCAAGGGGCTATACGAGTAGCTATGTTAAGAAACTTAACTGGCGGAGGAAAGTTTAGCGGTAGGTTATTACAGCAGAACCCCGAGCAGTTTTTTATGAGCGGGACTTTCGTAATGGAGTTTAATACCTCGCCAGAATTAGACGGTAAGCCAGAACAAGCCGACTATCGTAGATTAGTAGATTTAGACTTTCCAGTTAATTTTACGGATAATCCAGATAAGATAGATAAGGTAATCGGCGGGGTATTATATAAGAAGGCAAACTCGTTTTACGAAACCCAGCAGTTTTTACAGCAAGTTAAGCTGGTATTTTTAGATATGCTTTTAGGCATTTATCGCACTTACAGAGATAAGGAACAAAATACGGGAATAGTATTTACAATACCCGAAAGCATTAAGGCGAGAACAGCGAAGTTTTTAGAAAACCAAAACCTTTTCCAGCGGGTATTTAACGAAATATGGGAAAAGGTAGAATATAACCCAAACGACCCAAAAGATATAAAAGCTAAAACGATACAAGTAAGAGAGTTATGGGATAGTATTTTAGCCTCCGCAGAACATAGGGCACTAAATTATAGGGACAAACGCCAATATAGTAGGGACGATTTCTATAAATGGATAGAAGGATTATTTAAGATAGACGGGAATACGAAAACTGGTAAAATAATTATAGGCATACGACGCAAAGAAGATAATTTAGACCCCGAACCAGCTAATAGCTGGGTAGAAAACGCAGTAAGCCAGTTTAACGACGGAACAACCGACGATGAAACAAAAACCGAACCATATTAAACAATAGTATTATAAAATTAATTTCTTTCTTAATTATATAATAATGGACGAATGCCCCAGCAGTGAAGACCTTTTAGCAAAAACCCGCGAAAAAATAACCAAGTGTAAATGTATTTGTTTGGACGAAATGGGTTTAGCATTTGATACTAACCCCAGATATATGGGAAAGTATGAAAAAGACCAACTCATAAAACGAATTGGTGAATGGATGGCGAAAACCGACGACCAAGTACAAGCAGAGTTTAACAGTTTAGTATGTGATAAGTGGCTAATAAGTGGTAAGGACTATTCTAATTATCCTGTATATGATATTGGTGGAAATCGGGTTGATAAATAATTCATAATAAAACTATTATATTTTAGAGCAAATATAATATAATAGTAATATATAAATAATGAGCGGACAACCATTACAAAATCCTCTTGACGCGGACAAGTTTAGGCGGGAATACCTATCCAATTTAAAGATTAGAGCCGAATTAGACGATATTAACCTACAAGCGAATAAGGTTTTTAAGCGAACAGGCCAAAAGAACGAGCTACAAGATTACAGAACTGCGAGTGAGAAATTATCAGATAGGGAAGAAGTTAAACGCAGAGTAAGAGGCGAATTACAAAAGATTATGTCGCCACAAATTGCTGGTGAAGTTATTGGTTCAATTGCCGACCGAGATATGGTGTTTTTAGCACAAAACTTGGAAACTATGGTTCCAGCACTTAAAAAAATGTATGCTGTTGGTATTACGGAAGCCGACCAATTTTTGGATTATTTTAATAGATACGCCGAAAAACTACACAGAACAGGAGGAGTTGAGATGGGGATACAACAGCGAACAGGACAGGATATTTTATTGTCGCTTGATATTCTTACAAACCAAGCAGTAGATAGACGACAAATTGAGGAAATAATGGAATTATTAGCGGATGCCGATTATTTGGGGCGTAGAAACCAACAAAGAATTGCCGACGAATTGCGTATGGTTAATTTGTTTTTAAACACATTACAAGATGATATAACCGATATTTTACGAAATGCGAGAGCATACGACCCAAATGTTATTGCCGATATTCAAACAATCGTAGATAATATATCTAAAAATCTACCTACAAGAATACAAGTAGATGCTATTTTAAACCGAATTGAGGTGTTAGACAGAGCGGGGGATGCGGAGGGTATTCGGGGTAAGGTTATAGAATTAACCGAAATAATGTCGCAAGATGGTTCGTTTGGGTTAGAAATGCGACAATTGCGAGATATATTAGGTCGTATAGAGGGAAGACAAGGCGAAAGACAACCCGTTTATATCCCACCCGAAGAAATGGAAGGCAAAAGTGATGCTAATTTTAAAACATATATAGACGCTCTTATAGAAGTAATAGGCGGACAGGAATTAAGCACCGTTCTTGGTATGACACCAAATGCTTTAAAAACATTTGGAACTCTTCGCGAAAGAAAACAATTTTTACGAGATAACGACGCAGTTATACGAAGAGCATTAGAAGAAGCAGAGGCGAGGCGAGGTGGTGGTGGAGCAAGAGAAGTCGCAGGTAGAGGTGTAAGAGGGTGCGGACAAATACCTTGTCGCTGTATGGTTGGAACAGGCCTTACCAGAAGAGCATATACACCAAAGCCAGATGATATAGATGAAAGTGTTGGTGTAGCTCCCTCACCCAAATATGTAAAAATGGGGCGTTATTTAATACATAAAGGTAAAATGGCGGACGATATTATAAGCATTCGTCGCCCGTCGGGAACATTTGTGGGCGATTTCCCCTCCCAGCGAGTTTCAAAAAATCTCGGCAAAGTGTTTAGAAGTATTGTAGGAGGAGGCGTTCCTACATACGACGATATAAACTCGTTAAATGAAGAAGAGCGTCATTACTTACATAAAGTTGCGAAATCCGCTCGTATAGACGATAAGCTTAATATACCAGCTCCTAAAATGGAGGAAGAAGAAAAAGACGTTCGTAGGTTTGAGATATTGAAGGGTCAAATAATGTCGGGTCAAGACAACCGAGAAATGGTAAAAGAGTTTAAAATATTGCTGTTAAAACTGAGTAAGAAGGGATTAGTGCCGAAGGGTCAAGTAAAGGATATATTAGTAGATTTGGCCTCTATGGGTTTTTAATATCTTATAAATATATAATATGACTGATACTGGATTTTTCCCGAAAGTTGTCGCACCGTCCAAGTTTAGAGTTCAAACTGAAAGCGGGTCGTTTCAAAAACCATTCTTTTTTGGTGGAGCACAAACGCCTATAAATCTTGGCCTATCGCCAAGTAGTTTTAGCGGAAGCGGTATGTGTGGAGGTAGAGTTAGAGGTGGTAGAGTTCGCAGCGAAAGAGTGTTTCATAAGGGAACGCCCTCTATAAACAAACCTGTTCGCTTACCATTTTCTTAAAATAGAGCAAAATATATATTATTATCTGTATATTAATATATAATTATGCGAACCATTATTCTCAATCAAGGCAATTTAGTCCCCGACGGGCAAAATAACAAATTAGTATATCGCTTTCCTAATTCCGTAAGATTAGACGACGCATATTTAGCGGTATCTTCTGTTGTAATGTATTATAGTTGGTTTAATATAACCAGCTCGCTTGTAAATAATACTTTTAGCTATAACTGGATAACTGGTGCGGGTCCTGCCGTCACTTATACAATTACAGTTCCTAACGGATTATATGAAATTAGCACACTTAATCAATTGCTACAATTTACTATGATACAGAACGGCCACTATTTAGTAGATGGAGCTGGTAATAATGTATATTATGCCGAGTTTCTTGTAAATACTGCCCGATATGCGGTTCAAATAAATACATTTTTAGTCCCTCTTGCTCTCCCTGCTGGTTTCTCAAATCCAGCTGGTTTGGTATTTCCATTAACCACATTCAATCCTATAATCACACTACCCGCAAATATAAATAAGATTTTCGGCTTTGTTGCTGGATTTGCGACAGACCAAAATCTTAACAATTTATTTGTTCCGCCTGTGAGCGAATATGTAAGCAAACTCGCCAACGGAACGCTTTCGTATATCAGCACAACTTCTCCGCAGGTTCAACCTAACAGTAGTGTATTATTGAATATTAGTAATATAGATAACTACTACGCCCAACCTACGGGTATAATTTACACAATCGTTCCAAATGTAGCAGTTGGCGAAATTATTAGCGAGAAACCACCCCAGTTTGCTTGGAATAAAATGATTAACGGAACATATAACGAGTTGCGTATGAATATTTTAGGAACAGATTTATCCCCTATAACCATAAACGACCCAGCTATGACCTTTATTTTGGTAATCGCCCAAAAGGAAGAGATTGGAGGTTAATTTAGGAAATTAATATCTTGCTTAATTATATAATGAGTAATCCGTCGCAAATTACAGAGCAGTACATTAACGGTGTATATGAGAACCTACAAAAGGAGCAAATGGCTTTAATGGCTGATATAAAGTCGGGGTGTGAAGTTGATAAAGAGAAACATATATCCAAACAACTAACATTTATTAATACGATTAATATTAACTTATTAAGACTGAGAAATGTGAGAAAAAATGTTTAGTTAGTATATAATGGTCGCAAGAACACATCTTATGTATCTTCCAAAAATGGGCGGAGGCGTTTCATTTAGAGCAGGGAAAAAACACCCATTTATTCGCGGACGAGGTGTTGGAACAGTTTTGTTAGACGGAGGTTTAGGAGGGCAAAGTAGCTATGAGAGTATTGACGATTATGTAGCAACAACGGGGAGAACCATCGGGGGGTCGGGGGTCGCTTCAAGTTTAGCAAAAGTCGGCGGAAAGATTTCCAGTTTAGTAATTAAAAAGGAAAGTAAAAAACCGCCTCGCCAAAATATAAACTTCTCAATTTAGATTTAGTCATTTAGTAAAATATGATTTAGGGCAAATCATATTTTTTTATCTTCGTAGAATATATAATAAAATGAGTGATAAATTAGTCTTTGACCTCGCACAGGAAATTGAAGGTTCCCCCAATGTATTTGTTAAAAAGGATTGGCTCAATATTTTGGACAACCAAAATGGCTCGTATTCTTCAAATCAGTCTGTTATTGATACTTCGCAGTTGTCTAACTCCAATAAGTATATGTCTTTTAGAGAGGCTTATTTGCTTATGCCCTTGACCCTAACAGTCGGCACAATCCTCCCCGCTTCCGCTGGTGCTTTTGACCCAGATACTGCTGCGTCATCTGCCGATTATTTTGTCGGTATGAAAAATTGGTATGGTTCTATGATACACTCCATTACTATGGACTACAACGGCACTACAATCATACAGCAAACTCCTTTTTGTAATATGTGGAACACCTTTAAGCTTATGACTTCGTTGTCTTGGGCGGATGTAGCAACACAGGGTTCTATGATTGGTTTCTACCCAGATACCCCCGATAGTTGGACTTTTAGCAATGTTGCCTCTGTTGTTGGTTTAGGTATTGGTAATAATACCAATTATTCAGACACTGGAAGTGCTATAATTGTTTCAGGAGTATTTAACTCTTTTCGCAGTGCGAGAGGTAATACAGGATTTTTAAATCGTCAAACCTACATTAACTATGACGAAGATGGAAACAGAGGCACATCAGACCAATCTACATTTTTATCAAATCAGTCTGCTACAACCCTATATCAGTCATATATTTCTCGCAAAGTTAATGGTGTGAATGCGGGAGCACAGGGCGTTTTACAAATCTCTATTAACGCACAGATTTACTTGAAGCATATTCACTCGTTCTTTATGATGTGCCCCCTATTGAAGGGTGCCTTCCTCAAACTTACTCTTAACTTGAATAACACCTCCGCTGAAATCACCATTGGTGGTGCGGGTTTTGATGAATTAGGACTTACCTCTGTTTCCAACGCTGTTGGTGGTGTTTGTCCTTTTATGGTTTCTTCTACTGGGGCTAATAACGGAGGAGATGGTGTTTTTTCGGCTGCGACCACTATCAGAGTAAATGTGTCGGTTGGTTCAACTTGTTTAGATAGCACTCTTACCAGTGTTGCTGGAAACTCGGTCGGGCAAGGTTCTTATAGAAACTTGTACTTGTATGTTCCCGCATATACTTTTAACCCTGTGTTTGAACAGGCCTATATGTCCTCGCCAGTTAAACAAATCAAATATACCGATATTTACCAATACCAAATCACCAATATTGCTACTCAGGGACAGATTAACTCTCTCCTTACCAACGGTATTGCTGGTATGAAATCGGTTCTTTTAGTTCCGTTTATTACTGCTGGTAATTTGGGACTTCCTTGCCCCGAATATCAGTCGCCGTATGACCCCGCTGGTTGCGGACAAACCGCACCCTTGGTTGCTCTTACCAATTTTAATGTTGTTGTTTCAGGCCAAAATATGCTATACAATACACAGCGTTATTCGTTTGAGGAGTTCTCCCAGCAACTATACGGACAGAATGCCGTTAATGGTGGAATGACTGACGGTCTTACCTCTGGCCTTATTGACTTCTACGCTTTTAAGCAGTCCAATTGCTTTTACTATGTTGATGTGAGTAGAATGTTGCCCGTAGAGGAAAGTGTTCCCAAGTCCGTCCAGATTATCGGGCAAAATGCCTCTGCTCGTCCTATTGACCTTTGGTGCTTTATTGAATACGGCGTTGATGTTTCAATTGATATTTTGACTGGTGCGAGAGTTTAGGCGTTATTTTTCGTTAAGAATATCCCCTATTTTTTTTCTTTGTAATATGTATAATGGAGCGTATAAATATTACAGCAAGTGGTAAGCAATTATCCAAATTACGAAACGGCCATAGAGTAAGGGTTAGACCTGCTATGGAAGGCGAAGGTATTGGTGTAATTGTTTCGCCTGAAACCTATAACGCATTAACAAAAACATTTAGGAAAGGAAAGGGTGCTGAACTGGCTTTATCTCCTCCTGAAATTATGGCTAATAAAGAAGTTGCTCCTGAAATGGAAGGGCAAGGCATTTTCGGTCCCGCTGTTGATAGATGGTTGGAGAAGAAAGGACTTAAAAAAGCGGTCTATAAAATTGGCGACCAATTGAAACCCGCTGCGAAAGCATCACTTATCGCTGCCTTGTCGGCAGGAGGAGCTTCTCTCGCTACGGCAAATCCCGCATTAATTCCATATATACCAGGCGGAGTTGCTGCCTTATCTTCGCTTGGGTTAGACTATTTAGATAATCCTGATAGTTATTACTCGTCAAATGCTGGCGGAACAAGAGCGAGAAAGGCGAGGTCTATGGTTGGCCGAGTGGCTCAGGATAGGGCGTTGTCTGAATTGAATAGTCGTTTAGGAACAGATATGGGAGCGTTGGATAGAAACGCCATCGCCCAAGCAGTAGCAGATAAGGCGGAAGCGGAAGTCGTCAAGCAAAGATACGATAGTTTTGGATTTCCTATGGCTGGAAGCGGACTTTATTTAGGCGGTCGGGGTATGGGATACGGATTGGGTTTAGGAGTTGGGGGCGAAAGAGGAACTCGTCGCCAAGCTGGTTCAGTAGGATTGGGCGGTGCTATGGTAGGTGGTGCTATTGGTATGTTGCCTCCCGCTTTACAATCACAGCCTTATGGAGCAAACTTCCAGTGGAGGCATACCCTCCCGCCTCAATTCCAATTGAAAGGATAAGTATTTTAGGGCAAATCGTTTATTTATTATAAAATTAATTTCTGTATTAATTATATAATAATGCTGACTAATACGCAAATTAGAGAGTTGAGCGAAAAGATGAGTATCCCATTAGCAGATACGCTGTTTAAAAATGATTTACCAAAGAAGTTTAAGTTTAACAAATCGTATTTTATTAATTTAGACGACGAATATAAAGAAGACGGAACTCTTAACCAAGGCTCACATTGGACTTGCTTACAAGTAAATAAATATCCTAACGACCTTATGGAGGCGATATTTTTTGACCCGTATGGAATAGGGGCACCAGAGGAAGTGAAGAAGGTATTTAATGCTACAATTGGAACAATTGGCCGACAATTTCCGCATAATACGAAGGACGTTCAATCGCTTATGTCTAACGCTTGTGGTTGGTATTGTTTAGCTTTTCTTCATTATATTAACGCATTCCCACAGAGAACCAAAAACCTATATGACGATACGGACACATTCTTATCATTTTTTGACGACCTTAATAAGCAGGTTGATTTTAAAAAAAACGAGTATATGCTAAAACAATTTTTCCAAAGTGCCGACCCAAAGTTGCGTAAGGAAATAGACGTTTATGGAGATGGAATTAACCGCATTATTGACGAAAATACACAACCTGTTGATTTAACCAAGGCCACAATTAGTAGAAGGGTAGAAAAGTAGCAAACTGGGGCACTATTTTAGAAACTTTTGTATCATACTTTTTAATAAAAAGGTATAATAGGTATTTAAAAAACTCCTTATAGGAAGAACGGAAAGTATGCCCCGCTTTGCTACTTTTCTACCTCCCCTATAAATCGGTTAAATCCTCTATTGGGATTTCTATATGTTGTACTGGCTTATTAGAAGCTCCTGCTCTAAAACATCTTACCATTTTGGTCTGGTATTTAGCGAACTGTTCAGGGTCATAAACTATATACGAAGAACAGTCGGTAAAATTAAACATAAATATTTGGGGCTTATCGGTTGCTCTTACCTTATGAGTTGGTATAATAGTGGTAGGGTATGCTGTTTTAGAACAGCGTCGCGATTTTAGTTCCCAAGTTGTTCCATTTTCGCTTTCATAATCGTAAAGGCAAAATCGGTTTTTGTATTTATCCTTTGTATTTAGGATAGTATCATCTACCCAGTATTGGCGGATTATATTAATCGTATCGGTTTCTTTGGCCTCGCCAAACTTTAAATCATTTGCTAAACTACGGATTTCCATTTATATATTATACTTATATAAAAATCGCCTAAATTAAACGCTTCCTTAATTTAGGCAATAGATTATATAGTCCTAAATATTATATTGGTTAATATTATAATGGATAAGATACGAAAATATATTGCCGATAAACGGGCGACATTAAGCGAGAGTTCTATAACGACTTACACCTCTATTCTTAAAAACCTCTATAAGAAGGTATTTGGCGACGAGGATTACGACCTTTCCAAGTTTGATAACAGCGATAAGGTTATCGGTTTCCTACAAGATGTAGCACCAAACAAACGCAAAACGATTTTATCGGCGTTGGTAATTATTACGGATAAAAAGGCTTATCGCGATTTGATGGCGGAAGATGTAAAAGCATATAACAAAGAGATTTCTAAACAGATTAAAACCGACGAGCAAGAGGAGAGCTGGGTTGGGACGCAACAGGTTCGGGATATATATGACGCATTAAAGCGTAATGCTGACCTGCTCTATAAAAAAAAGACGCATACGATTAGCGACCTACAAGAAATACAAAACTATATCCTTTTAGCCGTTTTGGGTGGTATATATGTGCCTCCAAGGCGTAGCAAGGATTTCTGCGATTTCAAGATAAAATCAATAGATAAGACAAAGGATAATTTTTTAGATAAAAATAAATTAATTTTCAATTCATTCAAGACTGCTAAAACATACGGAACACAGGAGTTAGAAATACCTACACCGCTACGCAACATACTTAAAAAATGGATTGCTATTAATCCTACCGATTATTTATTCTTTGATAGTAATCTAAACCCACTATCAAGTGTAAAGCTAAACCAAAGGCTTAATAAAGTATTTGATAAAAAGGTGAGCGTCAATCAACTGCGTCATACCTATTTAACCGACAAGTTTGGCGAAACAGTTAAAACAAAATCTGCTGTTGCGGATACTATGGAGGATATGGGTTCGTCTGCTGGTATGTTGGATACCTATGTAAAGAAATAATAATATAATAATTGGAATAATTTATATTATTATTAAAGTAATTTTAGACCAAAATTAAGACTTTAATAAGAATAAATCAATAATTAACTTAAAAACCAGTTAATATATGATAAAGGATTAAATAAATTAATTTATTTAATGGTTTAATAAGAATAATACAGTTTTTAACTTAAAAATCGTATTATTTGATATAATGGCTTAACAATCGTCTTGGTCTATTGTTTCTCTTACGCCGACTATCCATAACATATCGCCTTTTTTAATATAGGGAATTGTTTTTGCCTCGTAGTATGGGTCTAAACATATACCACCGAACCGAGTTTCCTCGGCTGGTTCGCTGTAAGAACCTTTATAATGTTTGAGCGACATATACTTCCGCCAATCTGGAACATATTTGTTTAACTTACGCAAAGGGTTTGCTCCAACCACTACGCCGAGTATTTTAATATCTGGCCTATATTCTTTTACTCCCTTAATTATACCGATGATAGACGAAGCCGAACCAACTGGAACGACTATGCGTTTTACTTCTTTGGGAATGTTCTTAACCTGATTAGCTGTTAGATGATGAACCGCTTCTGTATCCATACCAAACGGAACATATAAGTATCCATTCTTTTCACTGAACTCTCTGGCTCTTGCGTTTATAACGCTTTCATAGCCAGGCTTAACTTGGGTTATTTTTGCTCCTTTGGTTTGGGCTACTTTTACTTCGTCGCCGAGTTCGCCCCGAGATGTAAAGGCGTATATAGGTATGCCTAACTTCTTACCAATACTACTAACAATATTTATTTGCGGGGAGTTGCGATTACCTGCTGTTGTTATGCCTTTGTATTTATCTTTCGTCATAAGAAACAAAGCCGACCTTACCTTACCACCCAGCTGGTCTGCGTATTCAAACTTATCTTCGCGTTTTATCCAATTATCTCCTGCCCGTTCTACTGGGGTCATACCATACAATAGTTTCTTAATTGTTGGCGATGCTTTGGTGCTTTCGTCAATTGGTTCGGGGTCGTCTTCTTCAATACCTCCACCAGTAAGCCAGTGCCGTCCGTAATTTTTAGGATATTGTAGCGACAACTCTGTTCCTTTTTTAATATCTTTTTTTGCGAATAGTGCCCGCTGTTTTAATTCAACATTATAATTGGGTGGGATTTCATTAACATAACTAACTACATTTTCAGTCAGGTATTTACCAGATGCTACAATTAGTTTATTAACCCTTCCAAGTACATACGCATACGGGTGTATATCTTTACGCTCTCTGTATGTTCCACCATATTGTTTCTTAAACTCTTTCGTCGTCATTTCGTCGCCTATATAATCGGCTATTTTTGTTCCCTTTGGAATATCCTTTTTTGCGAATGCTCCATAACCAGCGACTTTACTTTTCTTTCCAACAACCCATTCGTTTTTAAATGTTGGCTTTGGAAGTGAAATAGGAAACTCTACACCTTTGCCCTCAATTGGTTTTAATAATTCGGTTATCTTTGGTTGCTTTGCTGGTGCTTTCAAATTGGCGGTTTTTTTCCAAACATAAATAAACTCCTTATAAGTATCCCCCGCTTTTCGCTTTGCTTTATACAGCGGTAAGAACTCGTCGGCTTTACCCATTAGCTTAATACATACGCGGTCATATACTTCGGCTGGAACATTCAAGCAATAATGCCCTCCCATTTTCATACCATTCCAAGTTTTAATAAATATCGGTTCATAGAACTCTCTATCCCATTCGTCCTTTCCTCGTTGTTTTGTTCCTTTATATAGTTCAATATTGTAATATGGAGGAGAGGTTAGAACAAGGTCGTAATCTAATTTATTATAATCAACTGTAAGAGCGTCCTGAAAATATAGCTTTATCTTTGTGCTTGTTAAGGGCGATAATTCCTTTACCATATCCGCATACGGTTTCTCTAAATCTGGGTTTAAATCTACACCAGTATATTTGGGAACATCTAACGCACAAGCTCCAACCAAACGGCCACCCCAACCCATAGTAAAATCTAAAACGGAAGTTGGTTTATAACGGCAATATATACCCATAGCTATAAGCGGTTTAAACTGGTTAATAGAGCCAAAATAAACATTAAATATTCTCCACCAGACGTTGTATAACGGGGTTTCAGGTGAGGTCTTTTTATACCAAGCAACCATATTCGCAAGACTTTTCTTTTTAATCCATTCGGCTCGGTTTTCCCATAAATCAAAAAAGTTTAGATTTCGTTTGCTATTGGCCTCCATTCGTTGTAGGGAGGTAAAGTAATCTACAAAATTAGAACCTATACGACTTCCTTTGGATACTTTTTCATATTCTTCACAGTCTAAATCAGCGAGTTTTTTATAGTCAGTTATGGCTTCGTCTTTGCTTATATTGTATATTTTTTTGTTTATATCTATGCGGTCAGCTTTCGGTAATGTCCCACCCTCAATAGTTTTTTTAGGAGGGTCTATTGAACCTCCGCTTATTTTTTTCGCATAGCAGAGGCAACTGATAGGGCTTCCTTGTATGAAATCCCTTTTTCTCTGGCTACTTTCTTAACCAGAGTAATCCAAGCAGAACGGCCACCCATTCCAGCACCCGTAGCCTTATGTAGGGCAGGAGCGATAACTTCTTTACCGAGCTTACTTCCCGCTGCCGAACCAACTACACCACCAAGCCCACCAGTAGCTAAACCAGAAAGCCCACCAACCACCGCTGCCGTCGCTGCGGGAACACCATAATCAATCAAATCAGTAGCAAGTCCGCCCTTCTTTGCGGTTATATACTTACCAGCATCTTCACCAAACTTCTCAACCTTTTTGGTCGCTTTTTTGCCGATAATCTTCTTACCAACATTCCTGAAAAACTTCTCAACATCTCTGGACGATATTTTTCCGCCACACATTTCGCAAGTATGAACCATTCCTTTTATACAATTACAACAGATTTTTTTTTGAGCTAAACCATACCCTTCTATATCTTCTATTTCTGCTTCGGTTTCTTTATCGGCAAAACCTCTACCAGCCAATATTACGTCCAACTTTCCAGCGAACCCAGTAATACTATTAGCGAACTTTCTTAGCCCAGGCATACCTTCAAACAATTGCTTTGTATCTTGTTTAATAAACTTATATTCTGCCTCCGTTCCAATACCAGACGACTTCAATAAACTCAATAGGTAATCTTGGCAGTTATTATCCTTGGCCGAATATGTGAAATATTTACCGCCCATTCGCGATTTATTATTGCTAAAAAGAGTTTCCATAGTAATTGACGGAATATTGGCTATTTGGATATATTCGGCTTTTTCACTTCTCGCTGGAATGCTTTCGCTTATGATTATAACTTCGTTTTTCTCGGTCATTATTTTCTTACCACTCGCCAGAGTTATAACAGCGAATAAATGGAATAGGTCGTCGTATTCGGCTTTATCTACTCGCTTACCAAACTCGCCACCACTAATAGCATTTAATACACCCTTTAATGCGGGTAATACTGGGTCGCGTCCAACCTCTATCGCCTTAATAGTTTCAGCTCCATATCTTTTTACAATATCGCGTCCCTTTGGCTGGTAATCTTTCCTACCACTTATGACTGTACTTGCGAAATCCTTTGCGTCGTCATAGCCTCTCTTAACCGCTTTAACTCCTTTATTGTAAAATCCTTTAATATCGTCTAAAATCCCCTCACCTAATAAAAACTTACCGAGTTCTTCTCGTTGTTTTTTTGCTTGTTTCAATACTGTTCCTGCTCGTTTATTACCAGCAAAATTGGTTTCTATAAATGTAAGAAACTTATTTACCGTCGTAGAGCGTCTTTTAACTTGGTCTTTATCTACTAACATATCGGCAAACAATTTATATTTATAGTCTTGTATTTCCTCTGCCGTAAAATTACGAGATTTAAAATAATCTTCGTATATTTTTTTTATACTTTCAGTATTACTTGTAAAAACGTCATATAGTGCGTTAAATACTGGCTTACTCAATTTAATTGATTTAAACGCTCGTTTTAGTTTATCCAATTCACCACCTTCTTTAAATTGTTTTTCAATATCTTCATATTTTGACGCGACTGTTGCTTCTTCTGCTTTTTTAGATTTTTCTATTTTTTCGCCTTTTGTCCCAGTATTTATACTTTCATATAAGCTGGTAAAATACTCACCTAAACGCTCTTTGACTACCTTTGATTTATTAGCAAATAACCCTTGATATAATGGGGAGTTTCTATCCTCTTTTTCTAATGTTAATTTGTAATCTTTTAATCCAGCACTTTCCGCCATTGATTGGACGATAATTTCGGCCATTCTTACATAACCTTTGATTACTTGTAGCAAATAATCTGGGTCTTCTTTGGAGATTGCTAATGTTTCGGTTATTACTTCGTCCGTTGTTTTATCTGGGTTCATTAAAATAACCTCTACAAAGAACAGCGACCACATTAAACAAAAACCCATATATTTATCTCCATAAATATCCTTACCAAGCATAGAAGCGAGTGATTGAAAACCTGCTGTTTGCGGGTATTTTGTAGGGCATATATCAATAGGCGGAACAAAACGAACCTTTCCTACATATTTCTTCATTTCTTTCTCCCAAAAGCGTTTTAGAACTTTATTGATTACTATTTCGCTTTTTGCGTCTATTTTTTCAGCTAATCCAGATTTAGAGCCGTGAGGCTCAAATCGTTCAACTATTCCTCGTTTTGGTCTAAATATAAGCATATTAGCGTGGGAAGAAGTATTTCCAACATATCTATCGTATGTTTGTTTATTAGGGGTATATCCTCCTAATGCGTTAGTATTTTTTTCTTTTATTACGGTATAACCGTATAGTGTTAATGGAATAGCTATAATTTCTTCGCCTCGCTCCATACAACCCTCTATATGCTTACCAAACTGTTCTATAAATGACGGTGTAAATATAGAAGTCAGCATTTTATTATCATTCATTTTTTCCTCTGTAAAAATAACCTTTATATTCGTCCAAGCATCGCCAACCGATTTGCCTTCGGTTGCTATATCTCTTTCCCAAAAGCATTTATTACCATATTTTGAGAGAATACCTGCGAATACAATATCGCCAAATATGCCGTTCGCTGGATAATAATCCAACCCTTTTTCACCTTCCGTCTTTAAATCCTCTAAAAATGTTTTTAAATCCTTAACATCTGTCGCTGTTGCTGGTTTCATAGGTTCGGGTAAAAACATATTTCCATCTCCACCTTCCTCTTTTTTTTCCTCTTTTTCTTCGGCTTTATCTTCATCTTCGTCTTCATCGCCCTCTTCAATAACCATACTAATATTTGGCTTTGGTTCGGGTTTTGGTTGTGCTGGTTTCTTTTTTGCTTCGCGTTCCGCTTTGGCTTTATCTTTCGCGGTTTTTAATTCTTGTATTGCCTTTTTCGCCATTCTTACAGTTCCAGCATTCTCTTTCCACCATTCTATATTTTTCGGCAACTTTGTAGGGCGACCTCTTGGCTTTGGTTTATCTAATGGGATTTTCGGCATTTCATTTGGTTCTCTATCGCCAAATACACTAACAGCTTTAAATTGCTCTTTAACCTTTTCTTGGTCTGCTCTACTAAATGCGGACAGCGGTATAGGTGTAGGGTCGCTTCCTAACAAAATGGTTTCCTTTGTAGGTCGTCTTGTAATCTGGACGACACTTTGGCCGTTTCTTGTAGCCAATTTACGCTCCTGTGTAATAGGATTAACCAGCCTATATCTCAACTTCTTCTTTTTACTTGGGGCTAATTGTTTCGCATAATATTGGGGAACTACTACTTCATTATCGCCTACCTTTTCCAACATAACTAAACCAGCCTGTTCGCGTTCGCGTTGTGCTTGTTTCTTTGTTAATCGCTTGGGTTTTGTAGGGTCTTTTGGTTTTCCTCTTGACGCTCTCGCTTTCGCCATAGCGTCTTTTGCTTCTTGGCTTCCTTTCGCAAACTTCGGCATATTATATATATATTAAGATATATAATATATCATTACCACAGAACATTTCTTGCTAAATTGTTGGGCGAATATTTGTTTGTTTTCCAATCACCTCTTATGTTAGCACTTCGTCGTAAATAGTTTGCTCTTCTTACTGGGTCATTATGCTTGGTAAAATCTTGGTATCCCATAGCCCCGAAATAAATCTTCTTACCAGTTTGTGGGTTTATTATGAAATATTTCTTATCCTTCTTATCGCTTATATATAATTCCAATTTTGGGTCATATTCTTTTAACCGCCTATGTACTGTATCTGGGTTAGAAAAATCACTTAATCCAGTTCCTTTAAATGGTGGTAGATTTTGTTCGCCTCGTATTTGCTGTTTCAATAAAATCTGTTCTTTTAAATTATCGGGTTTTATTTCTCTGGGCGTAAGTGGTGTTTCGCTGGTTATTCGTTTGGTTGGCCTATATACTGGATAATCTAACCCAGCAATATCTTTCCAATCTTCTTTAAACCACCTATCCAATCCTTCGTTGGTTGGTTTCTTACCAATATATTCGCCACCTTTTTGCTTATATGTTTTAACAATCCAGCCAGATTTATACGCGGACGGTTTATTAAATACTTTATTAGCTTCTTGTTTTACTTGTTCGTATAGGTTTCCGTCAGCAATCATTCGTATATAATTAAGCATTATTTTTTATTTTCATTTTCGGTCAATTCTATATCTCCTTCTAATACTTCCGCGTCAATATCCCGTTTTACTTTAAGACAACAAATCTCAAACTCTTTACATTTGGATTTATACATCATACTCGCCAATTTAAGAATACAACCACTTAAAGTAGTTATAAAAGCTACCCAAAATACTTCGCTTAACATTATAGTATAAGCATACATAATAGTATTACTGCTCCTATTACTAAACACCCTAAAATAATGGTAATATATTTATTTTGCCTGTTTATTTGCTGTTCTATTTCTTTACGAGGTATTAAAAACGCTTCGTAAAGAGATTTATGAAAATCCTCGGGTTGTAGTGATTTCATCATTATATATTGTTGTAATATTTTAAGGAGGAGAAACATACCAAGTGATATGACAAATAGGTTCGCCAACATCTCCTGCTGAATAATTGAGATAACCGCTCGTATTATATCCGCTCATCGCTGGGTGAGTTTGTCCGTATCCAAAACCGCCACCACTTATGAATTGCGTCCCACCAACTGGGAATACAAGAGAAGACCCAGTTTGTCCGCTAAGTCCAGCCGTCCCAGCCGTCCCATTTACAGCAGACCCAGAAAGAGAAATAAGACCACTACCAGAGGGTATAGCAGTAAAAACACCAACACCACCAGCACCACCGCCACCACCTAACATAGCATCATCACCTTTTACCCCGCAAGGAGCAGAAGCGAAAGTTGAACCACCGTAAGCAGAAGTATTGAAAGATAAATAAGCGTCAAACGGATTAGGTTGATTGAGGTCAAACCCTACAAATTGGCTATTGTTTTGTAGGTGAAATGTGAAACTAACACCACCAGCACCGCCACCAGCACCGCCCATATCCCAAGGTCCCATATCTGGTGTGGCGGGGTCGCCAGCCAAACCGCCAAATCCATTTATATACCCCTGTCCGTATATATGTAATGGTGTCGGTGGATAAAATTGTTGAGGAAGTGTCGCCTGAACTGTTATAGGAGCTAAATATTGTCCTATAAACCCTTGTATCCAAGCAGTAGTAGGGATTTTTGTTGAGCTATCTGTATATGCGGGTTGAGTTGCTAATGAAGTTAAAGCACCTTCGGCAGTATTGTTCCACTGTTGCGTTCCAGTCCAAACATTATTTAAACCCAACAAAGAACCAACC
>Ga0181348_1000212_pt1 | contig 24115 bp, 38 predicted proteins | sample Su13VDMM110DN_FD_130092 | JGI IMG/M metagenome (GOLD analysis project Ga0181348, IMG submission 130092) | Freshwater viral communities from Lake Michigan, USA - Su13.VD.MM110.D.N | ecosystem: Environmental > Aquatic > Freshwater > Lake | place: USA: Michigan | collected 2013-07-16
TCCATGATGTCTCCTTGCCGTGAGGCTCTGGAATGATAGAGGGGAGGCGGATTTGCCGCCTCCCCACCGGAAAAAGAAAGAGGCTCGTTCAGGAGATGACGTAGTTCGCTGCTCCGGTTTCCGCGACGGTTGTGATTCCATCAATCGGATCGAGAAGCAACGCGTTTAGTTGGCATCGGCCCGAGGTCGCGTGTTCGATCGTCGCCTTGAGATATCGCTTGCGGCCTGCGAGATTCACATCCCAAATGACCTTCGGACGAGTTGATGCATTCGTCGCAGTCGACAATGTGTAATCCGTGCTGAGAACGATTCCTCGAATCGCCTCCCAAGTCGAATTGTCGTCTGACTGCTCAAGTTTGCAGTTCGTCGTCGGTGCGCCTGTGGAAGCGGACGTGAAAGCGATACGCGCGAAGCGAAATCCTTGAGTATCGACTGATCCCGTGAGCGTCGTTGCGCTCGATTCACTCAGAAGAACCGAGCGCATATTTTGAGAGTTTCTCATCTGTCCTCCAAATAGAGAGGGGAGGTTTCCCTCCCCTCTCGAACTTGTTCAGAAAATCAGAGGGACACGCCGGAAACTGCGCCTTGTTGGGTCAAGTTTTCGATTCCATCCGAAGCATTGCTCAGATCACAAGTCACAAGCAGCGAATCGCCAGAGTTCGCTGTGTACGTGACCTTGAGAAATCGCTTACGGCCACGAAGATCGACGTTGTAGATCATCTTGGCGACGTTCGTCGCGATGGCCGCAGTCGATGAGATCGGGCTCGGAGTTGAGCCGGAAATGGCGACATAATTTGTCGAAACATCTGTGTCGCTTTCTGCGAGAACGTGATTCGAAACGGCTGTGGTCGGAGCGACTGTCGTGGCGCATCCGAAGATCGAAATCGTTGCGTATCCGAATCCTCGCGTGTCGAACGCAGACGTGATCTGCGTGACGGTTGTTCCACTTCCACCGCCAACGATGGTTTTTGCAATGTGTCTCATGTGTGTGTTCGTCCTTTGAATCAGAGAAGCATCTTGATCATTGCGCCAGAGACCGACGACGATCCGACGTTCGCGCAAACGATGTCGACGCGCTCGGTTCCACGAACAACGCGCTCGTCTTGCTCGAAGGCGTTGAGAGCCGAATCGCTGAACGCGATCGAGGTCGCGCGGCGATCGCCGAGATAGCAGGCTTGCGAGAGATCGCCGATGTACGCGAAGACTGCGTCTGCGCCTTCGGTTGCCGAAATCACTTGCGTGTATTCGACTGGATATCCGAAGAATCGAGGCTCGCGAATTCCTGCGGTCATCTCTGCCGCAGTCACGCCGCCTGCGGACAATGCGAGACGCTCGAAAACGCCGGAGTATGCTGCTCGCGAGCAGTAGATCTTGACGTTGCCTCGTTGATATGCCCATTGCGGCAACTTCTTGAATCCACCCGAGAGTTCAAGAACCGTCACGCCAGAGTATGCCGACGCGCCGCCGTTGCTGATTTGGTAGGTCGAATCAGATAGCGCAGTCGCGAGGCCGACCACGCCGCCGTAGGTTGACGTGCCGTCGCCGTTGAAGCCTGCATCGTCTTCCTTGAAGGCGAACTGGTACGCGATTTCGTTCGCGACATCGCTCGCTAGGTCGATGATCGAGTCTTCGAGGAGTTCGTTCGAGACGGTCGTCAGCGCGGTCAACTTCTTCGCGACGAGTTGCACGTTGTCAAAGCCCATCGTCGACTCGGTCGCGGCGATCGCTTCGCCGACCCAGAACGCCGTGAGGCCCGTATTCTTGCGAGGAATTCGGAGCGTGTCCGAGGTCATGCGATAGATCTTCGCGTTGCGGCGGAACACTCCGTACTGCTCGCGAAGCGTGACGAGTTCAGCGGCCATCTCGTCAGGGACGAGGAAGCCGCCTTGCGAGTTCACGCCTTCCGTGTGAGCCTTGATCGTGATTCCGAAGTTCTTGCAATTCTCGACCGACTTCTTGTGGCCGAGAGTTGCGAGGCACCAAGTGCCGAACTTCCAAGCCATCTCCTTCGAGGAGAAAGCCTTGCGGCCTGCGCTATAAACGCGAGCGCGTTCCCATGGCTTGTCGTCGACGTTCGCGACAGCCGAGAGGCCGCGCGGCATTGCGTCGAGACGAGAAGCGACTTCGCGACGGATCGACTTCGACATCTGTTCCTTTTCCTCATCGCACATCGCGTCAGTCTCCGGAGCAGCGGCGGAGATCTTCACATCGAGCATCTCAGGATCGACCGCCATGCCTTCGGCATCGGTGACCATGTAGCCTTCGAGGATGAGTTTCTTCTGCATTGCGACGCCGTCAGCACCCTTGATGCGAGCGGCCTTTTCAAGCGCGTTCTTGAACTGATCGAGATTCATCGTCTTCATGTCTGTACCTTTCGAATTCAAAGAGACAACTCTTCTCTTCCGAGCGAGGCCGCGTTTCAAGCGAAGTGCCGTGAGCGTTGCCGAACGTCAGAGCCAGAGCCGACCGCGAGCGCGAGCAATTTCGCGCTCTACGGTTTCAGAGAGCATGATCGACCGCGCAGTCTTTGTAGATGAGTGCGCCGGAATCGAAATCGAAACGACCGTGCGCTTCGGAGACTCGATGCCAAACCATTTCCGCGCGGAAGCAGGCGAGCAAATGCCCTTCTTCACGGCCGTGATGAGTGCCTCCGGATTGGCCTGCAATGGAGCGAGCGAGACTTCGAGCAACTTCCACCGCGAGTAGATCGTCTTGACTTCCTCGCCGTATTTCTTCTTGTCGATGTCGGTCGCGCGGCGCACTCCTCCGGCCTCTGGAACGTATCCGACCGAGACTGCGCGAACGATGCCTTGACCGACGAGAGCAGCGGCGACCTCTGGAAAGAAATCGCCAGAGTATCCGTCAGGCCGCTTCGCGAAGACGAAGTCGCCGACGATGTCGCGCTCTCGACGCTTAAGGCCGACCGTCGTTCCGACTGGCTCCGCGTAGTCGTGATTCCAGAAGAGCGTCGGATTCTGCTCGAACTCTTTCGAGTTCATTCCGGCAGGGATCAAGACTTCGCCATCGCGATCGAGCGTCTCTGCCGTGATTACTGCGGTGAATCCCTTCGCCGTCGAAGTGAGTTCTGCGCCGAGTGCCTTCCGCTTTAGATCGTTCATCGCATGATCCTTTCGACTTGCGCGTCAATCTCTGCAATTTCTTCAGAATTCTCCGCGATGATCTGCCGGAGATTCTCTGCTTCCGCTTCGGCGAGTTCGCGCTCTGCTTGCTGCATCTCTGCTTCGAACTCATCGTCGAGCCGAGGCTGAAGAGCGCAGCGGCAGTTCGGATGGAGCGGAGGCCCGTCGATCGCTTCATAATCGGCGACCATGACTCCTCCGTCCTTGCCGATGATCTCCGAGCCTTCACCGTAGAAAGAGTCTTCGAGGCCGACAGCATTCTTCGAGAACGCATCGCTCGCGGCCTCGCAGAACTCGCAAGGATCAGGCGCGAGGAGCCACGTCTTTCCGCTGACTACGCCAGATGCCTTCCATGCTTCGACCTCAGCGCGTCGGCTCGCGCGTTGCGCTTCCGTTCGAGCGATCGTCAGAGCGCGGCGAGTCGTCGCGCGTTCAGCGTCGCCATCCTTCACGGCCCACGTCTTCACGCGCTCCGCGATCTCTGGAATCGTCTCGCCGTTCGCGACTCCGTCTCCGATGACTTTCGAGAACTTGACTGCCGTCCATCGGTTCGTCGAGTCTGCCGCACGATTCGCGAGACGGATCGACTCGGTTCGAGCGTATGCCTTGAGATCCTCGCCATGCTTGTCGAAGTTCACCGGAAGAGCCTTCATCTTCTCAAGCGTCGTCTTCCCGAGGATGATGCCTGCGGCGAGCGAGTCTTCGAGATACGGTCGAAGAGCGTCGACGATGTCCTTCCGCCACTTCTTCGATTCGAGAAGAGACTGCACTTCGGCGGCGAGTTCCTGCGTCGGCGCGTCCTGATTCGCGATGCGTTCGAGGACGGCCTTGACTTGTCGATCGAAGATGCGACCGACGCTCTTCCCGAGTTCATCCTCGCGCTTCGTGATCTTGTCGAACTCCTTGAGCGCGTCCTTTCCGAGATCCTTCGTGAGAACGTGCGGCGGTTCGATGTCGTCGGACTCGATCATCTTCAACCAGAGATCAGAGAGAAGAGATTTTTTCGCATCGCTCTTCTTTGGATGGCCGTCCGGCAGAAGATCGAAGTCGGTCGTGTAGTCAGCATCCTCTGGCTTGCCACGACGAACGAGCGTGAGGAACGCATTCACTCGCGCGATTGCCCATTGCTCGCGACCGACTCCGGTGCGATGGCTCGTCGAGAACGCGCCTGCGCCGCGTCGATAGACGGCCTTCAGCATTCCGAGATCGACGCGCTTCCCTTTCTCGTCGCCATGCTTCTCGTTGTGTTCGTCGACCTTTGCTCGAAGAGCCTTCTCGGTGGATTCGCTGATCTCGATGCCTCCGCGCGATCCGCTCGCGGAGCCTTCCTCGTTGCGATCGCTTCCGCTGATGCGCTCCGAGGGCTTGGCCGGAGGATCGCCGCCGCCGTTCTTCGATCCGCATCCGCAGGCGCATTTCTTCTTCCGATCCGCATTGCGCTCTCGCTCGCGATCGAACTCCTCGATCTTGCGCTTGGCCCATGCGAAGCCGTCGTCGCCTCCCCATCCGTACCACGCCTGCCATCCGCGACCCTGCTCATCCCAAGTGGAGCCTTGCTTGTCGACCTCGTGACGCTCGAAGTACGAAGCCATGCGGCGGATCGTGTCTTCAGAGAGGCGCACTCGATTCATCAAGTCGCGAGCGCGAGCGATTCCGACTGCGGTCATGCCGCGCTCGCTCTCTGGCTTGCGAGCGCGAACTTCCAGAGCGCGGCGAGCATTGTCGGCGACCGACTGCGGAGGACGAGTGTCGATGTCGCCGATCGCCTTCGTCTCGATCTCGTCGATCGTCTTCCCTTCAGCGCACATCGAGTACGCGATCGAGACTGCCTGATCCTGCGGATAGCCTTCCGCGATCAGTTTCGGAATCTTCTCCGAGACACAATCCGAGAGCGCGTCCTTCTGCTCTGTCGGTGAGATTTTTTTTTGATCTTCAGAAGCAGAAACTTCGGTGGTTCTTACGATCGGATTGAATATCGAATCGATTGTCTCTTTGGATATGCTCGGGAAAGCGGCAAAGGCAATCGTCTTCGCACTATCCATCGGAAGTTCGCCTAATTGAACAGACTTCGCAAGTTCAACAAGGCTAGAAATCTGCGCTCCATTGAGTGCGACTTGTTGCGGGGTTGCGTCCGTTGGCGGTTCGGAAAGATCTGGCGATTCATCCAGAGGCCCGACAAGCCCATCAGGAGCCTTCGGCATAGAAACAGCCTGCGGATTAGGTGCAGCGGAAGAAATGCCTCCTAGTGGCTGTCCGTTCACCATGAGAGATTCTGCGGCGGGATCTTCGACTGGCTCCAGACCTTCGCGCATTCGCGCCTCGTTCGCGGTCATAATTCCGCCTGCGACCATCGAGCGGAGTTTCTCGAAGGCAAATCGCTCATCTTCCGAGACGGGGTTGTCGTAGCAGAGGAACGCATCCTCTTCGATATTGAAAAGCGGAAGAAGATTCTGATTGAGCGTCTCCTCATCCATGCGAAGCAGCGGCAAGATCGTCGTCTGCTTCCATGATGCGAAGCCTACGGTCGCGCTCGCGAGATTCGGATCGTTCGCCTTCAGCATCGAAACGGGAACGCCGAAGACTGCGGCGATCTCTTCGACGATCTGCTCGCGGCCTGCCAAATCCTTCGGAGGGAAAGAAAGAGGCTTGAGGTCGATGTCTGCCGTCGTCGTAAGGAAGCGTCCGGTGCGCTTCGATCCGCGAAGTTTCTCGTCGATCGAGACTTCGAGCCGTTCGAGTTCGTCGTCGTGTGCAGGCGACTTCACGACGAGGAGATAGTCAGGCCGCGCCTTGTTCGCGAAGAAGGCGACATCCATTTCGTGAATGGCTTCGTTCGCCATGATCGCGCCCCAAGCGGCCTCGACCTTTCCAATGCCGTAGTACATATCCGCCGGATTCGGTCGCTTGAAATGGATCACTTCATCCGGCGCGTATGTGTTCTCGCGCTTCTGCTCTTCGGTCGCGCCGTAGCGATATTCCTTGATGAAGTCTTCGCCTTGCTGACCGGGAACGACTTCAACGAATTGCGAAGGCATCGTCCAGAGTTGCACCGGAACGCCGAGACGCTGATCGATGACTGGATGAATGTAGGCGTTTCCCGTCAACTCGCCGTACAGAACGCGAAGGACGGTCGCATCGAATCCGTTTTGGTAGGGGTTGACCTTCGAGAGCAACTGAAGGATCGGGTGCGCGTCGTCGACGACCTCGAAGTCGTCGCCGTACTCTGCGGCCTTCGTGAGCGCGTATCGGCTCGGTCGCTGTTCGAGATCTCCAAAGAGATACGCCTTCGTGCGGCGCGAAGCCTTGCGAGTGTTCCAGAGTTTCGTCGACTGACTCTTATTTCGAACGTACAAGCGGAGAGGCTGACTCGCGACAGCGACAGCGTTCAGATTCGCCGCCGCGTAGATCCATGATCGGTACGCATTCACAGCCGCGCGATATTCAAACGGCGATCGCTTCGCAGGCTCTCCGCGAAGGATCGTCATCGAAGAATTGAAGTACTTCTCCGGAGTGAATGCCGCTTTGATTCGTGCGAGTAGATTCATCAGATGACTTTCACCATGAGAGGCCGACGCGCTCGACGCGCAAGAACGGCGAGCGCGAGAGCGCAGACTCCGTCGTCGTGTCCGACTGTCGCCTCATAGGAGACGTTTCTCCCTGAGTATCGGAAGCCAAACGATTCGAGTTCACTCCGTAGCCAACCATCAGGAAAGCGGATGTCCGCAGTCGAGATCGAGATCTGAAGGCCTTCCATCAGTTGCTGCTTACTCTGGCTTGTGAATTTGAATCCTTCAGTTCTTCGGCAGACCTTGCGAAGATCTTCGACGATCGGATCACCGACTCCGGTCGAGTCGATCTGCGCCGGAGCGTTGCCGATCATCTTTGCGAGTCGTTCGCGCGTAACGTTCCAAGGAGCCTGCCATCGTTCGAGTCGACAGACGCTGCCCTCGGCATCGAGGCCAACTGCAACTGTCCAGTCTTGGCTCTTCGCAAGATCGACTCCCCAAGCCTCTGGAGTTGCCGTCGACATCGGCGCGATGCAAGCGCGGATCGCATCGAGGCCGAACGGATTGCCGCCGTCTTCTGCGGGAATGCCTTCGAGTTCCTGATCGGCAATCGACTTCGGCAGACTCGCTCGCATGGCTTCGACTTCCGCAGGATCGAGAAACGGATTCGACATCGAGCCGATTCGGAACGCGGCCCAATTTCCGGTCGTGTCTCCTTCTGCTTCGAGAAAGAGACGATGGAAGTCGCCTGTTCCTTTCGGCGTTCCGGCGAATATCGCTCTTCCCTTTCGATCGGCGAGAGTCGGTCGGATCGCTGCTCGCCAGATGTCGAGAAGGCCGACGACGAAGCCTGCCTCGTCGATTGCAACTCGATCGTAGAAACGTCCTCGGCCTGCGTCAGCGTCTTCGAGCGTCCAGAAGTCGATCGTGCCTCCGGTCGAGAGTTCGATGCGCTTCTCGACTCGATCGTGTTTGGTAATGAGCGGACGCAGGGCGCGTTCAAGATCGCGAACTGGCTCGGCAAGGTACTTGTACGAAGGCGCAAACCACGCCGTCCGCCTGCCTCGAATCGCGTCGTTGAGAATCACGAACTCTTCGAACTTCGTCTTTCCCCAACGGCGACCAATTTCAAGCACGTTGAATCGACGCAGTCGACGGAATACGTCGAGTTGCGAAGCATGAAGAACCGACTCTGGAGTTGGAACGCGAATCTTCACGCGCTATCCGCGAGCCGAGGCTTCGGAGCCTCGAACGGCTCGATCGTGACGACCTCTTCGCGCCTCGTTTCGTCGATCTTCTCGCGCTGTCCGAGATGCTGCTTCCCGAGCCAGATCAGCATCGCGACGTTGCCCTCCTTCGCCTTCTCGTATTGCCAACGGCGAAGGCTCATCCGCATTTCGTCATAGCCTGCGTTGATTTCCTTTCGGCATCGGCGACGAATCGTCGGCTCGGCAACTCCGCAGATCGTGGCGATCTCGGCATGAGTGCATCCGATTCGCGCGAGCGATTGCACGAGACGCAAGTCGATCTCAGCGCGAGGTCTACCTAGTGGCAAGGACGGCCTTCTTTCCCGTGAGGTTCTCCCATCGCTTGACGATCACGTCGCAGTATTGCGGAGAGATCTCCATTCCATAGCACTTGCGACCGAGTTGTTCAGCGGCGATGAGTTGAGATCCACTTCCACTGAAAGGCTCATAGACAATATCCCCAGTGCGAGTGTGATTTCGGAACGGTGGCTCCCACAAAGCAACTGGCTTCGCTGTTGGATGCTCTTTGCTTGTTTCTCTTCCAACGTGCCACAAAGTTGTCTGATTTCTTTCACCGTAAAAGTTTGGTCGAAATCCTTTTCGCCACCCATAGAAGCACAATTCGTGCTGCCAATGATAATCGCCCCTCCCAAAAACAAGAGAAGGCTTGCACCAGATGATTTGCCTATGTATGAGAATGTCAGCAGCAGCAGCAGCAGCAGCAAAAAATGTTCCCTGCGTCAGCATCGGATGCCAAAGATAAAAAGCACATTTGTCGATCAGATGTGGAAGCACTGCCTTGATCGTTTCCTCCAGAAACTTCTGCAATTTTTCTCCGTCAAGTTCGTCGTTCGCAATGTCATCATGCGAGATTGCTTGACCCTTGCTCTTCGCCCCTGCAACGTATGCGATGCCATATGGAGGATCTGTTTGAAGTAGTGAAGCCTTCTCTCCGTTCATAAGTCGATCGACATCTTCAGACTTCGTCGAGTCTCCGCAGAGCAAGCGATGATCTCCGAGAATCCAGAGATCGCCGCTCTTCGTGATCGGATCGACAGGAGGCTCTGGAACTTCGTCCTCCTTCACTTCATCCGGAGCGAGTAGAGCGTCGATCTCCTTCGCATCGAATCCGCTCGCAAGCGCGAGTTCCTCATCCTCGATCTGAAGTGCCGCGAGTGTCTGCGAAAGAACGTCGTCGTCCCACTCAGCGAGTTCGCTTGTTCGGTTGTCCGCGATGGCGTACGCAGTCGCTTCGCTTCCCGAGAGAGGAGATCGGACGATCGCGATCTCTTTCCATCCGAGAGCCTTCGCAGCGGCGAGCGTTCCGTTTCCTGCGCGGACAACTCCGTTCGCATCGACGACGATCGGCTTCTGCTGTCCGAATCGCTGAAGGCTTGACTTGATCGCGGAAAGATTCTTCTCGCCGTGCTTGCGAGCGTTTGCCGGATCAAAGACAAGCGTCTCGATCTTCACGAGTTCCGTCTTCATGCTTCCTCCGTCTTCAATCGCTCGATGATCTCAAGCAGTCGGATCTCCTGCTCGCGGCGCACGTCTGCCGCGATTTCGCTCGCGCGATGCACATCGACGAGTGAAGGATGCACCCACCAGTCTTCAACCGGAACAAGGAGATATCCGCTCTCGTTCTTGGCGATCATCCGCACGTTCTCAGCGACTCGGCGATATCCGTAGCCTTGCAAGATGCCTTCGATCGCGAACTTGATCGACTGCTTTCCGCGATAGAGATCATGCTCGACAGTCGCGACGGCGAATGTCATTTGATCGAGCGGAAGGCCGTAGAGCGCGGCAAGCGTCGACTCTGGCGGCTCAAGATCGAGCGAGAGATAATCGAGTGTCCCTTCGTTCGCATCCGCGAGCGTGAGGATGTCTTCCATCAGTTTCGGATCGAGCGCGTTTCCGTAGAAGAGATTCCGAGGATCGCGCTCGGCCTTCAACTGATCGAGCGTCTCGATGTCGGAGAGAATGCCGCGCCATCCGGCGAACTTCTCAAGGCCGAATGTGTTCGAGTAGTTCTGCGGATGGCCTGCGCCGAGGTCGACGAAGAGGCCGCTCTGCTTGCGATCGAGCGTGAGCGAGACAAACACATCCTGCCCTGCCTGCGAGAAGTTTCGCAGTACCGTTCCTTCTTCTTCTTTCTGCTCCATGATGTCTCCTTATGCGGCGAGGATCTCATATCGGCGAGCCTGCGTCAAGATCGAGACTGCAACCAGATAGTCCATGCCTGCGAGCGTCATCGAGTCGCCTGCGTCGATCTCCTGCGCTGCTTGCGCGAAGGTCAAGAATCGCCAGACGATCGGATCGGAAACAGCGCGGCCTCGGACGATCTCAAGTTCCGACTCGGTGAATCGCTGAAGAAACTCGAAGGCCGTCCACCGAGGATATCGAAACGTGCCGAGATCATAGATGAGGCCGACTTGCGCCGAGCCATCGTTCGGAACGCATCCGTCCGGCCTCTGATCCGCGACGACGAGAGAGATGACCACGTTTCGAGAATCCAGTTGCGCGAAGTTCATCGATTCACTTCCTGTCTGAATTCGAGGTTGTCGATATAGAAAGTTCTCGATGTCGTCCCGAGCGATTTGATGATCATCGCGAGAAGGCCTGCGGTGATCGACGTTCCGCTCTGAAGATTCGCGGTCACGGTCGCGACTCTAACTCCGTTGATGAAGAACTCTGAGATCGAGGCCGCCGGATTGATGATGATCTCAAGTCGATACAAAGTCGAAGCGGCCACCGTGATGCCCGTATCTACCTGCGTCAAGGTCGACGCGCTGTCGACGACGTAGACTTCCCACTTGCCGGAGTTAATGTTGTCTCGATATCGAAACACTCCTCCGCAGGCTTCCGTGATGAGCGTCGTCTGATTTCCAAATCCGATCTTCAGGCCGTAGCGATTCGTGCCATCCGAGAGAGAGGACGGCGTGAGGATCATCGCAGACATCGAGAGCCGACCGAATCCAAAGAGGATTTGATCGACGAGCGGAGTCTGGATCTGAGCGCGTCCCGTCGTCGTTGTTCCGGTCGCGAGCGAGGCAATTCCGTATCTGCCCGAGACTGCGCCGATCGCGCCGAGGACAGAAGTGAAAGCGACGGCGGCCCCGGTTCCTGAAGTCGCCGACGTGAAAGGCGAGACGACGGCCATATCTGAAGCCTGCACGATGAACGCGCGAGGATCGTCATGGTCTGGCTCGATCGGAATGAGTCGATTCATTTCTTGCCTCGCGCTCGATCGAATCCGTGCAACTTCTCAAACTCGACGAGAGCCTGCGGATGCACTCGACGATCCTTCGAGAAAGGGATTCGAATCCCTCGAAGGATTCCGTTGTCGATCCACTTCGAGACTGTTCTCATCGAAACTCCGAGACGTGCAGCGACTTGTCCCGTCGTCAGCCACGGGACATTCATCTCGCCCTCTTCCGAGAGCGGAGGCTGAATGCGCGACTTCGCTTTATTCGTCGACATAGGAAGGAGGCACGAGATAGTAGCCTTCAGGAATCTCGACGCGATTCGCGGAAAGTGTCCACTCTCCATTCTCGCGAATGTAGACATGGCCTTTCACTTCCGGCCCGATTCGGATCGGCGACGACTCACGGACGAGTACCGTCCTTGGGCCGCAGGCCGTCAGAAATACGCTTGCCGGCACGAGAGAGAGAGTCAGGATCTTCTTGACCATCGGTTGCCTTCTTTCCTTTGTCGAATCGCTTCTCGATCCAAACGAGGATCGCGACGATGAGTGAAGTGATGAACTCAAGCATCCTCGCCCTCCAGAGCGCAAATGCGAGCGCGAAGTGATTCGATCTCGTCCGCCGCCGTCTTGAGTTCGTTTCGCACTTCGTGCCACAGAGAGAAGAGCGGAGCATCGGAGAGAACGCGGAGTCGCGACGGCGAGTCAGTCGCGCGAGCGAGCCTCTCTCGGTATTCGAGCGCGACGGCGAGCGTCTGCTCAAGGTCGATCATCGGATGCCTTCTTGCTGTGACGATACCTTCGCGTCTCGCGCGAGGATCAGGCCGATGCCTGCCATGATCGCGGCGGCGACCGCGCCCCAGTCCGCGACCGTCACGGGATCGCCGTCAAACTCAGCCTTTGCCGCGCCTGCGATCGCGACCACGATCGCGAGGATGCCCGTCGTCGTTGTGCGCCATGAAGCCTTGCTCATTTGATCCGCCTTTCGAGCGATTCTAGTCGCCGTTGGATGTCTTCGAGTGTTCGAGAATGGCTCGCGTCATTGACTGCCGCCGAGGCTTGCGCCTTCGCGAGATCCTGCACCGTCTCCGCGAGTTTGTCGATGTCGGTTCGTGCGACTTCAAGTTCCTTGGATTTCGCGCCGACCGTGAAGATAAGCGCGGAGAAACCGACGATCATCGTCGCGATCTGGCCGATGCCGATCGCCGTCGAGAGGACGTTCTTCTGTGTGCCTTCCGCCATGCTTCGAAGATCGGCATCGGAGCGTTTCGACTCGCGTCCGCTCCTTTTGTTGCACGATCAAAAAGAGACTCGCCGTTCAGCGCGAACGGCGAGCCGGAGACACGTCGACCAGAGGCGGATCGACGTGGGAGTTGGTTAGGAAAGGCATCCTGCGAGGGAGAACGATAGCAGGAGCATGACGATGAGCCAGAGGGTAAAGGCCGCGAGGATCTCTTTCAAATCCGGCCAGAAGCCCTCGTGCCGATCGCTGTGCATTTCATCGAGTCCGTCGTTCATTCCGTCCTCCGAATCGAGATCTCGACTCTCGGCGCGTCTCGATCGACTTCGAGCCGTACGGGTAGGTGCGTCAGATTCGCGTCGTCGTCGACGATGCCTGCCGAGGCGATTCCGTCGAAAGCGGCCTTGAGCGAGGCGAGGAGATTGTCTCGGTCGCGCCGTCGCCGATCGCGGAAGAAGAACGTCGACTCGACCTCGGCGGCCTTCCATCGGCTCGGGAATCGCTGCGAGACGAAGAAGGAAACAGAGCGATACTGCTTGACTGCTCGCGCCTTCGCCTGCCAACAAACGCGAGCGTTCGGCGAGAGTTGCTTTGCCGGAAGCGGAAGCACGATCCGGATCGTCATTCCATCAGGAGTCATCGACGCATCGGAACGCGCCTGCCGCGTCGGTTGCGCGGCGAGCGCGGACGACGTGCGTCCAGAGGCTCGCGTCATTGTTCTCGCGCCACTTCCTCCATGCGTGAACTTCGCGCCGGAGGACGTTCGCTTCGCGGATGAGCGCGAAGTTTCTCCGCCGGAGTTCGGCGAGTTGCAAGACGAGGCCTTCGATGTCTTCTTTGCTTTCCATGCCATCGCTGTTTCGTCCTCTGGAGAGTGTTGCTTGCGTCCTCATCGAGCCTCCTTCTTTCGCTTGCGAAGCATCTTCATTCGCTTCTCGTCTGCGAGATCGTAGCCTGCTCGGTATTCACGGCATCGGTTGCATCCGCAGGGAAGATGATAGATGCCGCGATGTGTGCTCATCGGCCTCGATGCCATGCGATCCTCGAAGCCTGCATCGAATGGCTCGTCTGCCGTTTCGCTCCGAGGCGCGGAAAGTTCTGAAGGATGAACGCACGGAGGAAGGAGAGAGACTTTTTTCATCCATGCGAACATTCGCTCGCCTCCTTCGCAAGTTTCTCGCGAAGTCGATCTCGCTCCTGCGCCAGAGCAAAGAACGCAAGTTTGATCTCGTGCAAGTCGATTAGGCCGAGATTGTGCGAGTCGTGTTCGTCCTGCTTGTCCGCGTGTGGATCTTCCGATTGAAGTTCGAGAAGCCAGTTGCGAAGTTCCCTGAACCGCTTCTCGATGCGTTCGAATTCCGTCATTGTGTCGCCTCCTTCTTGATCCGCCAAACGATCATCATCGAGCCTCTCGACGACATCCGTCGAATGCCGCTGTCCTCGATGAAGCCTGCCTGTGTGAGTTCCGTTCGGCGTTTGCCGATCGAGTTCATGTATTGCTTGGTTACGCTCGCGAGTTCCTCGTCCGTGAGGCCGTCTGGATTGTTTCGCAATGCTTCGAGCGCGAGAGCGCGTCCGCTTCCTGCTCGCGGTGCTGCTCGCTTCGCGGCCTCGATCGAAGTCTCTCGATCGTTGGTTCTGTGCATCCCGAGAGCGAATAGAGAGTCGGCAGGAGGAGCCTGCGTCCTTTGCCTCATAAGCGGGTCATGCCTCATCGCTCCTCCTCTCTGCGCTCGATCTTGATCGAGCGATTGAAGCAGAGCGCGACGGTGATCTTCGAGTCCTTTGGAACTCTCTTCATTTCGAGGAATCCGAGATCGTCGCCGTTCTCGCCGATGAGCCAGATGCGATCGCCTTCGTAGGCCTGCCGGATGACGCGGCCAAAGTGCGACGGTTTGTCGATCGGTTGTTTCATACCGTTGCCTCCTCTCCTTGGGGGAGAGCCTTTCGGCCCTCCCCCATCCGAGGAGACGGCGCATCCTGCGCTTTCGGACTAGCGATGATAGCAGCGCGATCGAGCATTCCGCGAATCCATTGCATTGCGACGAGATCCTCTTCGGTTGTCGCGATCGAGCGCGAGAGAAGAGATTCGAGGCCTTCGCGAACTCGCTTCGAGAGATACGGCCGATTCATTTGATCGAGATCCTCGTTCCTCGTTCCATGAGATTCGCGAACGGCAGATTCTCGCCTGCTTCGAGCCGAGCGCGAATCGCGTCTCGGTTTACTGTGACGATTGTCTTCCGTTCGATGGCCCACTCCGGCAACTCATCCGGCCCGACGCGGAGATCGAGCGGAGGCTTGCCGCCGTTGCGTGTGAGCGCGACGCGGAAGCGAGACGTTTCGATCTTCGGGAGATTTCGAGTTTCCCAAACGAAGCGCAGACGCTCGCGCAAGCCTTGCGCGGATTTGTCGTCGGCCTTTGCGAGATCCGCGAGACGGTCGGCCTCTGCCTGCCGCATTGCCGATCGCGCTTCGAGTTCCGCGATGAGCGAGCAGTAGTTGTCTACCTTTCCGAAGAGATCGCTTTCGAGTTCGTTCTCCCATTCCGCGATCGCGGCCTGTGCGAGCGGATCGGATACGTCTCCTCCGTTCTCATGGAGCGTCGATTCGAGCGCGGCGAGATCCGCGCTGATGTCATAGATGGTTCGGTTCATTGTGTCTCCATTGCTGCTCGCGCCTTGCGAGCGTATTCAAGCGTACCGTCTTTCTTGTGACCGCGCGGCCCACCGTTGTGGATTCGCGCGACGGTTTCGAGTTTCCAGTCTGGCGCGTATCGCGTGAGATACGCGATGACGACCTTCTCTGCGATGGCTCGATCCGTCACGCTCTCGTATCCGAGAGCGCGAAGCGCAGGATCTTTCTCTGTCGCGTCGAGCCAGTAGCCTCGATGGATTTGATACGCGCCGAGTGCCTTTCCTTTGTCGCCGATCGCGCGATCCGGATCGGCCTCGCCGCCAGTCTCGACGATGCGAATCGCGTCGAGAATGGCTCGCGTGTCCGTGCCTTTCGGTGGTGCGATCAGGAGAAGAGTAGAGAGGAGGATCGATGTCATTGCTCTTCGCGCTCCTTTCGTGGCTTCTCGATCAACTCTTCGAACAACTCTTCCCAGTCTGCATCGTTGAATCGTTCTGCATCGGGCGTGAGGAAGTGCGCGATCGCTCTGCCGTTAGGAGTCTTGAGGCACCACGCGCAAAGATCTAAATCATCAATCGCATCCTCAAGACGTGATCGCAGGTGCTTTGGCTCCTTGACGTACCGATCCTTGATTGCGTCTTGAATCAAGTCAGGAAATTCGTTGTCGAGCCAGAGCGCGACGTTCCATGTGGCTCGATTCGTCCATCCGTTGTAGGTGTTGTATGTAGTCACCGCGAGCCTCCGATCGTGAGCGATTCGCGCTTGACCTGTTCAGGACGACTCGTGCGCGAGTAGTGCGCCGGAATTTCAATCGAGCCAGTCTGCTCAAGTTCCTGAATCCAAGAACCAGAGCAGGCGCGATCGAGCATCGGGTACTCTCCGTGAATGCAGCGGAACGGCTCGCGCACGAGTTCGTTGATCGCGGAGATCGCGAGATCGAGTTCGAGGTCTGAGAGTTCCTTGATGTCCGTTTCGTCTTGCATGATGTGTCTCCTTGTCTGCTCCTCGCTCCGTGCGAGGCTCCGGCCAAACGGCGCAGATTCGAGGAGCCTCCGAGGAGGCTCCTCCGATCCGAGTCGTTCACTTCATTTGAGCGCGAAGGTTGCGCGTCCATCCGTTGTAGTCGACGAGAGTCAATTCAGACTTTCGGCACTCGGCCTCGATGCGAGCGCGACCTTCGTCGGTCGTTTCTTTTTGCCACTTCCAGTCCCATTGCTCATGCCGAATCTGAGCGCAGAGTTCCGCGTGATTGCCTGCATCAATGGTTTCTCGAAGTTCTTCGAGAAGGAGCATCGAGTGTGCGCCAGAGTTTGCGACTTGCTTGCGAGCGCGGTCACGAGCGAGGATGAGTTCGAGTTCTTGTGGCTTGACCTTCATGGCTGTCTCCTTTGTGTTCGAGGCTCCGTGCCTCATTCCATGTCTTCTGCGACTTCTTTGAGAGCCTTGATGACCATCCAGTAGTGAAATCGTTGACTCGCAACCGATGAGTTGCTCGCGAAGGAATCCGCGATCATCATCGCGTGATCCATGCCATGCTCTTCGAAGAGTCGTTGAGCGGTTTCGATCGGGGTTTCTTTGGTCTGCTTCGTCATGGCTGTCTCCTTTGTGTTCGAGGCTCCGTGCCTCGATGCGATGAGTATACATGGATTTCGGCTCAAGGGAAGGAATCGCTTGAGCATTTCCGAAATTTCCTCAAGATTCTAGGTTATCGGGACACTGTATATCCAAAGCGCGGGAAATGGCCCGTACGGGCCTCCGATCGCGGAAGGCCTCGGAAGGCATCCGGACGGGCCAAACGCCTAGGCGAGCCTTGCGGCGGCCTTTCCTGCCTCACGGTAGAACGTCGCCGCCGAGACTGGCCGGAGCGGATTCCGGCCTGAATCCTCGAATCCCTGCCGATCGCGGTCGTATCCGGCGAGCGTTCTCCGACAGACCAGATCCGAGACGGCGAGAATCCAAGGCCGCGACCATGCGCCAAACTCGGCAGGCGGATTCCCCCACCCAAGCGAGCGCAGGTAGTCGACGGCCTCGCCGACTTCGAGCGGATTGGCCGTTTCGATTTCACGCCGGCGCGAGAGCCAGTCGGCCTCACAAACTGCCGCGTCTCGACTCGCCGCGATCGAGCGCATCCGAGCCTCACGCTCGCGAGCCTCGCGCTGCGTAAGTTCCAGACGGCGAACTTTCACATCGGCGAGGAACTCGAAGAACTTCGCAGGGAGGAATCGCGCTCGCGGTCCTCCCCATTGGATCGAGTAGTTCTCAAGTGCCGCCATCGCGATTTCGGCGGATTCCTCCGCGATGCGCGGAAGCGCAAGCGACCAGAGTTCGCGATCGGTTTCGCCTTTGAAATACTTGTTCGCTCGCGCAGTAAATCCGGCGAGTTCCTCGCGCGTCATTCCGTTCGATTTCGATTTCATTGTGTCTCTCTTCTTCTGGCTCCTGCCAGAGTTTCGCGGCCTATCTCGTGAATCACGTCCGACGTACTCCGCTTCCGGTTCACAGAAGAGAAGAGAGAAGGAGTTAGATTCAGGAAGTCGAACCGAAACACCGAGTGCGTATCTGTGTCGCTTTGCTCGGGTGGGGGGTTATTAGGGGGGAGGGATTTCAATTTGTAAAGAGGGGAAACTTGGAAATTTCCGAAGATTGCAAAAAGCCTGCCGCGAACTTCTCACGGCAGGCTCGACGAGTGATTCAGAGACGCGATCCGCGATTCGCGAAGACAAGCCGACTCGCTCGATGCACGAGATCGAATCGAACTTTTTGGTCGCACAATTCCCAAGCAAGTTCTCTCCGGCGGATCGTTCGGACGCTCACGCGCAAAGCCTCGGCGAGAATCTCCTTCTTCGGCGTGAGATGTGCAGGCATCAGATCGAGCGGGATTCCGACATCGACAACCTCGCGGATGTCCTCATCGATCGAAGTATCCGCCTTGATGATCCGAGCCACTTCGAGAGCCTCCGCGACCGAGATCGGACGGAAGATCCTCGGATCTTCCGCCGCGATCCCGATCTGCGATCGAAGGCTTGCCGAGCCGACGATCTCGCCGCTCATGGCGCGTCTCCGATGATCTCGACGACCTCGAAGCCACCATTCGCGCGAGGCTTGACGCGGACGCGCGTGTTGACGCTGAAGGCCTGATTCGCTTCGAGGCCGGACGCAATCTCCTCCGAGAGTACCGCGATCGGGAGCGGCTGATCCTCCTGATCGATGCGCCAGACGCGGCGGCCGTTCTTGCCTTCGACTACGCCGATCGGAGAGCGAGCGAGAATCGTGATGCAATCCTCGGCGACGACCTCGGGAACTCGATCCGCGATCGGAGTCGGATTCGTGAGTTCGTCGAGATCCTTCCTGCGCTCTTCCTTCGTTGGCTTCGCGCATATGGCCCGATACAGCGCGGCCTTCTTCTGCTCGTCGTGTACGACCGAGAGGTCGACTGGAACTGCTCCTGCGATCGAGTCGACCTCGCTCTCATCGAGGACGGCAAGGCCGCAGATGCTCAAGGTCGCGCGTCTCTTTGCCTTCGTCTCGGCCTTCATGTGAGCATTCGAGAGATTCTCGCCTTTCAATCCGGCGAGGCTGACCGAGCCAGTCGAGATGTCCTCGCGGCCTGTTCGCTCGGTCACGGCGACCGTGACGGTCAGGATGTCGCCGATGATCTCGCGCTCCATGCGGACGACCGAAACGCCGTGAATCGAGCGCAACTGCTCGGTGCAACTCTTGGTTGCATAGAGCACGGTCTTCCCGCTCAGGGTGAGATACTGAAACGGTTGCGTGAGGGGATTCAGGCCCATCGAATCGCATACGGCCCGATACAGCGCGATCCGCTGATCCGGCCCAAGTTTGCCGATGTCGCCTGCGGCGATGTAAGCCTCCAAGGCCTTTGTTCCGGCAATGGCGAGTTGAGAACTGGCCGACTTCGCGGCCTCCGATACGATCATGGCTGTCATTTGTGTCTCCTGTTTCTGCGGACGCCGTGTCCGCTTGCGGACACTATATCGGAAGATTCGAGGAGATGTCGAGAAAAAATCCGAGAGGCCTGCACAAACTCGAATCTCGGCGCGTCCAAGCCCACGTCGAGACGGTGCTTTCCTTCGCGGTCACGCGAGGCAACTCCGATCGCGCTGCACTCCGATGCCGCTCGATCCTCTCGCCGACTTGGGAATCGCTCGATCTCTACACGCTCGCCGTCGATCTCGCCGAGGAAGACGATCTCCGCTTCCTCGTCGCGCAAGCGAGAGCAGCGATTCTCGGAGATCTCATCAGGCGATCAGAGAATCAGAGATCGTCTCGGTGCCGAGATAGTTCGCAGGAAGGCTGAGGCCTTTGCCGTACATATCGAACAAGCGATCGAACGCCGTAGCAAACGCGCCCTCGCCGTTGTTCGTGAATGTGTATCGAGCGTTGTCGTCTGCGCTCCAGTTCGTCGAGCCTGCAACGATCGCAAGCGAAGGCCCACCATTCGCGATCGGCATCATCTCCGCGAGAACGATCTCGTCGATGTAGACAGCATCCGTCGCGATGGCCGTCGTCGTCTCGATGTGGAAATACAATTCGCTTGGCACGATGCGCGGAGAGCGCAACTGTGTCGCGTAGATCGCATACGAAGTCGTCGTCGCCGCGATTGATTGCGAGAACAAGAAACTTCCGCCGTCGATGATATTTCCAGAAGCGTCCTTCACCGAGAGACGAATCGTTCCGGTTGCCGTCGTGTCCTTCTTGATCGCAACGGCGAGGATGTACGGTCGATCCGGCGTGAGCCTGCCGAGAGTGCCGTCGAAATCCGCGAGCCTTTGGCGGATATTGAACGTCGATCCCGTGACCGCGAGTTTGATCGCGCTCGATCCTCGGAAGACATTCGCGGCCGTCGTCTCCGTGAGAAACTCCGTGCCTGCCGCTCCGCTGACGACCGTGAATCGATCAGAGAGATTTGAAGTCTGATCCTCGAAGTCGGAATTGTGGAGGATGTTCTGTCCGGGAATGCCGTTGTCCACGCTCGCGCAAGCAGTCGTCAAACGCATCAGCGTTCCACTTCCACCGGGGAATCGATAGTCAAGGCCTTGATACGAAGGCTGACCGCGAATCTCGAATATCTCAGAGCCTCGCGAGATCGCGCCAGACGTTGCGTCTTGAATGCATCGCGCTTCGAGAACTTCCGTGCGAATGTTCGGCCAGTCGGCAGTCGAGCCGAGCAGAATGTTCGGAGCCTCAAAGAAATAGTAGAACTTGCCGTTGCCGTTGTTCGATCCGCCAACCGATAGACTTGACTTCGAGATCGTCGTTCCGTCGATTGATTGAATGTCGACATCCATCTGACGAATCAGCCAGATCAGAGCGTCGCGGATGTCCTTCCGAACCATTGTGTTCGTGGCCGCCGGATCGCTCGCTTCATCGAAGCACATCTCAAGAATCGTTCGCTCTGCCGCCGCGCGAACGTCGTTCAGCACGTTTCCCGCTTCCGCGATTCGCGCTTCGATATTTCCGGAGAGAACGTCGATCATCCAAGCATCAGTCGACGAGTACTCAAGTTGCACGTTGGCAAGGAGCGTCTTCAGATTGTTCTGATGCGCTCGAACTTGATCCATCATGTAGACAAGCGCACCGAGTCGCGGGAAGAGTCCATCCGTGCCTGTGTAGGTAAATGCCATGCTATTTCTCCTTCGGAGTATCGGAGAATGGAACTGCCGCGTTCAGCGCGGCGCGACGTGCGGCGCATCCTCCACAGCCGCCAGTCACAGTATCGACGGCCTTCGCGATTCCAGTCGCCGTCGTGATCGAGTGAACTACGTCGCCGAGGCCTCGCGGCCTGCCTCGATACTTCGAGCAACTCGCGCACTTCTCTGGATTCGTTGGGCCTGCGAGGATCGGATGCTCGCAGATGTCGCCGCTGATTCGAAGGAAGAAGCAACCGTCAGCCATAAATCACCGAGCAAGATTTTGTCGCTTCGTTGCGTACCGAAATTTCACAAGCATTTCCTTCATTCACCGTCTGACCTGGGAATGAATCGCATCCTTGCCATCCGAAGGAAATTCCGTTTCCGAAGCAATCTACGCCGAAGCACTCATACGCATTTCCCGCGATTGCTCCTCCGAATGGATTGCAACGCAACTCGGGACAAGTAGAGACGGAGTAACCCATGCAAGCGGGAATCGGATTGCCGTTCAGGCAGATCGAGGCGATCGAGAAGTTTGGGTCATAGCATGGATGCGAAGAGCATGGAACGCCATTGCCTCCGAGCAGTTCGCCGCCTGTCGCGTAGCCATTCGAGAACGTCGATGAATCGAGACAAGCACTCGATCCAAAAACGTTGAAACTGAAGCCGTTCAACAAAGCCACGTTCGGAGTGCTTGTGATCGTCTCCGGCCCACAAAGAGAGAATGTCTCGTTGTTGCCATTTCTTTCCGTGAGAGTTCCAAGCACATTTGATCCGATCGAGACGCCGAGCCTATACGCAGGCCGCTGTATGACTGTCGACGGTGGAGCCGGACAAAGATCGACGCAGTTGATGACGACCGATCCATTTGGAAGAGGGCCGGAATACACCCAGTCGTATGAGTTGCAATTCACGAACGAATTGCATGGAGGACACTCGTACGGATTCGGCTGTCCCGGACAGATGACACCGGGAACCGGGCTTCTTCCTTCGAGCGCGACACTTTCAACTCGCGCAAGCAAAGTGCCTCCGCTTGATTGCATGAATGCAACGAATGGAGATCCCGGTATCGAATTGCGGATCATCGTCGTCGTGATCGAAACGGAAACAAGATATCTCTCGACTTCCGTCGCGCCTGCAAACGTCGATCTTCGAGTCACATAGTTGATCTCGATAGGCTTCGATGCGTCAGGAAAGCAGCACGAGACAGATCCGCCACAGCAACAAGCGGTGCAGGCCGCGTCGACGCTCACTCTTCGACTCCGTGAATCTGGACGACGATCGCGCTCGCCGTGTCCGATCGAATCGCAATCCGATCTCCGGCGTTCAGATACCGAATCGAATCATCGAGGAGTGTGGCATTCCCTCGAAGAGGATTGTCGTAGTACACAGCATTCGAAGACGCGATGGATTCATTCGCGCCAACAACGTGGAATCGAAAGGTCGCCGTCGTCGTCGCGACATTGCAAACGCTCATCGATTCGATGCGAAGCGTCTTGCCTGCCGGAACTTCATAGACGACGAGAGTCGATGTCTTCGCGAGCGCGGAGACGATTCGCCTTCGTTCGTTGAAGCGCGTCATCGAGTTGATGGTTGAAGGTATCGCGCTCATGTGCAAGTGAAGGCATATCCATTCGGTACAGAGAAGACGAATCCGCCGAGAGTTTCCGTGCAGACGACAATCGTGTCGTTCTTGATCGGCTGACGAGTCGCAGTCGATCCAACGACGTGAATCGTTCCGACTCCAATGTTTCGATTCGCCACGCTATCGACTGCTTCTTCGCATCCGTTCAATGCCTGAAATGATCCGACTCCGGTCGCCGTATACGTTCCTGCGGCGAGCGTATTGACTCGAACGTCGGTCAGCGTGTACAGCCATCTCGTATTCGATGTGATCTGCGTCGAGGCTGTGATTCGTCCGGCGCGAACTCCTGCGGCAGAAGAAACTCCGGCGCACTCTCGGAAATAGAGTTTCCCATTATGGGCAATGTGTCCAAGCACCGGAACAATCGTGCCGACTGCGGAGCAAGGAAAGACGATCGGTGCGCCGTATGTATCTCCTGAGACTGCCGAAGTCACGCCGCCAGATACGGCGACGTATGAATTCGAACCGACAGTCGAGAGCGCGACTTCTTGGAAACTTCCCTTGATTGCGTTTCCGCTTCCGCTCTGTCCCGTGATCCGAACGAGGATCACTCGGCCGAGGACTGGCCCGGATGCCGCGACAAGCGCAGGATTTCCATCCAGTCTCTCGATGCGCTCGAACGCCTCGTTGAGATGATGGAATTCGAGTTTGCCGACTTGGCCTGCGGTGAACTTTGGAAGCGTCATCAGTCCGCCAGAATGTAGTATTGAAGCGCGACGCTCGCCGTATTCGCTCGCGCTGTCGGAGCACTCGTGCTGAGCCTACAGATCGCGGCCTCGCCTGCCTTCAACTTCAGGAACGGAACAAAAGGCGAAGTACCTGTGCCGATCTCGACGAAGTTTGTCGGGCCTGTGTTCTTGAAATACGCATAGCCTGCGGAGGAGACGCTTCCCATCGCGAGCGCGGCGGCTGTCGTCGTCACGGTTGCCGCGCCACCGACTGCCGTCGTCCCCGCGAGATCAACGAAGAGCGTTCCGGGATTCTCTGTGTGATTGAGATCTCCCTTGAGAGTTGAGATCTTGAGATTGACCGTGATCTCGCGAGCCATTAGAAATTCTCCGAAAGAAGATTGAAGTCTGCGAAGTTCGGGAAAGGCTGAACGAGATCGACGTTGCCTGCTCTGAAGATTCCTTGAGCGTCTGCGACTGGCTCGACAATGCCGAGTTGATTTCGCCTCGGGCTTTGGATCATGTGCAGGAACTCGTCCTGTCGGAACTTGTGCGTGATCGAGAACTTCTCAAGGCCGATCCGCGATGCATTCGCGCCGAGATACAGAACTTGTCCGATCGGTGCGCCTTGGAAGATCGTCGAATTGCGACGGCCTCGCGCCTGCCGAATCTTCAAAGATCGCTCGGGGAAACTCGCCGCAGAGACGGTTTCTGTGATCGTGATATCACTCATGCGAACGAGAATCGAGAGAGGCACTCCGGCCTTGTCGATTGGAGTTCCTCCGCAATCGAGGCCCGTCTGCGTTCCATTTGCGGGAATCGTTGGGCCTGTTCGCCACGCATCGCGAAACTCAGAAGCGTAGTCGATCGTGATCTGCACATAGCCTTCCTCATTCGGAAGTTTGTCTCCCGGCTCTGTGTTCTCGTAGGTGAACTGCACTTCCCACACATTGCGAGATTCGGCAATATGCTTGATCGAGAAGGCCGTCGCGAAGATCAATTTCTCATCGGGAAACTCTTCGCGGATGTCCGGCAACTCGACTCCGAAATGATCCTTGACTATCTTTGGAGACGTGATCGGCGCGGCATCATCCCAACAACGGAAAGTTCGGCTCGCGCTGACGCGGCCTCCGCTGTCGCTGAATCCTCGCGTCTCCTGCAACTCGACAAACTCGAAAGCCA
>Ga0181348_1000214_pt1 | contig 24070 bp, 28 predicted proteins | sample Su13VDMM110DN_FD_130092 | JGI IMG/M metagenome (GOLD analysis project Ga0181348, IMG submission 130092) | Freshwater viral communities from Lake Michigan, USA - Su13.VD.MM110.D.N | ecosystem: Environmental > Aquatic > Freshwater > Lake | place: USA: Michigan | collected 2013-07-16
ACCGACACTGATGTTGACACATTAATCGCTAAATTATCTGAAAACTAAAAAAATATAATATGAAAAATAGATTCACAATCACGGAAAGTGAAAAAGAAAGAATTTTAGGTTTACACGAACAAGCGAACCCATTAGCTCAAGGTAACGCTTTAACCAATTCAACATTAAATACAGGTGGTGGGTTTAAAACTAACACAACAATCCCTAAAATTGTTTCATCGGCAACTCCTGAACAAAAAAAATTAATTGACGCAGCAAATAGTTGGGTAGAAACTAATAAAGCAACAATACCAAAGACTGTTGCGGAAATTAGTAAATTTTTAGCTGATAAAGTAACCGCAAAACAATTAACCCCTGAAGCGTTACCATATGTTAAGGCATCGTTACAATCAAATTCTAACGGAGCATTAGTTTTTCCAGCAGAAGAAACAGGTGGTCAACCCGCGGCAACACCCGCATCAGGTGCGGCACAACCAATTAACCCACAAGTTAAAAACGCGAAAATTGAGGCATTACAAACAATATTAGTTAACAAATATAAAAAAAATATTGGAACTTCAGGTGTGAATAAAAATGGGGTTGACGGGATTTTAGGGGCTAAAACAATTATCGCAGTAAAAGAAGTGTTAGCAACTAAAGTGGCTAAAACGGTTACAACACCTGGTGAGACAAAAAATGACGCAACAGTCGTATCAGCAACAAATGTTGCGGTAAAAAATGAAACATTACCGGGAGCACCTGTTTATTATCCTTGGATACAGGATGGTAAACTTAATACTGAAAAGTTAAAACAATCTGTAGAAGATAATTCTATTTATAAATGGTTGGATGAGTTGAAAAAATTAACTCCTGAACTATTAACTAAAGTTAGACAGGATTTCACATCTTCAGGTATTCCTAATAATTTAACAACAACAAATGGTACCGGATTGCGACTGAACGTTGATGACGTACTTAAAACCGCAGAAAAAATGGTTGCCAATGCACAACCTCAAGGTGGAACTCAATCATCAACTAAAGACGGTTCAGAGGCTAGTGGTTTATTCCCAGCTTAACTTAATTTGACTCAGTACCCTCTTCGGATGTTCTATGAACTAATCTAATTGATTTAGAGATAACTTCACACTCACCAAGAGAATAGATACCATTTTGATAAGCAAATTTAACCGCCTGTGTTAAATAATATAAGGCGGTTTTTTCATCCATTGTTGCTAGAATAATTTCTAAATGGTCCTCATTTAATAATGGGATTGTGTTAAATAATTTTCCGTATAATTCTTGTTCTTCCATAATAATTAATATTTATATAAAGTATAGTAATGAAAAACCATAAAATCCATATTGTCCCATTAAAAGAAGTTGACACTTCAACAAGTGCCGGCGAATATAATGGTCCGATAGAACTTGGAATGAAGAAATGGGACTCAAATAGTTTAGAACCTTTTACAGAATTTGTTGACAGTGGTGTAAATCATAAAGTAGTGAAAAGTACAACAAAAAATAATGTTAAGAAAGTTGTTGGTGTTTGGGAAAAAAATAAAGAAGGTTCTTATGATGTTGATACTCATAACGTTCACACAACAAAAGAAAATAAATCTAAAAAGAAAATTGTTAGATTATCTGAAAGAGATTTAATTCGAATAATCAAAGAAATTATTAACGAACAATTAAAATAAAAAAAACCCCATAGTTAATATGGGGTTTTTTGTTCTTAGTTATTTAACTTCTCTATTTCTGAGACGTTTTTTAATATTGTCGACAAGGAATAAACTATTTGTGACATCATATCGCTTTCATATGTTTCTCTTATCAACTCTGTTGTATCATCATACATCCTTGAAATTCTTTCAAAATCTCTTTCAGGTAATGTAACATCATAATGATAAACGTGATTTGTTATTGTAATTTTTCTATCATCAAGAATTAAGAAGATATTTAACACATCATTCTTAATATACCTTTTTCCTGACCTAGGAGCAATTAGAAACTTCGAGCTTGAGTGTTTTATCAGTTTATAGCAGATAGCCTTGCAAATCTTATCATTTTCCGTTAATTTGTCACTTTCCTTAGTAAAACTATTTCTACCAATTAAAAGTATCCTAACATACGTTCTTTTTACTAACCTTTTTAAAAATTTTCTCATATCCCTTATTTGTTTCTACAAAGATACACAAAATTTCATATCAAACAAAAAAAGGGGGTTAATAAAACCCCCTTTTATTTTATTTTAATTTTAATCTTTAAGAGTAAAGACCATTCTGGCCTCCAAGTTGAATCATATTAAGTTGTGTTACAATTCCACCTGATAAACTAGAAAACACCGGATGTGGTGGTGTTATTGTTTGAGTATTTCCACTACAATCAACGATACAAACTAAACTTTCTGTGTTAGCACTTCTTGGCGGTTCACCTGCACTGTAAATTCTATATGCGGTTTCAGGGCTACTATCAAAAGATGCCTCCCAAGTAGGGTCAACACCATTACTAACACCACCTGTTGGGTCATCATTACAGAAAAACTCATTTTGTTCAATAATTAAATCAAAATAAGATGATTGGTCTTTATAAAATTTAAAGTTGTAAACTAAGTTAGTATCTCCTTCAAAGGTATTAAAATCATCATTACCTTCAAATCTAATAATAACGGTATTACCACCATCAGTCGTCCCTGTATATAGTAACCACATAACATTATCTAAACAATCATCATCTCCTGCTGCTTTTGTTGATAGATACACTCCTGGTAATCCCGGTCCATCTTCAGGAATACCATCAGGTATTGAGAAACCGTGGTCATCTGAACCATCACCAAACGTTATATATGAATTAGAACCCACATATAGTGAAGTATAATTTATTCCTAAGAAATTAATATCAAAATCTAATGGTAATTCAACAAAGAAATTATCATCATCAAAATCACCAGTTTCAATTATATCTAAACTTGCAGTTGAGATTGGGTCGTAAGTTATATTAGTTATAAACATATTTTTTATTTTATAAATATCGTTAATTTTTATTTTTTTATTTAATTATTCTAAAAATTTGACATTAACCACTTGAAATTTGATTTGTCGTTTATATGTGTTAATCTCACCACTACTTGCAACTTTAATATCTACATAATATTCATTAGGTATTTTATCTCTAGTGTCGAACATAAAATAATATTCATTTGGTGTACGATTAATTTTAGTCCAATCTTGAACTTCAACCTCAGTTTGTCCTTCCCTAACATAAATTCGATAATACGCATCGACTTTCAGTAATAATTTTTGGGTTGAAAACGCTTGTTTAATGATAACCCCCACTTTACGAATGTCAGTGTTATATATTTTTTCATCTTGTTTTAACCCGTAGAAATCAAAACCATATAATTTAGGGTCCGCAGATGTTGTTGACCCAATTTGGATTGAATTTTTAATTGGTTGTAATGTAAAGTCATTTGTTATGTCCGGAAGATTAAATCCGTTAAGTGTTATGTTTGACCATTTATCTGAAAACGTACACGGTGTTTTGTAACCAATAAGTGGTGGGATTAAAATTTCATAAACCCCTTTAGTTCTTTTACAACTAGTTAAATTAGTTAAACCTGGGATTGGAGTGCCAGATGAATCAATAAGAGTAACATCTGGGTTAAAGTCCAAATTAATTGGGGTTCCATTATCATATAGGTAAAGGTATAATTTATTAGTTTTACCCAACGTGAATAAATTTCTATCATCTTCGATTAAGTCATCATATGTCGTCTCTAAGAATGGTTCGTAAAATGTTTGAGTATGTCTAGTAAAGAATTGAACTTCAAAATTATCAGTTAAACCTGTTAAGTTCTCAACTTGGGGTTTGAAAGCAATTCCCCAACCTGACACATTAGTCAATGAACCATCTAAGATATTGTTTATCTCATTAGTCATATCAAAACTAATGTTCTCATCACCAAACTGAAAATGTTGGGTATCTACAATAGTTAAATCATTATAATTAACTAAACCTGTATTGTTGTTATTATAAATTCCCGGTTGAACCCAAGTATCTATAGTTGTTGTTTGAAACCAATTTGATGGTCTAACTGAATAATTTTTATCGTTTTTAATTTCATAAATTAAATCCGCAAAATCATAACCAACCCCTTCATCCCATAATTGTTCATTAGGGATTCTAAATAAAAACAAGTCAAATGATGTTGCTCTTTGTCTACTTTGGGATGTCTCAGTGTTTAAATAATCACTAAAACTTGAGGTATTAACCATTCTTAATGTATGTTTAACCTCATTACCACAATCCGTTGAAATTGTTCCTTCAAGTACCTTTTGAGTTAATAACTCTAAATCTAAATCGAATATAAAACGACTATAACCATTAGGGTATTGTGTACTAATAACCGACCCATAAAATAACTCCATTACAGGATTTCGTCCTGTATTGGTAAGGCTATTTGAAATTAGGGTGTTATTTTTGCTAAAATATGAATTATTTATCGACATTTAATGTTTTACATATAAATATCAATTCAATCTAATATTTTCATTAAGAATTGTATTTTCTGCATCTGCTAATAAAGTATTAATCTCATTTAACGATTGTCCACTACCTGCAGCGACCGGAACAGGTGGCATTGTTGAGATTGAGTGTACGTGACCTCCTAAGAAATCCACAATTTTTCTCATCAATTCAATCAACTTATCACCCCTAACCATTGGGTATGTTTTGGCTTGAATACTATCTTGACTACCGGCCTTACCGTATCCACCAACAAACATATCTTGGGGGATACCATATAATGTATTCGCCAATGAAATTTTGCCATTAGGTCCGTCAGAGTCGTGAGAAATTAAAAATAATTTTTGAGCTCCTAAAGTAGCGTAGGTTATTGGTTCGTTAGGTTGAAATAGAAAATTAGTTACCGTTTCGATGATAGGTTTAAGCGCCGGACCAATTTTAAAATTACCATTTTCATTATCCCAAACTAAAAAGAACCCCCTATAAACATTAGATGTTGTTGATGGTTTAATTTTTCCATAAAATCTTGCGTAATTGGCAATTTCAATAATATCGTCAGGACTTGGGGTTGAATTAAACCTCACACCTTTTTCATATGTTAATTTTGATGGTGTAACCACAAAAGGGAATGTCTTGTCAGGTGACGCATTATTTTTATTATTCACAGGGAACATTGCAGTTTTAAATTGGTTAAATACTCCAACAACAAAATCGTTAATAATACCAACAACTTCTTCAAATGGTTTTCCTGTGAAAGTCACCAATTCAAGTGGTCCGCTATAATTTGTACCATTACTAATTTGAGTGATAGTATCAACTTTAAAATTAGTACTATTGGTTTTCTCACTTGGTTTTAAAGTATACAACCCAACCGAACCTGTAAAAGCGTTTTGTTGATTCTCTAAATTAGATATATCCCACACCACCATTTTTTGAACAACTTTAACTTCTTTTTTTGTTTTAATTTGTGTTTCAGGGGGTAACTCTTCTTTTTTCTGTGTAAACCTACTTAATTGTAAAAAGGCTCTTGTTGTGTTAGCAACAGGTAATGTGTCTTTATCTAGTCTATTGGTTTTTCCCGCTCTCAACAATAACTCTTCATCTTTAAGAATAATATCCGCACTACCTCTACCTAATATCCCATTATCAATTGCCATTGGGAATACCCCAATACTTTCCATTTTTTTATAAGTCCCATCAAAATTTAAAATAGATATACTGTCTTGAAGTCTATCCCCACTTGATAACATTTTTTTTGCACCTTCAAAATATTCAAATGACGTTGTCATTGGCGATGAAAATGGCCCTTGAATATAAAACTGATTTGAAAAAGGGAAATCTTTATTAGAATAAATAATATGAACATATTCACCTGTTTTTGGTGTGAAATTTAAAAAAAAGGGTAATAAAGGTAAAAACAATATAGGGTCTTTAGTCGTCCAAGGGTCTTTTTTTTCATCCCAACCCGGAATGGCTTTAATAATATCCTCATATTTTTTAGTTGAAGGTATTACTCGAAGACGACCTAACATCATTGGGTCAGTATCGTTCCAAACCTCACCTGGAAATATTATTTGATTATTTACTATTTGAGATTCTGCCATTAGTTCTTGTATTATATTCTTTTAATACTAAATTATAAGTATTTTCTAAACTATCTAAATGATGAGTCATTTTAATTAAAGTTTCTTTAACAGACTCAAAGTCTTTTTGGATAACATCCATCGCCATAATTAAGTCACTATTAGAACTCAATTTAGGGTCTTCAATGACATCCATTGTTTTCTTTGTCAATTCTTCTTTAGTCATATTATAATTGTTTACCAAAACCACTAGCAGGAATTGTTAAACCCGCAGGAGTCATTGTTAATGGTGGTATTGCCACTTGAAGTTTACCATTTTCCGATTGTTCGTTAGATTGAGCTTTCATTTGAGAAAAGATACTTAATACTGACAAATTTGGGCTTCCATCCGGCATATCCCCTGTTGGAACCCCTATTTTTTGTAATTCTTCAATAGACCCCATAAACGCTCTTGTTGCCGAATACCCATCAAGTAATTGAGACGCGAACAATAATGGTAAAGATATTTCACCCCCCCATCCTGATGTTGCAATTTTAAGTAACCAAAGTAATTCGTCAATAACACTTTTACATTCCCTCCAATCTTTAATAAATTCCGCGACAGTTATTAATAATTGAACTAATTTAAGAATCATTATTATTTTTTTATCCGCCTTTTCTTTAGCTAAATCTATGACAACACTTTGTATTAAATTTTTAATATCTTTTTTGATGATTTTAAATAACTCTTGAACAAAAATTGCCCCTATTTTTGAAATGACATTTTTAAAAAATGTTTTAAATTTTTTAATAAAATCATAATACGAATTAATTGCGTCACTAACACTTTGACCAATGGCTTTTAACATTATGAATAATGGTAATAAAATTTTTGGGGATAACAATGCGAACGCCAAACCTTTAACAATACTTTTTAAAAAATCTAAATCAATTTCAGCTTCAAGGCTACCATTAAGGGCTAAACCACCCCAATTAGGGTCACTAGCAATTAATTTTGAAATATTATTAACAATATCTTCTTCTTTAGTTCCTTCAACAAATAACATTTCATTTAATGAGTCGGTAATTGCCTGAGCATTTAATGGTAAATTTACCATATCACACGTCTCAAACTGAATCACACCATTCTTAATGTTATTCACCCTATCTTGTATTTTTCTTAAATCAATATCCGTAAATTCATAAAATGAGTCATCAACGTCATCATACTCCGATAATTTAGAAATACCACTAACGTCAATTTGTTTTCTGTTATCAAAACATAAACCAAGAATTCTTTGAATTATCATCATCGCTTTACTTGAATCCTCAACTTGATTAATCCCAAAGTCACCTTTGATTGATATCGCACCGGTAATCGCTTCAATAATCCAAGAAATTATATTATGAAAATCAACAATTTTAATAGTCTTAAAATAATCAATCATAAACTCACTAACATTATTAACCCCACCAACACGATTTTGTAAATCAACTTTAAACCAAGGACCTGTTTGTCCAAAGTTGTCGGTTTCAACATATTGAAGGTTAAATAATGGTTGACCTGAACGTCCATTGTATAATTGACCATTATCTGTTTGATATTCATTACCACTTTGAATTCTTTGGTACAATTCTTTATTCATAGAGAATGGCGTACTTTGAATTGTTAATGGTCTTTTTTCATATAATAATTTACCAATAGAACTATTTGGGTCTTTCTTCAAAAGATTACCCAAATCGACTGATTTTACTTTAACGTATAATGATTGTTGGTTAAATGTTTGTGATTGGTCACAACCTACGGCAGTTAAACATTCTCCAGCTAAAACTTCCGCAATGATAGGTTCAATCTTTTTTAGAACCTTAGTCATTGTTTTTTTCATATAAGCGACTGAACCACCACCTTTACCACCAATTATCGACTTAATATCTAATAATTGTTCAAATTGGTTTTTTAATTCTCGTTGGAAACTTTTTGATTGTCCTTTTAGTTTATCTAATGATTGGGTTACGTCTGATTTTTTTTGGTCAAAACTTGAGCCCGCCTCTTTTTTCAAATCATCATACCTACTTTTTGCGTTAGTATAAGTCTTCGTTGCGTTAATCTTACTCTGAATTTTTTTATATCCTGAACTATTATCTGGCATAATTTATTTCATTTTGTACGACCCATTAGACGTGTCGGTATCTTTATTTAATAAACTTTTGATGATATCATCATCCATATCAATATCTGAAATTGTGAAATTACCACCTGTATTAGTATTTAAATTAGCCTTTTCCCAAATACTTGATTGTAATTTAGATAATGATAATTTTTTCTCAACACAATCGTTGATGATTTTTTGTTGTTTTTCAATCACAGGACCTATTAGTGTCATATCTTCAGGTTCCTTCATCATTGTCAACATTTTGTTTTGAATTCTGATTGCAGTATTTCTTTGTTCCACAAGTTCATTGTAGATTTCCTGCATTAACGATAGAATTGAGTCTTCCGTTAACTTAATTTCTTTTTTTGCCGGTCTTCCCATAATAACATAAATATTTACTTAACCATTTTCTGAATCAATGTAAAATACATACTTTTGTATTTCTTCATTGAACTTCGTATTTCTTTGGTCGATAAATTAGTCATTTCTCTAAGAGATAGTAAAACTATGTTTTTATTAAACTTATTATTGTCATTACCAATAAAAATACTTTGATAGTTCTCAAATAACTCATATAATGCCTGGCCTAATTTAACTTCATTTTCACTTAAATTGTCATTTTTAAGAAATTCATCAAGTTCAAGTAAAAAATTAGCAATAATTAAAGGGGCTTCAAGACCATCATTTTCAATACTGTATGAATAACTATTATTATTTTCAATATCATAGGAAATGTCCTCATACGATATTTTTCGATTCATTTCCTTTTGGTCTTTAATGATTTGACCCATTAAATAATTTTTGCAGATAGTCCCAAAATAAGAATAAGCCTTCTTTTCTTTAGCAGGTTTAAACTTATCAATTTTGGTCATCAAAAAGGAGTGTGTGTCTATATGGATTTCGTAAAAGTCCATATCTTTTCTGTATAATTTATATCTTCTAATAATTGAAGATATCATCTTATCTAAAGGTTTACGTAAAAATTCATTGTAAATTTTATTTTTTTCTTCGGAAGTGGTAGCGGTTAAATAACTCACAACCGCTAACTCCTCCCTAACATCAAAATAATTTTCTTGTGTTGGTTTTCTACCTTTCTTTTTTAACTCCGTACTTGTTTCGACAATTACTTTGGTATCCTCCATTAAGCATCTTGAGGTTCATACTTTATGGCTCTGTCGTTAATAAAGAAATATTCTTTTTTAGCCGACTCAACCCAAAATCTAACCTCATCATCAGTTAGAGATTCTTCGCTATTTTTATAGTTCCAAAAAATTGACCCTTCACGTAAATTAACGTGTTTGTAACCAATTCTTGGAATTGACATTATTTTAACTGAGTTATGTGTCATTCTCAAGAAAAATTCATAACCAAATGTTAATTTAAAAGACGATTTCATTAAACCATAATCAATGAATTTTTCTTTTTTAATTACCATTCCTGACGTTTGAAAATTTTGGTATTGTTGTAATGTCTCATTACTTAAAACACCCATTTCTTGACTAAAATTCGCAGCAAATGTTGCTTCATTAGTGAAACCCGCAAATACCCCTTTATCTGTCGTGTCAACAACTATAGGTAAAAATGCGTCAACATCATTATAAGATTTACTATATAAGTCAACATTTTTAAACCAAATATTTGAGTACTCATCATCAAATTCAAATAAAGAAACCCATTTAGAATTAGATTCTCTAACCCCAAGATTAATTTGTTCAGCGTAATTTGGTGTCTTTGTCCACTCAAATTTTCGAACTTTTAAATCTCCAAAATCAAATGAATTCAGAAATTCCGTCAAATGAGTCTCATTTGTGTGAACAATAATTAATTCATTTATTGTTAATTTTTGGGTTTTAATTGATTCAATTGCTTTCCCAAAGTATTCATCAAAGTTTAAAGTTTTTGATGATTTAATAGGTAATATTACCGATACGTCAAATTTTTCCATATTATTCTTCAATTGTTTGTAGTTTAGATAGCTGGTCTTCAAATGATTTTTGTCTAATTGAGAAATATTCTTCAAATAAAGAAACCGCTTGTTTATTAAAATCTTCTTCTGTTGGTAATGAATCAACGGTCGATTTCATTTTCCCGTAGAATTCTTCACTTATATTATCCTCCAACCAATTTTGTAAATGGTCCGCTAATACATCAACAATTTGAGTTTTATTATTTACCCAAACACCATTATCTTCATTAATCCATTTAGGTAATAAGTTAGGTGCTAAACCAATAACAGGAACATTTGATTTCATAGATTCTAATGGGAATGTACCATAACCACTTGTTTCATCAATCCATACCGACACAAAACTTTCACTTAATTTTGTCGCAAATTCGGTTTCACTTAAACCTCTCATATCACTTAATGTTACCCATCTGTATTGTGGGTATTTTAAATAAAACGCTTTAACTAAATTAATTGTGTCTCGTTGTTCTCTCGAATGTATTGAAACAATAGTTTTTGCCGGAAAATTACTTGGTTTAAATTTGTCTGAAATAACAGGAGGTAAAATGTCAAAAGACACATTTTTCATTATTTGTTGTATTTGTTCTTTTTGTTCTTCAGATGTTGTAATACATTTGTAGAAACCAAATTGTGCCCAAGTTTCACCAGCGTTTAATGTTTCTAACATATTATCATATGCTTGACATAAAACAATTTTACCACAAGTTAATTGTGTGATTTGGGACATAATAAACGCAAACAATTCTGGTATTACAATAAAATCATCAGGTGTTACTTGTAAGTTCTGACCTTCAATCGCCTGATGAGGTAAATCATTATAATCGTCACCTAACCAAGAAGATACTCCCGTATAGTCAGGTTTTTCGTGTAAAATTATCGGGTTAAACCCATTGTTCTTTAACGTTAACGCTAATTTGTAAATGTAAGCAATTGACGCTTTAGGATTCCCTTTAGTGTCTTGAACAACTAAATAGATTCTTGCGGTTTTAGTTTTTAAATTCTCAACTGAGTTTTCAATTTTTGTAATTTGTTCTTGATTCATATTAGTATTTATTTAGAATTTTTTTATTTAATAATGTATTAAATGCCAATTTAAATGGTATTGAAAGTTCAGAACTTTTCCCCCCTAATGTTTCGTCAACCTCCTCACTTTCAGTCATTATGATTTCAACCATAGTTTTAACCATTTCATATTTAACCACACTAATGTGTGTTTCACCACTAACCGTATCTATTGGTTGCAGAATGTTGATATATGACTCCATTTCGTCAATATCAAGATAATAATGTTCGTTTAATACTTTTAACATTGTAATAGTTCTTGTAATTTATCATCAAACTCTTTAATTGTAGTAACTGTATGTTCAGATACAATATCTTTATTGTATTCTGTTTCATATTTAACTACAATTTTATTTGTCGGATACTCTAATAATAATGCAGGATTTGATGTAAGTAAAACATCAATTTCCTCCCACATCGAATTAATTGTCAAATGACTATAAAATTTTACCTTCTCTAATTGACAACCAAACTTTGAAAGAAAGAATAATGTTGCAGGTTTTGATTTACCAATTTCGTCAGAAACGACCACCAATTCATTTTCGTCTCGGTATTTGACATAAATTTCTTGTAAATTATTAAATGAATTATATTCAGTCGATTGTGAATGCCCAAATATTTCCATTGCAAATTCTTCATACAAAAATGAAAATAATTCCTCATCTGATTGAAACGCAAAATGGTTTTTTAATTCTAAAGATGTGACGGGTAAATTAATATTATATTCAAAAAGTTCTTCGTCATCAATTCCGTCTGTTTTATCAATATAAAATTTTTGGTAAGTTTGTTCTATTTTACCAATGGTGTTCCGAAGAACACCATTTACTTCAATTCCTATTCTCATTCTTAGTTCGATTCGTTATCGTATTTGTCAAGGATTCTTGAGATTTTTGGATTTCTAACAATATCTTTCTTATTTGTGAATTCAAACACTTTTACAGTATCGTTAGTGTCATCCCTAAACTTTTGAATTGCGTCCCACAAACCACTTTGTCTCTTGTCTTTATATCTGTCTGACTGCTCAACGTCACCTGATATGAAAAATTTACTATTGAAACCGATTCTTGTCAATAGCAATTTCATTTGACTTGGGGTCGCATTTTGACCTTCTTCAAAAATCAGGATAGAATTGTCAATATTCATACCTCTCATAAACGCCAATGCAAAGACCTCAATAACCTCAAGTTCTTTTAATTTTTCACGAACATCTTTACCAATTATTTTATTTAATAAATAATAAGATGGGAAAATGTATGGGTCTAATTTTTCCTCCATATTACCAGGTAATGAACCTAATTTTTCTTCAGCCTCAACGGCCGGTCTAACAATGATAATCTTTTCATATGGGGTTGATGGGTCCGATAACAAATCAACCGCAGCTTTCATTGTTATATAACTTTTACCAACCCCCGCAGGTCCTGAACATACGGTGATTTCATTATTAATCAATGTCTCGTAATAAGTTTTTTGAGTTTCAGTTAAAAACTTTTCTTTAGTCTTACGTTTAATGATTTGACCAATAATTTCTTTACGATTCATAGGTTGTTTAACCTCTGAAGTTTCAGAATTTGGAGTGACTTTTCTTTTGGTAGCCATTTAATCTTTTTTAAGTTTTATAGATGTTTATCATCTAAGTTTAAATAGTCTCAAATGAAATCTATTTTATTAAAAAATAGTCAAGTATAGTTAAAAGTAATTATTGGATGGGGATTACGTATTTTTTAATTAAATCCAAATTTTCATACATAAATGGTCGTAAGGTATTGAAATAATCGTTTTGTAATGTTTTAATATTGTTGGGGGTTTCATTTCGTGTTTGACTTTCATAGTGATAAGCAACTAAAGACCCGTCAAAAATATTTTCAAAACCCATTGAGATTAATTTTAAATTCAACTCAACGTCTTCAAAACAATTTGTGTAATTTTCATTGAAGAGACCCGCATTAATAAAAGTGTTTTTCCTCACCCCCAATAACGCCCCTGTTGAACCTGCAACATTTTTAGTGTTAATGGTGTAATTAAAATAATTCGATAACCCATAATGGGTTACCTGAATAGACTCATTAGGTCGAACATATAACATAACACCATCGTGTTGTATTGTATTGTCTTCAAAATGAAGTCGACACCCAATGGTTCCTATTTTATTTTTTCCTTTAAATGACTTTAACATACCATAAACAACGTTATTTAATATTTTAATATCATTATTACAAAACAATAAAAATTCATATTCTTCGCCAATATGGTTTTTAACGACCTCATTATTTATCTTAGCAAAATTATAATAATCAAATTCTATTAACTTAACATTTGTATTTTCGTATCGGGTTTTAATTTCATTTTTTTCATCGACAGATGAACCTGTATCGGCAATAAAAATGTCATATAACGATGAATTACAATTTTTGTGAAATGAATCAACACATTCAAATAGTAAATTTAATTTACTTTTAGTCGGAATAATAACCGCCATTTTACCAATATTTTTAATTGGTTTTTCTTTTATGGTAGGTGCAAATATTTCCGTTGGTTTTAAATCTAAAGGTAATTTATCCCCATATTTTTTAACGAACAAATCACGACTATCGTAAAACTCCTGATTTGGTCTCCCAACTGATTGATGGGTAATTTCGAATGATGTGGTAACACCAATCTTAACACCGTCTAAATAATTTGGAATACAAAATAAATGGTCATAGAAATGGAATCTACCGATAGTTTCATCAAATTTATGTTTTATCTTTGTTTTATCAAAAGATATGAATAACCCATCAATTGTTACAACAGGAACTATAAATGGTAATTTAGGCGAATATTTACTTAACCACTTATTAGAACCTTCAGGGTGATGATAAACTTGACCCACCATAATTTGTTGCATATTTTCCCAATATATTCCTGACTTTGGGAAATGACACCCACCGGCCTTTCCAATTATCCCGTAATCAGGATTATTAGAAAAGTCCTCCAAAAGTTTTTTTCCCCAATTTTTCTCAAGTTTAATGTCGTTATGACAACAAACTACAATATCGTACTTTGATTCTTTAATACCTTTATTGTAAAGTTCGGATAATGAGAATTCGTTATGATTTACATAGGGTAAAACCTCTACCCATTGAAGTCCTGACGTTAATACAAGATGGTCGTTAAACTTATCATTGTATTCTTCATCTTTATGCGTTGAATAAATTATGGTAATCATATTGTTTCTAACTTTTTATTAAATTTTATTGTCATTTCTCGATAAAATGGTGTAACTAATGCTTGAAAGGGGAATTCTTTTAATTTTTTCTCATCAAACGTTGGTTTTGGTCCGTGAAAATGTAATATCTTAATGTTATTATTTGGACCCCAATATGGTTTGTAATTAAAGAGGGGGTTTAAACTAGTTATACGTCCATCATAGTATTTTTTTAACGCATCTTGGTCATACATATTGTTTGCAAAATTCTCAACAATGTATTTAACAAAATCATCGTATTCATTTAACATTGACTTCCAATTTATCCACATAACACCTGAATTCATATTCATTGATTCTAATGTTGGTATAAATTCTCCACACGCCGCAAAAAACTCAGGTTTATAATTTGTTATTGGTGTGACATCACCAATAAAATATACGTCATTATCGGTGTACAGAATATACTCATCTTCAATTTTAAGGGTTTCACAAATTTTAGGGATATCAATACGTAAAAACGCTCCCAAAGCAATTGTATCGTCTTTATAATGGGCCAAAATTTTATCAGAGAAAGATACACGATGTTGGATTACATTAACACCCATATTAATCAACTCATTTACTGAATCGTCAATTTCCCCATCTAAAATTAGATAGGGTTTAATTGACGGGTTAGTTTCTTTAGCGGTAAAAACCGCAACTTTATACATTTTGATATAATCATCATAAAGAGTTTTATTATGATTATTTAATCCTGTAAACCATTTCATATTATTTCTTTATCCCCCAAAAATATAGGTCTTGATGAAAAACCGTAGTTATTTTAAATTCATAATCAGAGAAATACTCATCAATATTAATTTCAGCTCTGATATCACTTTCGTCCAAATTTCTATAATAATCATTATCTAATTGTGATGTGAATGGACTATCACTTGGTGATGTTCTTCGTGTTCCGTGTTCAGGTCTACCCGGAGCGGCACAAGTAAATGTGAACATACCACCAGGTTTCAAATGTTTAATAGCGTTTTTAATTGTTAAAGGCCAAAATTCATCGTGTTCAAAACATTCTGATGATATAACCACATCAAATTGGTTTTCATCTGAATATTCGTGACCTCTACATACTAAATCAACATTATTACCTTCCCCAATATCAATACCAACATATTCGTAATTTTCAAACAAATAACGATTGTTACCATTAATGTCTAAAGACCCTATATCTAATACCCTACAATCTTTAAAACTTTCAGGAAATTTATTTTTAACCGACGATAAAAATACTATTTGTTCTGGATGTGCCATTTTCTAAATTATATACCGGTAGAGCCAAATCCATTATCACCTCGTTCTTTTTCATTTATGCTATCTTTTTGAACCAAATTAACCCATTTTCCGTTGACTACAGGACATAACACCGCTTGAGCGACCTTCATACCTTTTGTTATTGTAAAAGATTCTTTATTTGTGTTAAAAATGATTGCTTTAACTTCTCCCGTATATCCATTATCCACAGTACCTGGAGAATTCAAACACATCAAACCTTGTTTTAACGCTAAACCACTTTTGGACCTAACCTGTACCTCAAACCCGTCTTTAATGTCTAAAGAAATACCCGTTGGGACCAATACTCGACCAAATGGTGGTATAACTATTTCATCAGTTGAATGTAAATCAAACCCCGAATCACTTTCATAGTTATATTTAGGTTCAACCGCATCAGGATGTAATTTAGTAAACCCTAATTCAAGTTGGGGTGTATAGTTATCAAATTCTTTTTCTAATTCTTTAACATCAACACCTAACTCATCCATAATTTGATTATAATCAATATCGTCGTCGTCAAAATTCGCATCTGAAAACATTTTCTTGATATTGTCCGTTTCTTGTTTGAAGAGTTCTAAATCATTTTCTTTCATTGTTCTAATTCTTTTAATTTAATTATTATATCAATTAATACTCGAACATCACGTTCACAATATTCAGTGATTTCTTTTAATTTACCTTCATTCCAATATGAGGTGTGGACTTTATCACCTGTAATCTCACCTTCTTTTGGTGAGGGAACACCTAATGACATACATAATAAATCTAATGACCCAATAGAACTATAAGCTCCGTATTGCCAAATTTCTTTTGTATCTAACGCCTTTACCTCCCAAGGTTTTGTGTCAAATGATGGTAAAATATTAGATGGGGCAATACCATTGATAATCATTCGTTTTGCCGTCATTGGGATATCAAAGTTTTTTAAATTATGCCCACATAAATAGAAATCTAATTTATGACAACGGTCTAAAACTTTTTTACAATCACGTAACAATTGTTTTTCATCATCACCCGAAAATGATGTCGATTTAATATCCCCACTATCCATAACAAATTGAACATTAATACAAACAATCTTAGCAAATTCAGGAACTAATGCGGTCCTTGTAGCAAAAACTTTGTTCTTTGTTTGTTCAGGTGTTTCATCTAAGTTTTTATGGTCCTCTGGAAATCTTTTCTGAAACCAATCGTAGTATTTGTCAAATTGATTAGCAATTTCAGGACGTTTATCAACACAAGTATCATAGTCCTTCTCAATTCCCACAGTTTCAATGTCTAAGAATAATATCTTAGTTAATGGTATTTTTATCATATTATTTAATTAAAGATTTGTAAAATTCTGCTCTTGTTTTGGTAACAACATTCAAGTCGTAAGTGTCTTTAACGGTTTCATACAGTCTCTCCCCCATATCAACAATCATATTAGGGTTATCGACCAATTTTTTAATGTATTTAGACCAATCACTATGGTTATTGGTTTCGTTAACTAATAACGCATTACCATCAACAAAGTTACCATTATTTAATGAATGTTTCAAGTCAATTGTGTAAGGACCGATATTTGATGCAATTAACGCTTTTTTATAAAACCCTGCCTCAATCACTTTTAATTGAGACTTCATTCTATTAAAGATATGGTTTTTAATTGGAGCAATTGAAATATCAAATTTAGAGTAATTCATTGCGTAAGTATTCACAGGTAATGTCCAAACTCTTCGGTATGGTTGGTCAATCTCACCATCAAAAGATTCGTTAACGTATTTTTTTAAATGGTTCAAATAATCACCATTAAGTGTTTTGTAATTATTAGTAAACAAATGTTCATATCTAACCCACACAGTTTCGTGAGGTAAAATGTCTCGTTGTTTTTGTTCTCCTGTTTGTTGATTATACTCAGTAACCGTACCTCTAGTGTCAAACCCACACAAAACGTATTGTAATTTGTTATTTATTGATGAGTTTTTCTGAACAAAACCACCCAATAACTTTAAATCGTGTTCGTGTGATGACCCACCTAACCAACCAACTCTAATTCTGTCAGATTTTAAAGTAGGTTCTCTAAATTGCATTTCTTTAGGATTAATAGCGTTAGGTAAAACCACAACATTTTTGTTAAACTTGAAAATCTCATCAGCAAATATCTTAGTTGTTGTTGTAACATAACTCGCAACTTTTAAGTTATTTAAAATTTTTTCGTGTAGTTTGTTTTTAACTATTATTGTATGTATTGGATGTTCTTTTGTTGGTAACCAATAGTCATCAATATCAACAATAACAACAATACCCATAGACTTTAAAGTTTCTATTAACTTTGGTGACGCATCGTAATCGTGTCCAATATTTCTATGTACGTGAACAATTTGATATTGTTTCCAATAGTTTGAGTCATTAATTTTTGGCTCATAATCAATATCAACGTGAAAATCATCAGAATACATATCTTGAAGAAATGTGTGGGGGTCAACAGACCTGAATTTTCCTACTCCGGTAGTGTCTGATGGCAACACTAAAACTTTAATTTTTTCTTTCATAATTTTTTTATATTAAAATAATGATAGTAATTAAAAATGTTTTAATCAACAAAAAACCCCCACCAAATGGCGAGGGTTATAAAATATTTATTATGTTCACTATTTGATTTTTTTTATTTTCGTTACTTTACCTTCGAAAACGTGTGAACCAACTCTAAAAGAAAAAACATCATTTGTTTTAGAAACACTTTCAGTTATTAATCCGTTTTCAGATAACACTTCTCTAACCGCTTCCCGAATCATTGATTTTAAATCACTTGATGCCGGAATTTGACTTGGTTGATGAGGTTGTTGTTGAGTTGATTGTTGTGTATTACTCTTACCTTTTAAATTCATTAATCTTGCCGCCTTTTCAGCTAATTCATTTGAAATCCCACTTCCTCCTGATAATGGACTATCAGGTTGAGAGATTGGGTGTTCCATCATTAATTGTTTAATAGAGTCAGGTAATTTTGATTGTAAGATTCTATCTTGACTCGCTTGTTGAGGCATTTTGTGAATGTTTTTACTCATCGCCTCTTCAGAAAGATAAGGTGTGTTAACATCATTGTTTTCCATATTCCCCATCGTTAAAGAATCGTTCATATATTCTGAGGGTAAATTATACGTTGCTTGCGGAGCTTTAAATTCCTCAACCAATGGTGCGGAATTATTAACATTTACCGGCATTCCACCACGACCAATTTCATTATGTTTTGACATAATTTTTTTAGCGGTCATCAGTTTTGTCATTAAATCATTTTCATTTGTCATATTTTAAAAATTAAACAGGTTCATTTGAGTTATTATCAAATTTAACATTAATAATAACTCGTGTCATACTTTTATCACCATTTGGATTATAACCGGCTTGAGGTTCATTAAACACTTCACCTGTCGGTTTAAATGATAATATTTTATCCAATCGGAATATCCTCCAACCGGGTATTGGTTGTTCACCTTTATACCCTGTATGTGATGCCCCTTCAGAATCCCACGCTCTTAATATTGGGTTATCCGCTTTACTATAACCAAAACAAACAGGTTCAATTTCACGTAAACCACGTCCACCCGGTTCGTCACCATCATAGTAAACAACAACCTTTTGTCTTTTTTTAATTGCGTCAGTTATGGAATCAATTGATGCTACTTCTAAAATAAGACTTTTAAACGTATTGTAAAGTTTCATTATAAACCTGGTGTTGTATAAGGTGAAGTTGGTTTATACGCATTTATAACCATTTCGGCTTTTCTTTCCAAAATATCTTGAATTGCTCCCGCACCTTCATTATAAACATCTAAATCACCACCCGTACCTTTACCTTGGGCATCCCCATCCGCCATAGCGTCTTTATTTACGGTAGAATATTCGTTAGCGGTTTTTTTAAAATCGTTTTTAGGTAATAATTTTTTTCTTTCAGCTTCAGCTATTTGAGACAACGAGTTTGTTGGTTGTTCAAAATTTAAGGGTTCATTAATTGGCATATTATAATATTTTTTTTATTAAATCATTTATCCGTTTTAAACTTTCGGTAACGGCTGAGTCATACCTTTCAACGTTGGAACTATGACTTTTACTTGGTCTATGTTGGTTTATTAAACTATTTTTTTCGTGAGGGTCAATAAATTGATTATCCATCGCCACGGATTTTATTTTTTTAGATAAATATTTTCCGTCTCTCATAGATGTTAATGAATCATTCACCCAATTTTTCACATAATGACCCCCATTCAATATGAAGGGCAAATCATTATCGTGACCATTAAAATCATCAAACCAATTTTTCATACGTTTCAATTGTTGATAACTAACTTCTTTTTTGTCACGTAGTTCTTTATTTCTACGATAACCTTCAGTTGAGTCGTCAGCACCAATAGCGGATTTATGACATTGGTCTAGATAACCGATAACATCTTCAGGTAAAGGAACTCTATGTCCATACAAATCTTTATTCATCAGATTTTAAGATTTTAATTAATTGATTAATACTAATACCTTCTTTATCAGCAATTTTTTTAATTGAATTTAAATTTTTCACTAAGATTTTACTGATGGGACTTTCTTTAGAAACCACGTCAGATTTATCTTTAGATTTTTTAGTTAAAATATCTTCAACCATTTTAACCATCAGTTCTTTTTCAATTAAACGTTGTTTTAAAACAGGTTCACCTTTTTTGTCTTTTTTCACTTTTTGTTTTGGTAATTTACCAAACTCATTGGCTCTTTCTTCAGAATTCTCAACACCCATATCCTCAAGAGTCTTAACAGTGTCATCATAATCTTGAAATTCAGTCTCTTCAAATCCAAAGGCCCCTGACATATCATCCTCAGATACTACATTATTTTTATTCTCCGTACCTTCCCCATAATAAACACGGTAACCACGAGTAATTGGGTTTCCTGCTTGTCTTGACATCGCAACTGTTTGGTCCATAGTTTTATGTGGGTGCATTGTTTGGTCTAAGTTGGGGATACGTGAACTTAACATAGTTCCATCGGCATCGACTAACTCATCAAGTTCTTCTGATTTTTTTGATTTGAGCATTTTTTTAATTTGCTCTTTAGACAATTTCTTTTTACTATGTAATACCTTTTGAATTATTGCTTTAACATTTTTTGAATTAGATTTATCAAAATCTTCCTTTTCATCATTTTTACGTGATTCGTTTAAAGTTTCACCTACTGAGTAGTATAAAGATATTTTATCACCTCTGTCTCTTAAATAGAAGTAACAATTATTACCAAAATATTCTGTATTATATGAAATCATCTTCTTTTTTATTAATAAATACTTCGTTTTAGAGTATTTATCTTAAAAAAGATGTCAGGTCAAAATATTAATCAATACGGTAAGCCAAATTGGGGGATTAAATTGAATTTAAATCCTCAAGATATGTCTTTGTCTAACGATGAAAGGGATTATAATGAAGAAGTGGTATTTTCCCCTTACTTAATTGCCCAAACATATGGTAATAGGTTACCATTTTCAATAGACATTAATAATAATTTATCGGTACAAAATCAGATATTAAATTACAAAGAATACAACGAAGATAACGTTATCATTTCATTAAATTATTACAATAAGGATAATGAAGATTTATCTTGTTACTCCGGGTCAACATCGTGTGATATAGGGTTAACAGGTATGGATAACGGGCTTGTAGATTCATTAACAGGTAAAACAATTACTTTTACTAAAGGTTTGTTTGAAGACTCATTTAAATTCAATCGTTTATATTTTGACAGACGATTAAAAATGTTTCAAGTAACAGGTTATACAAGTTCACCAAATATTAGTTTTTCAGGTTTTGATAAAACCATTTTGTACGAAGTTGTTAGTAAATATAGTCCATATGAAGGTCGATACCACGAATTGTATGGAGGTTTCTATCAAGGATTTTATAAATTATTTGGATATGATTATGAGATATTTCCTGAACGAATGAACAAAGGTTGGTCTGTTGAAGTGTTATTAAAACCGAGATTTGTTGACGAATATTTCCCTGAACCAGACGAAACCACTTTAAACGTTCTTTACCCTGACAATAAGAACACATTTTTTTATTTAGGTAGTCGAGCGGAAAATAAATTTTATCACCACGCCGATGGCTCCCCAATTTCATTAACGGGTTATACAAGAATTACAACACCATTAGTTGATTTAGAAACTTGTTCTTGTTGTAATACAGGGGTAACTAATAGTCGTTGTGTCTATGTGTACCCTCCGAGGTCATTCAATAATATTCACGATTCACACGTTAATTATGGGTGTGATTTATGTGGGTGTAGCCACCCAATAACAGGGTCAACTTGCGTTACTGGTTGTACTAGTTGTGGTTGTGTACCAACAATTTACGATACCTGTGGATGGGAATGTAAAAAACATAAATGTGGTACGGGATATACCTCATCAGTGGAAAATACTTGTGAGTCCGACCCATTATTTGATTCTGTTTCAAATGCGTTATCATTTAAATTATCAGGAGACCCAAAGAACCCAAGTATCTGTGTTCGAGTTTTAAGAATTACAGGTGATTGTGTTACAGTATCATTATTAGATAAATCACAAATTTCACCTGATGATATTTTAACGTCTTGTACTGAAACAGGTACAACTTATGTTACAGGTTACACTATTACTAACTATTGCACTGACCCGATATACCCAAGATGTCAAAAAGAAAATCCGGCTTGGTTAGATGAAGAACATTGGTTCCAATTAAACGCCGTTTGGGAACGTTATACTTGGTTTGATTATTGTGATTTATATTATAAAGGTGGTTTAGGTGAAATAACGACTAAGTCATATTTAAATTCATTGGCTAATAACTCAATTTCGTTAGTTACCGCAGAATACACTCACTCAGGTGCAACACCGGCAGAACAAATTGATATTGTTAGTTTAAACGAAAAATGGTTAATCGAAAAAGCATATAGAAAAGGTCGATTAAAACTATATTTAAATGGTAAGATTTTTCACACCATTGAGGATTTTGAAGAAATAATACCAAGAGGTTTAAATACCGATAAAGAAAAACAAGTTGGTGTGCCATTTAACATTTCTTGGGGTGGTGGAACACAAGGGTTACGTGAACATTTAATTTTTTCATCAACAACATTACCTAATGGTCCGTATATTCAAGACCCTGAATGTTTATCCGATGTTAATTTAAGTGCAACAACATTTAGTCAGTTAAATACTAACATAATCCTTGATAAATATTTTGCGGGAACATTTGAAGGTGGGATATCTCAATTTAGAATGTATGTCACACCATTATCCGCACCTGAAGTTAAACATAATTTTAAAGTATTAAAGAATACCTTTAGAATGTTTAACCCTGATTGTCCTGATTGTTCAACCGATGTTTGTAAACTTGATGATTTTACTTATGAAATTATTGATAACGGAACTCCTGAATTACCAATCGAAATAAAACCCGATTCTAAATTATTAGGTCGTTTATATATCCCCGATAATAGAGATAAAAATTATTTAATTAATGACCATTATGATTTTTTAATGAGCGTTGTTAATCGACCAATAGTGACCAGATTTCGACGAACACCAACACCAAGTAAAACAAAACGACCAATACCAACCCCAACATCATCTAAACGACCAACCCCTACTCCAACTCGAACTCCAACAACCACCCCTACGCCTACCCCAACACCTCAAACTATTAGTAAATATTGGAATTCTGACGGATGGTGGGGTAATCAAGGTTCTACATCACAATGTGTTGGTTACGCTTGGGCTCATTGGGTTGAGGACGGTCCTGTTGAGCACGGAGGTGTTGCACCAATAATCAATCCTCAATTAATCTATAGTGAATCACAAAAAATTGATGAATGGGTAGGTGAGGATTATAACGGAACTTCAGTTAGAGCCGGTGCAAAATATTTACAATCAAGAAACTCAATAGCTTCATATTATTGGGGTTACGATGTTAACACATTAATAAATACCGTGTTTAATTTAGGTCCTGTAGTTGTTGGGACATATTGGTTTTCAGGGATGTTTTCCCCTGACACTAATGGTTTAATTAGAACAACAGGGGGTATTGTTGGTGGTCACGCATACGTAATAAATGGTGTTGATAAAACAAAACAATTATTTAGGATTAAAAATAGTTGGGGACAAAATTGGGGTAAACAAGGTCACGCATATATTTCTTTCAATGATATGGCAAGACTAATATCAATGAATGGTGAAATTTGTTTGGCCATTGAAAATAATTTTTAATAAGATGAGTAAATCAATTATAATATCAAGTATAAATTATGATGG
>Ga0181348_1000216_pt1 | contig 24021 bp, 17 predicted proteins | sample Su13VDMM110DN_FD_130092 | JGI IMG/M metagenome (GOLD analysis project Ga0181348, IMG submission 130092) | Freshwater viral communities from Lake Michigan, USA - Su13.VD.MM110.D.N | ecosystem: Environmental > Aquatic > Freshwater > Lake | place: USA: Michigan | collected 2013-07-16
AAATAAAAAAAATTATAATATAATTTAAAAACTTTTATATTTTTACTAAAATTAATATAAATCTATTAAACTTGAGAAAAAAAATCTCGTTTCCTAAATAGGATTTTAAGGGCAGCACCGCCTCCGCTGAATAAATACATCTGGTGTAAAGACCCAGTGAGTTTGTCTTTCCAGTTTGCTATAATGTTAATCGTAGAAAGAGGGCGATTTGTGTTAAGGTCAAACATTCTATACTCACTGCTTGGTGTATAGTATACAATCTGGCGACCTTCTGTACCATTATTAAGAGGAAGGTCAAAGTCAGTAATAATACTCGCTAAATTAATGTTCTCGTTAATTGCACCGAGAGCAGTAGGATTTCCAGTGGTATTTGTAGGATTGCTATTCGTGGGTTCAACTGGAATACCTTGTGTAGTGAATACAATTGACGAAATAGGCGACCAGAAAGGAACAACTGGGTATTCGGTCAATACATAGTTCCAAACAACACCAGCAATCGTAGTGGTTTGAACTGGTTTTGTGAATAGTAATTCATAATTAAAATCGCTGCTTAAATCACGAAGAAATGTGCTAAATCCATTTAACAAAGTATTCAAAGAACCATTAAAAATAAGCGAATACTTTTCTGTGAATACATTCGTGCCTTGTTTCTGGTAATAGAACAAACCATTTTTGTTATTCAAAAAGGTAAGACCTCCGTCTCCGTTATTTTGAAAATACCACTCTAAAGTTGCCGCAGAAGGTGCGAGTGTAATTAATGCTGCTAATTCAATGAGCGACTGATTAAGCAAATAAATAAACCAGTCAATAGAAGTGACATAAAAATAAGGGTCATCATAAACTTCGCTTAAATTAAATACAGCATCTTTAGTTGTTTCTATTGCTGTTTGAGGGCGAAACTTTAACCGATTATAAACAATTTGGTTAGGCAATGGCGAACCTCCACCATTCCACCATTCAACGGCAAATACATAAGTCGTATTCCAGTAATCACCTTCTGCATCAGTGAACTTACCAGCAAGTGCGTTATAATTTTCTCCAGAAGGGTTGGTGTGTTGTCCTAAAAGTATTTGAGGAACTATAATAGGAAGTCGGCAATCCATAGACCAACGAATAACACTAACATAATAATCATTTGGATTTGTTAAATAGTCGGCATTTCGTCTCGTGTTAAATACAATAGGTATAGGTGTATTGTCTGGAAAGTTAGTTCCATCGCTAATGTTGTTATTAACAATATTCACGTCAAGGTATGTATGTGTTGCCATTATTATATATTAATAATAATATATTATTTTTAAAATATAATATTTTACTATATTATATAATTTTATATAATTGTTTTTTAAAAGTATTTGAGTTTCTTTACTTCTATATTTACCATTCGTCAATTTACACGTATATTTTTATAATAAGTATTACAAAAATATACAAGTATATTTATATTTTACGAATAATCGTAATTTACAAGTATAAAAAACGTTTTTTATACACGTATATTTTTGTATATTGGCGGTATATTGTCGGTATATTTATAAAATGGTTAAATTATAAATATACATGTATATTTTTATAAATAATTTACTGGTAAATTAACAAAATCATAATTCGTTAATAAGTTCGCTTACGATTTCGTCGTAAGGTTGTTCTTCTTCTTCTTTTATTTGTTGCAGCATTTGGTAATATTCATTTAAATCTAAATCATACTTGAGAAGACACATGAGACGAAAACAACAATGCCGTCCGCATGTTGAAATAGTTAAATCTTTGTTGTCTTGGTAATCAATAGGATTATAAATGACTTGCTTCTCTGTTGAGTTTAATAGATTGTCTAAATATGGTGAGGTTATTCCTAATTCTTTATTTCGGTCTTTATTCCATTTCAAAGGGGCAGACGGCGAACTGCCGTACGAGCAAAAGAACTCAATCGTATTATTATTATTTGCAACGAGCGTCCAATGTCCGCTGTTCTCTGTTTCTAAAAATAAAAGAATAAAATAATCTTTATGGTCTGGAATAAGTTCGTCAATAGATTTATAAATTTTCAATTGAGGGTAAGTGAATATACGTGCATTTGGAAAAAAATGTTTTATGTCGTCGTCTCCCATACAAGTATGCTCTAACACGTTCACTTGATTTTCCGTAATTGGTTCATCTAATGCTTCTGTGATTTCACGAGGAACTTCCATTTATATATTATTATAAATATTATATTTTAAATATTTACTTGTAAAATACTTTTATTGAATATTATGAGATTTATTCTTAATCTTATAATATAATTATTAAATCTTGTAATATTATGCGTCTGCTAATGGCAACCATTCAAATTGTAATGACCTATAAATTATTTCGTACATATTACCGCTTGGTGGCGACCCTCCCAAGTAAGTTAAATCGCAATATAAATCAGCATTACCCCACGTAGGGTCAAATAAACTACCACTTCCAGCATTGTCATATATGCTATTGAATGAAACATTTACGTATTGATTGATTATAGCAGATGTTGTATTATAAACTAACGGCATAACAAGTAAAGCATCACCATTAGTATTAGTGCCTATATAAAAAGTTGCGTCAAGAGCAGTAGCACTTAAAACTTTAAGACATATTGAACCGCTTACTTTTAGTCGTCCAGTTCCATAAGCACTTGACAGACCATTTATATTCAAAGAACCACCACTTATTCTTTGTTTTGCGAGTGGGGCGTTTGAACCTAAAACGTATTGGTATGTATTACTTACTTGCTGGTTGCCAGTCAACGCAATTTGTTTTGTCGCTGGTAAAGACCAAGACAAAGCACCAGTTGTCAGTGCTGTTAAAACTTGGTTATTTATTGATGGTAATCCAACATCAATGCCTATTATAGGAATTGCTGGATTTGTAATGAGGTCTACACTTAAATATGGAATTGTTGATGGTGCTATTTGTTTTGGCGAAATACTTTCAACACCAGCACCAGTGTCAGTAATCCAAGACAGAGTGCCGTTTGTAAGTGCTGAAAGAACTTGTCCGTTTGATGCTGGTAATCCAACATTTAAATCTATTAAATTATTCTCTGGGTCTGCTTTATTAAGTGTTAAATAGGTTGATGTCTGGGTTGGTTGTTGATTTGCGTTAATGCTTTGTAATCGCTCCTCCCAGAATAAAGTGCCATTTGTGTTTGCATTTAATGACATTCCACTTACTGCTGGTAATCCAACATTTAAATCTATTACTGGTTCAAGAGGGTCTGTGCTGTCTACACTTAAAAAAGGTGTTATTCCAAATGCGACTTTTGGTAATATTGTTTTCACTCGGTCTTCCCACGACAAAACGCCTCCTAATGATGTTATTAAACTTTGTCCGCTATGGTCTGGTTCTGCTACTGCTAATTTTACTTGAATGTCGGTTGGTACTGGTGGTATGTTTGCTGGATTTTCAATAACGTCTATTGTTATGCTTGATGCAACATTTAAAATTGGTGCTTCACTTGAAAAAGCAAGAGAACCATTTGTGTTTCCAGTCAAAACACACCCATTCACTGGTGGTAATGCTACATTTATGTCTATTTTTGGAATGACTGGGTCGGTATTGTCTACGCTCAACATTGCCGTTGTTGCTCCTACTTTTACTTTTGCGGCAACACCAGCAAGAGAACCACCAGCGACAATTTGGTCTATTTGCGTTTGTAAGAATACGTCTTCTGCTTGTAAGTTGTTTATTAAAAATCGTGTTGCCATAATATATATATAATAAACATATTATTTTTAAAATATAATTATTTTGAATACTTATAATTTAATATTATGAGATTTTTTATAAATCTTATAATATATTAAATAAATCTTGTAATATTGCATTTACTCTTCTTGTTGTTGTTCTTCTTCTATTTTTTCCAGTTTTAATACTATGTATTCGTCTATGATTTCTATAAACGTGAGATTGTGTTTGTATGAGATTTCTTGCTTTCCATCCTCACCTCTTTTTCCGCTGATTTTTTCTTTTTCTAATTCCAAACCATACTGCTCTAAAACTTCATTTACGATTTTGAGAAGGTTTAATTTTTTAAGAGTTCTATTACAATTAAATAATGTTTTGAAATTTTTGTCGCTTACAAATGCTACTAAATCGTCGCATGATTTTTCGTAATCTTTTTGTTCTGTTTCTGTTATTGCATAATTCTCCAATTTAAATCCAATTTTTTCTAAAATATTTTTTATTTTCAAAACCTTTTGCCATTCAAAGTTCATTAAAATATTTTTAGGATTACTTTTGATTTTCTCTTCTATTTCTTCTTTTTTTAGATTTAATCGGTTAAATCGTTTTGGCGTTTCGTGTTTTCCAAGTCGCTCGTCTAACCAAGCGTGTTTTAGCATTCTTGATTTTTCTTCTGGTGTTTGGTCTTTCTCTTCACCTTCTTCCGCTTCTTCGCCTTCTTCCTCTTCCGTTTTTTCTTCTTCGCCTTTTATTATTGTTATGTCTTCTGCTTGTACTAACCAAACTCTGCATATAAACATTTTTTGAACTTTATATGTTTCTTCACGTGTGAGTTCTTCGTTTGCTTGTTGTCGCTGTATTAAACTATTATACTCGTCTAATGTTATAACGTCAGCGTTTAATATTTGCTCTATTTCATAATCTCTTGGGTCTACCAAATTATTTTCTTGTTTGTCTTTTGGTCTGTCGTCTAAATACTTATGAGTATGCCCTTTATTCGTTATTCTTTGAATGAATGACATCATAAAGTAATTCTTGCTGTTTATTTTTTCTGTGTCGTTATGTATTAATATATTTACGAGATTTGACTGCTCTAACCCTTGAAACTTGGTAAGGCGTAATTCGTCAAATCTATATAATAACTCATTAATATTATATGACATGTTTTTACTCATTAAACATAAGATTTCGCTGTTCTCATAATACCTAACACGATTTAACATTTGATTTAATGCTCGGTCGGTTGTTGAGTTTTCGTTTAGTATTGCATAACATTTCCAAAAATAACTTTGTATATTAAAATCTACTCCGCTTTCTACACTTGGCGAGTAAATTAAGAGGTCGCATTTCGCCCACTCTTCGTTTGCCTTTTTTAGAATGTCTTTGTTTCTTTCTACGCTGTTATGAAGACAACACTTATATTTGTCTTTGTAAGTTTGGTAAAACCGCTCGGTGTCGGTCTTTGTCATACTAACAATACAAATCTTTTTGCCGTCTTTTAAATCTTGCTCTATTGCTTTATATAACTTGTTTGGATTATGCGTGAATAAGAAATGTTTCTTGTTTGGTTTGAAATCGTTTGTATAGAACTTATACCCTTCGTGTTCGCATATTTCGCTTAAAAAATCATAAGAGCGGTCGCATAAATCTCCGTCTAATGCTAAAACTTTTGTTGCACGTTGTATAAGGCGTTTAAGGTAATCATGAATAACAACTTGGTCTATTTTCTCAAACGACAAATGATTTAACATGCCTTCAATCTCGTCTAAAATGATGAGGTCATATTTTGGCATATTGTCTTGCTGGGTTATGAAATTAAAACCACCATTTAATTTTTTTATGCTGTCTAATTGTATTATGAGGCGGTCTGTCCCTAACAAATCAGTTTCTTTGTCTAAATAACTTTTGAAACCAAAGCGTTCGCTTAATTCTATGCTGAAATTGTGAGCGAGTGATTGCCTATAAGTTATGAATAAAACTCGCTTGAACTTATAGTTTGTGATTAACTTTTTGAAACCATAAGTTTTGCCAGTTCCGTACGCTGAACGAATTGCTAAACACTTATATAAATTAATCCAATTCTCAAACATTTCGTTATTGCTGTCGTCGTCTGGGTAAATATATTTCATATTAAAATGCTCTTGGTCTTGCTCCCAGCGACTTCTATATAAATATTGTAGCGTTGTTTTAAAAACTTCTTTGTTTAACTTGCTACACTTTATAAGCACTCCGTTTTCGTCAAAGTTTTCGTTATATTCGCCTTTACCAAAAAACATTTCTCGGTTTATTTTTTCTGGAACGTCTTTATATGCTGGTGCTTTTCTTGCGAACTCATCAAATAATTTAAACCCTTCTTCCGTGTTGTTTAAATGTCTCCCCATATAGGCAACGTCTCGCCAAGTGTCATAGTTATTAAAGAAGTTCGCAATATGAAAAATATTATATATTTCTCGCATAGTTTTCAAGTCAAACTTTTCATAAGTTATGTCTGGATTTACAAATAACTTCTCAACGCCTCCTTTTTTGATTTTCTTTTTGACCTCATTTGCTGGTTTATTGTCTCTCATACTTATTAACATTTTACACCAATCAATAGCATAACTTGGCATTTCTACTAAACCTTCGCTTCTACATAATATATAATGGTATTTTTCACCAGTTTCGTTATGCTTGTAAGTCGGTACGAAATAAAGTAAGTTTGTGTTTATGTCAGCAATACCGCAGCAACTTTGACGAGGCAACTCGTTTTCTTGTTTAAAGTAAAAGTGAAAACCTTTCTTTGTTGCTACATAAAACTTACAATCATTCTTTAATTTGTCTAAAATAGAGCATTTTAAAGGTTCATCAACGTCTATACAACTAATATTTTTTGTTAAAACTCCTATTCCGTTAGGTGCAACAAAACCGCAATCTTTTTTATACACTGGAAAGATTGGTTTGCTTGTTGTTAGTTTCTCCCACTCTTTCGGCAGAGAAGAACAACTCTTTTTTACTTCACCTTTTTCATTAGTATATGCTGAAATATGAAGTGGAAAAGTTATGAAGTTTTCATTAAACTTCGCAAGGTCGGCGTTGAGGGCGGTTTGTTTTGCTGATTTCATCTCCTTATATACATAGTAAAGAAAATAATATTTAAGTCCTTATTTTAATTAATTAATTAAATTATAAGAAATTGCTAAATAAATGAATATTATGAGTTTTTTATAAAAGTTATAATATAAATTATAAAATCTTGTAATATTGCTAAATAAATGAATATTATGAGTTTTTTGTAAAAGTTATAATATAAATTATAAAATCTTATAATATTGTTGTTTCTAAAAACTCATAATACATGTTTTCGTCAAAGTTCAACTCATAATATTCACTTTTCCTTATGTTGCATAATATTTCTTAATATTCATAGTTTTTCCTAAAAGTAATTAAAAATTAAATATATTTATTTTTCTATAAAATAGAAAAAGTTGAATATGTATATTACAGAGAAAATAATTTTTATATAATTAATAAATTAAAAATATATATTATTGCTAAAATAAACAATATATATATGTTTTAGCAAAATATAATATATATAATTAAAATATACTTAAAGAATTCTTTTCTTTACTATGTATAAAAAGGAATGAACTCAACACAGAAGTTTAGCGAAGATTTGTCTTTCGGTCAAAAGTACGAAAATATATTTGTTGAGCGATTAAGAAAAGAGTATGATTATGTAGAGACAACTCAAGGAAAAGGTTGTTTTTCAGCATACGACATAGCATGTTATAAGTTTGATGAAAACGGCGATTATGCTTTTTATGAAAAAGACGGAACAACCTTTATTAGCAATATGTTTTTAATAAAAACGTTTGAATGCAAAGCAGACCGAGAAGCACATAAATACGGAAACTCGTTTTTTATAGAGGTTCAGTGCAATAATAAAAAGAGCGGTTTAGCAAAAACAAAAGCAACCGATTATGCTTATTTTTGTGTTAGAGCATTTGAAGTTGAATACGATTTATATATAATTCCAACGGAAATATTAAAGGATTTTATTATAAATAAACAATATACAAAAACATATTCTCGTGCTGGGGACAGAGGGGTTGTTATAGGTCATATTATACCTAATAACCTAATAGAAAAGTTTAGAGTTCATAGTAAAAGAGTTGGTTGGTTAGGCGGAAAAGTATAATATATATATTTAGCGATTTTATAATTAATATATTTTAATTATAAAACAACTTAAACATATTTTTTTCTTTGTATATAGTAGAAAAGAGAAAATGGACGGAATAATGTCAAACGATTTAGGCGAAAAAAATGAATGTTGCGAATGTAAACCAACACCTCCTTCACCACCTCCACCAGCAGTTGAAACACCAGCGGAAGTTGTTAAACCAGAAAAAGAAAAGAAATTAACAACTAAACGCTGGGTTAAGGCAGATGGTACAATAACAGAAAAGCAGTACGACCAAAGCATTTATGCAAAGAAACACTATGACAAGTATAAGGAAAAATACACCGAGAAGAAAGTATGCGAGTGCGGTGAGAAATACACTCTTAATAATCAAACAAATCATTTACTCACTAAAATTCATAAGTTATATGCAAAAATGAGTAAAACAATGACACCGATTTAAAAATTAAAACAAATCCGCATTAACTTTTTGATTTAAGTTAATACTGATTATTTTTTTGCTATTTCATAGAAGTTTTTTTACGCCGAAGAACAAATCGTATTATAAGATTTTTGATTTTTTATATAACATAGAAATAAAATCTCGTAATATTGGTAAATATGTAATTATAGAAAGCATTTAAAGAAAAAAAATGCAAAAATGAATTCTCTGCTATTTGTGTGTATTTTTTGTTATTGTTGGTAAAACCATAACAAAATATATTTAAATCATAATTTACAATATTACGAGTTTGAAAACTCATCGTATAGTAGTATATATTTAAAAAATAAAAAAGAAGTAGAAAAATGAGGTTTTGACTTTGTTTTGTTTTTTTAAGAAATTACAATACTTTTAACAATGAATATATGCGTGTTTTTTTAAGTTTAGAAGTAATTGACCGCCTTTCAAATCTTTTTTTATTAAATGCGAAGCATCTATTCGTTCGGCATCGCCTCCAGAAATAGCACTATATAACCTCGCAATTCCCCATTCTGTAGGCGAATTTATATGCGGTCTAACACTCTGCGGATTACTATAATATGCCCCTTCACCTTTTTTTACAATGGTTTTTAATCCAGCAAGAGCATAACCAGTCAATTCGCTTATTTCTTTTAATGAATGCGAAGCATGTAGAGGAAAACCATATTTTTTATTAAATTGTTCTCTGTACGTGGGTTTTTTTCCGCCAGTTTGGTTTTGGTCTGCTGCATCGCTTTCAAGTAAATAGTGTTTTCCTTCTGCTTTGATTTCCTTAACAATCTCTGGATGAAAATCTGGTAATATTAAACCTTTATGTGTACCAGCAGAAATGCCATCACGACCTTTACCAAGCATTCGGTTTATGTCATATTTTCCTTCTTTCTCTGCTTTCTCTCGTATTTTACTATTTTCTAATGCTTTTTTACCAACATACCAATTAAAAAATAAATCTATTTCTGGTTTTGACGCTTTTTCTTCTTTTTCTTTATTTATGTCATATATATTCTTTGGTTTTTTTTCAGTTCTATATTTCATTGAATATTTTAATTTATTTACAATGTCAGTTCTTGAAAAAACGGCATATTCCTTAAATAATTCGTGTGTTTCATCATTAGCATAATGAAAATAACCACGAATAAGTTTCGCAAACTTTTCTGGTGTAATTGTTATAAAATCATACGCTTTCTGGTATAATTCTTTTACATTTAAACGAGGATTTTTTAAAACTAATTCCATAAAGAAAATGCTCCATAACGCACAGAAACCACCGCCTTCTATTTCTCTTCGTCTTAACTTTTCTTCTAATTTATAATTTTGTTCCCAGTTATAATAATTTTCCATACTTTGAAATCCAGATTGTTTGTCATATTTTTTTTTTGTTAAATCATCACCAAACTCGGTTGTTGGTGTTATTTCTGCTGGTGAGACAAATACAAAATCCTTTTTTTTATTTAATTGCCCCATAGATTTTAACCAACTATTTAAATCTTTTACACGATTAACATATTCATTATTTATAGTTGTATTTTTTGCATTTTTCTCTCCACTTATTGACGAGAATTCGCCTCCATGAGGTTCAAATCTTATTGCTTCTAATGTTTCATAATTTATAATTAATGTGTTTGCATGATTTGTAATAGGTGTTAAACCTATATATATGTTTGCCATTTTTTGGTCTGCTTTTATGCTGTCGCTTATGTCTTCTAACCAATCATTAGTGTTATTGTCATAAGTACTTCTTTTGTCGTATGGTCTTAAATAAAGTCCGTATTTTTTAATATGTTCTATACCATTTCTATTCTTTTCTTTTTTTATTTCTAAACATTTATAACCCCAAGTATTATATTTTACTTGAAAAAATAACATCATAGTTGAACTCATATAATCACCCACCGAAGAAAAATAAACTGGTTCAATTCCCCCTTTTTCATCATATTTTGCTCCTCGTTCATCTAAACTCGCCAACCATTCAAGACCTTCTTGAAGTTCTTGTTCTATTGATTTTGGCACATCTATTTTTGGCGTTATAATTACTTCATTAGGGTCATCTGCGATTGGTGGCGGATTTATTTTTATTCCTCCGTCAACGTCTAAATTGTCTATTCCTTCAATTCCAAATTCTTTATAAATGTCTTCTATGGTTTTTTCTATTTTTTCTCCTTCTTTTAAAGAAATATTATTGTCTATTATTTGTAATCCAATATTCATTTCTTGAACCTTGTAAAAGTGTTCTGCTAATATTTCATCGTCATACGTGTCAGTCATTTTTATTATTTTTATAATAGACACATCAATTCTTACATTTCCAAACTTTTCTTTCTTTCTCTCTTCAATCTTTGCATCAACTTTTTCATAAAACTTTTGTGCTTGTTTTTCCATTTGCCATTTTTTACTTGTAATTGCTATAAGTTCTCCTCCAATATTTAACATGGCGTATGCTCTACGAATAAAATCATAATCCCATACATCGCTAATAAGAAAAGCATTCTCACTTCTACGAATATGAAATGGTGGGTTCATAAAAATATAATCATAACGCTTTGAAGGTATATATTTCAAAAAGTTTTTTGTTTCACATAAGTTCAAACTTGCTGGTGAAAGTTTTATAAGTTCTCGCAGTTTTTCTCTGTATTTCTCATCTATTTCTATAAGGTCAATTGTTAAATCCTTATTCAGTTTTAAAATCGGTCTTACTAAAGCACCATCACCAGCAGTTCCTTCTAATACATCAACTTTTCTTTCTACATCTGGTAATGACGATTTTTTAATAATATATTCAGCAAGTATTTCATTTGTGAAATATTGTTGTTTTTGTGCCTCTGTGTCTCGTTTTTCTGGTTCTACTGGTTCATAATTAGTTTTTAATATTTCCACGTTCATTTGTCGTAATACTTTTGTATATATGTCTACTTGTTCTTCTTCTGTTAATGGTCGTTTTAATTCTTGTTCTTGTTTTGCAATTATTGGTAATAGTTTGCTCTGGTAATCTTCAAAGAGTTTTATGTCATTACCGAACTTGTTAATAAACTCGTCAATTGTTGCTTGTTTATTTTTTGCTAATAAAAACATGGAAACGTCGGCGGAAGGGTCAAAAGGTTCTGTGTAATCATCCGCTGCTTCATTTTTTATACGCTCTTGCTCTTCACCGAACTCATTATACCAATCCATATAAGTTTCTCTTAACCAGCGTTTCTTTTCAAATGGGTCTTTAATTACTTTGTATTCATTCCATTTTTCCGCACTAACGTAAGGTTGTCCTTCATTATTCATTACTGCTTTTAAATCTTTTACAAGTGGAACATATTTACCATCTTCTATTGCTTGACGGCGTTTATTTACACGTTTGAAACCACTTAATTCTTCGTATAAATTCTGCCAATCTTCGCTTGTTGCTGTTCCGCTTTCATATTTTTTTATTTTATTTGCGAGTGGTTGTTCGCTTTTACGAACAAGAAACATTTTATATACATTTACTTTTCGCTCACTCACTGGCAAACCATGATGCGATTTGTACCGAATTGCTCGTGCTATAATTTGTTCGCTGGTTGCGTCATTCCAAACGCCATCAAGTAATATAATGTTTTGTGTGTTTATAGTGTCTACACCTTCAGCACCAGCACGTGTAATAAGTAATACACGAAACTCGTCATTTATATATTTCTTTTGTGTAGCGTCCATTTTGCTTTCGTCAAAGAAATTAGCGTCTCCGTAATTATAACCATTATAAAAACGTTTTGCATCTTCTTTTGCTGTGGTGCTTTCTCGTCCGCTTATAATTTTATAACCAATTTTTAATGACCTTAACGCAGCGATTAATTGATTAATTCCAGCGTCAATAAGACCAGAATATATAATAAACTTTTGGTTTGGTGAACTTTCAAGTTTTTTTACAATCCAGTCAATTTTTGGATTTGGCATACCTATTTTATTAACTGCATAACGTTCTGCGGTTTTAAATGCGTTTGGGTCGCCTTCACCTTCTTCATCTCCTTCATCGTCATCTTTTGATGTTTGTATTATTTTTCTTGGATTTGGTATGCCTTCAACTTCATAACGACCTTTTTGTTTATATTCATCATACAATTCTTCTTCTTCTGGTGTCATGTAAGTAAAAATATATTCCTCTTTTCTGTCTGGGAAAAATCCACCTTCTTTGCTTGTTTCGTAATAACTTATTCTATATTTGAAATAGTCCGCTATTCCATTTCCTTCTTCTTCTACAATCATTTCACCAAAAGTTTTCCGTTCTATTGGTTTTCGCTTGTCTACCATTGCCATTAAGTTTTCTATGTCATATAAACCATTTACGAATGCCGTTCCAGTTAAGAGCATGACTTTATGAGCGTAATCCGTGCCATATTTCATTGTATAAAATCCCTTTTTATTTGTAAAAGGTATTTCTTCTTTTACTTCGTCAGTGTCTGGGTCTGTTATTTCTTGTGTTTTTATGAATGTACGAAAGTTATGTGCTTCATCAATAATAAGAAGCGTGTCTTTTGCTATGATTGGTTTTCTTGCATATTTCTCATAAGTTGTATAAGTAAAGCGATTGTCTCCTATGTCTAACCCATACTGAACCATACCATTTATGAAGTTAAATAATAGCGAAGACGGCGAAATAACCAGCACCTTATTTTGTGGGTATACTTTCAAATAAAAATATGCTGAAACAACAGCGGTTAAAGTTTTTCCAGAACCTACTCCGTGAAATGCTATTGCACCTCGCAAGTTAGAATAAATGAATTGTTTTATAAAATCTCGTTGGTGTTTTTGTAAATCTAAAAATTCGCTTGTTCCTTCTTTATTTGTATAAGTATTTAATGCTTTTAATGGATTTTTAAACCTCTCGTTGTATGCTAATGATTGTAAATATTCCATTTGTTCTTCTGCTTTATAAGGTTTTCGTTTAAACTTGGAAAGTATATTTGTTGGAAGAGGTGGATTTGGATTTTTTTCTGGTAATTTATATTTGCGAATGTCTATGCCATTCTCTTTTATAACTTCTAAAAGTTTTGGTCTTGGCATACTTCGCCACGCCGTAGGAACTTCTTTGTCGCCTTTTTTTAGTTTTCTAATTTTTGGTTTTATAACTCCTCCGTCGTCTATGAATTGCTGAATAATGTCTTTTAATTGCCATACAGAAATACCATAGCGAATGCCTCCGCTCAAATCTTCTTTTTTATTAATTTCAATTGCTTTTATTAATTTCAAAGGTTTTTTCGTATTATATGCGTAGACGTGTAAAGGGTTTTCTTTATTAACGACTTTATAAGTTTTTTCACCAGTATTTTTAGTAATTTTATACGGCATATTATATATATATAAACTATTATTTTTTTATAATTTTATTTATGATTATTATTTTTTTGAATATTACAAGATTTTTTATAAATCTTATAATATAATATAAAAATCTCGTAATATTTAAAAATCCATTTCTTCTTCGCTACTACTGCAACAATCGCCGCAGTTTCCACCTTCAAGTACTAATGCGTCTTCTGGAATGTTTCCGCCTTCTTTTATATAAGCGTTTTGAGTTGCCAGTGAATGACCCATTGCTTTTGCATCTGCCGCTCGGTCTTTTAGGTTCTCGCCATATTTTCCACTTAAATATGAATGACGAAGCATACTCACACCGATTTTCTTACCAAATATTCGGTTAAGCACTCGTGTTATTGTATTGTCTTGAGTAAAAGGTTCTCCATTTTTAAACACTAATAGAGGAACATCTGTGTCTTTTGTTATTTTTTTACCTTTTAGAAGAGGGTGAACCTTAAACCACATTTGAAGAACATGTTTTAGTTTTTCTGGAACTGCTTCTCGTGTATTAGCATATTGCTTGGAAGTTTTAAACACATTAAATATGAACTCGCCTTTTTCAACATCATAATAATTCTTTGCCTTGCTGTCGTCGTCTTTTACCGACTTTTTAACAAACATCAGCATATAATCTTTATTTCGTCTTGGTGGTGTAAGTGTGTATAACGACATAACAACAAAGAAAAGCATTTGATTAAATTGTGTTTCTGTTAAAGTTTTGCCATACTTCATAACTTCTCCATGTAATTCTTCCCACCTCTTCATAATGTCGTCCCAATTCAACCAGTTCGCACTTTGTGTTTTACTCATTTCGGTAGTTGGCGTTTCTTTTTCTTTCTCTTTGTCTTCCTTGAAAATCTCGTAATACTTTTGTTTTAGTTTTGTTAATGATTTATTCTCTGGAAATACGCCGAGAACTGAAATAATGCAAAGTATATAACTTTTGCGAGTTGATGGTTTAAAGTTTTCTAATTTTTTAATAACATCTTCAACTTTATTCAAAAACTTAAAATTAGTAAAGTTTGGTTTGTCTGCCAATTTAGAAAGATTTCGCATATATACTACAATGCTATTCTCACTAACTCCCTTTTTAACAAGTCGTTCGCTTAAATCTTTCTTAAAGTCCGCCTTTTCGGTTGCCATTTATATATTATATATAATATTATTATTTATATTTTTACTTGTAAAATACTTTTATGTAAATATTATGAGTTTTTATAAAAATGTTATAATATAAATATAAAATCTCGTAATATTATAAGAATGCCCCTTTTTACTTATATGTATAGTTGCATAGATTGTGCGACTGGTCGCTATATTATTTTTCCGTACAAAGAGGGTGAATTTGCTCCAATTTGTTCTGCGTGTTATTGTATAAGAAATGCTGCTGAATATATTCAACTTCCACGCTATACCCAGCGGTACAAAAAAGAGGTCTCTACGAGAAAGACGAGAAAGAACCGCTCTTCTTCTGCTCCGCCTTATATTATGTGTATGTATGAGCGAAATCTCTAAAACGAACCTTCTAAATATTTAATATTTGCGTTTGGTGTTTTTGTAAAAGTTATAAAAAAATACCGACCACGCCACTTCTTAACATTACATATTACATAACCATTAACATATAAACCATAAGTTTCATTTAAAAACTTCATTCGTTTAGGCGTTAGAGTTGAAAAGCAATAATCGTTTGCTAAAAATGCTATTCCCTTTCTTACTCTTGGTGCAAAATATTCAACCAATTTATAAAAAGCATTCTCTCTTTTCCCAACTACACCAGTTTCAAGGCGAAATGGCGGATTTGTTATAACCCAATCAACAGCAGTTTTAAAAGAAGTATAGCATAAACCTTCTTCTATTTCGCAATAGACATTATGAGTATTTGTTGGAAAGTTATTAAAAAATGAACCTTCTCCTTTGAATGCTTCAAGAAGCACGTCTCCTTCTACTAATGGTAATGTTTTTATTAATTCTTTTGCTAATTCTGGCGGTGTTTGATGAAAAAAATAGGTTTCATCTTTTGGCATTCTTATATATATAATATACTATTATATATTTAATTACTTATTTACCTACATCTGCCAATTGATTAAGCAAAAACATTTGCTTTTCGGCAATAACCACTTGCGGAAAGTGCTTATATATACAAATCCAGCGAGAACCGAGATTTTTCAAATAGGCAAGTTGTTTTTTGTCTAAACCGCAATAGTTTTCTAACATATATGCAAGTTGCCTATTCATGTTTACTGGAAAATATACTATATAATGTGCCTCATTTAGAATTATTTTTGTTTCCATTTTTGTTCCAGTTGCCGTATGATTTACACACCAAATCGTAATATTATAATGCCGACCAGTGTTAAGCATCATATTCATAATTGTATAAACTTTTTCTTTAATCTTCTTATGCTGTATGGTGTCGCAATCATCAAAAATAACACACGCATCTCTATATTGCTCTAAATCAACTGGTTCTTTTAAAAATACATCATCAAGCAAAATCCTCTGGGGGTGAATGGTGTCAAGAGTTTCGTCTTCTTCTAATGACGAGAATAAGTAAATAGGGTTCTTCTTATATTTTTTTTTATACTCTTTAACCCACTCCATAATGAAATAGGATTTTCCACTACCACTTGCACCGACAATATAACCAACACTTCGCTCTTTATTCCAATCGCCTATTGGTTGAAACTTTCCATTATTTAATTTAATATGCTGGTATTTAGTGCCGCCTAAATCTTCGGTGCTGACACTTATAATCGTGTTCTTCATTTTAGGGTCGTCTTTTATGACTGCTAATGTCGCTCCTACTTTGTCAGTGTTTAATGCCATATTATATATATATTATAAACTATTATTTTTAAAATATAATATTACAAAAATAATAGTGTTTTTCTTTTTTACAAATAAGAAATAGGGGCAGAAAGACCGCTGCCTATATATTGCTGATTGTAATAAGGTAATGATTGAAATGCAGTACCAGCACCAGCACCAGTCATAGCAACTGCAATAGCGTTTTTATTTGCTCTTGCGTTCTTTTGACCTCTAACAACCGCTTTAATATTTTCTAAACTTTGTGCGTTATTTTGTGCTAAAAGACGTGAGCGGTCATTCATCGTTGTTGGTATTGTATTGCCTCCGCCCATCATAACACCGCCCATCATAACAGCGAGAGGGTGTCCGCCTTCTGCCTTTCCGCTTCCTACTAAATCATTATGAACTATTGCGGATTGGTGAATTGGTCGCCCAAATCCTTCAAGCAAAATAGGTTTTCCTTTCAAATCTTTAATCTGTAATAGCATAGGGTAATTTTCAGTCAAAAACTTTTTACCAGCATCATTAATAAGTTTGTCATATTTTTTTATGATTTTTGGCATTGAACTCAACGCCATTTTATTACCCATAATATTATGAAATACTCGCTCTGCCATTCGCTGACCTTCTTCATCATTATAACTTTCCAAGTATAACTCAACCGCTTTTAAAACACTATTTTTCTTATACAACGCTCCAATGTCGCCATTAAATAATTCACTAATTTTAATAAGTTGTTGGCGAGGAACAACGTTGTCATCTAATTTCAAAATTGCAAATAAACGCTTTAAACTTTTGTAAAACTTTCCCTCTTTTACTAAATCAATGAGGTCATTTGACAGCGAGAGTTTCAACTTGTCATAATCAAGAGGGTCTTTATTAAAAACGTATATTGCTGAAAGTTCAATAAAAGTGCCGCCCAAGAAGAGAACAAAATCATATTTCACATAATCAATGTCATCAGTAAAATATTTATTAAATGCCATTTTTCCAGTGTCGCTTTGTAATTCGGCAAGAGTTTTCCATTTGTGTTTGTCGCCGTCTTTCTGCTGTATTTTACCTTCAATTAAAAACATGTCTGGTCGTTCTGCTGCTTTTGAAAGCATGTCAATAACTTTATTATATGCATAATCGGCAGTCGTCTTTTTGTCTTCTATTTTACAAAAAAGGTCAATGTCGCTGGGGTATAACTGCGAAGCATTACCACCAGTCCCTAAAAGTTGAAGTTTGTTCCTATTCCACTTTAATATTTTCAAGTAAGGCGAAAGTTTTTGAGATGGGTACTTCTTCTCTATAACGTCCATATTTATATATAATATATATAATATAATATTTATTTTATAATAATATTATATTTATAATTTTTAAAAAAAGTGTTTTAAAATCATATTTAATTGAGTTTGTAAATCTCTGCTTTCTCCCCAGAGTAAGTGTGCCGCCCAAAATCCGCTTGTTGCTACACCATCAGCAGACCAATTTTCGTTCTTTCTATGCCGTAATAAATATGCGTTTCTCTGCTCTAATGTTGCACCGAGAGTAAAATCAGTCATACCAAATGCCCCAAACTTTACTTGTTTTGTTCTACCAGTTTCTCGGTTAAAAAGAATGACTATATATTTATGTTTATTGTCATTTGCTTTTGTAATACTTATGAAATCATATTTTTTCATAGTTGTAATATTATGAGATTTTAATTTTATATTATAACATATTCAAAAAATCTTGTAATATTGTATATTTTTTAAAGAGGTCTCTTTCTAATTAAAACCAGCAAGAGTAAAATCTGGTCGTACACTTCCAGCGGTTCTTATTCCAGCGGAAACTTTGCTGGGGTTAGAACTCGCCATGTTATTTGGCGTGTCAAGAAAATCTGGCGGCATAATCTCGCCGTATTGTTGCTGGTAATTTATACGAGGCAAACCTCTACCCCCTCCTTCTTTCGTCTTCGCTGCTTTCTTTTCTAATCGCTTTATTCTTTCTCTTTCTTTTTTTAATTCTTTCTTAATTGCTTTTCTTTCTTCTTCAGTTGCTGCTGCTGCCAATGCTGCTTCTAATTCTGCTTTTTTTGCGTCTGCTTCTGCTTTTGCTGCTGCCGCAAGTGCTTCTGCTTCATAAACTACTCTTGCTTTCTCTTCTATTTTTGATTTCCTTTCATCTCTACCGATTTGCTTTTTCGCTTGTTTTATAAGTCGGTCATCTTCATTTTGTGAAATATTAGTATATGCATAAGGTATGCGTTCATATACACCAGTTCTTAATTTATTATAAAGATTTAATAATTCTGGTGCGTCTCTCGTTTCGTATTGTTTTGCGTAATCTGCTAATTGCCTAACTGCCTCTACATTTGCTGGTGAGGCGAGAAAATTGTCTAAATAACCTTTATAACGAATACCAAGATTTAATGAAAACCATACAACGAGTTCATTCCAAATTGGAATAATCTCTTTCGGTAAAAGCATCGTTTCATTTTTGTCTTCTGTTTCAAAATCATAAGTTTTGTCAGCAATAGCATTCTCAAAACGATTAATATATTTGTCTAATTTTACTTTGTCTTGCGGCGTAAGTTGAATTGGAATTGGTTTCTCTTCTTCTTTTCCGCTCCATATTTTCAATTGTTCTACTGCTAAACGCTGTGCTTCACGATTATAATAATTGTCTTGGTCTAACACTTCTGCATTGCGAAACTTGTTAATATTTATGTCAAAGTCAGTTGCCATTATATATATTATATAATATATAATATTTATTTTATAATATTTTATAATTATTAATATTTTATACAAATACTTTTTAAAAATATTATAAGTATGAAAACGGATTATGTTTTAAAAAATTAACTCCGCCAGTCATAGCACCTCCAGTCATAGCACCTCCAGTCATAGCACCTCCAGTCATAGCACCTCCAGTCATAGCACCTCCTTCCATTTGTTTTAATATTTTAGACGCTTCACCCAAAGAAACCTTATGCTGTTTCATAATAGCAGAGATTTTCGCACCTCGTTCTTTCGCTTTTGGATTACCACGTTTACCTTTACCGATTTTACTAACAACTGCATCGCTTACATTACCCTTATATTTGTCTATTCCGCTTGTTAAAAGTCCGCTAATAGCATTATTCCCAAGTTTAGAAGTGATTGTTGATTTTAATTTGTCCGCTGCTACACCGACCGCTTTCTGTGCGGCACTTTTGGCGATTGATTTCGCACCAGAAAGTGCGAGGTTTCCAAAAGACGACAAAAAACCAGCACCTTTCATTGCCCCCTTTAATGCCGTTGATGCTGCCTCTTGTGCCTTACTTGGCATAATTAAACCCATAGCATAAGCACCGCCGTTTTTACGAGGTCGTCCACGCCCACGAGGTTTTCCAGCGGCAAGAAGCAATTCTGGATTTTCAGCGACAATTTGAGCGACTTGTGGTGCTATATTTGACGCTGTTTGTGCCGCAATATTGGTGACATTCGCCGTTGTGTCAATTGCGGTATTTGCTGCGTGACTTGTCGTGTCAAGAATGTCATTCGCTGCCTTAACTCCTAACTGATTAACTTCACTTGCGACTGGTTCAATTACTTTTGTTCCAACATACTTCGCAGCAGATTTAACACCATTAAAAGTAGAAGAAGCAGCGTGTTTAACTCCGTGCCATATACTACTAAAAAAACCACTTCCAGTAAGTTTTCCACGACCTTTTCCAATTAAATCTGGTCTCGTTTTTTTCAAATGCTTTTCAGCAGCATTAATGATTTTCTTTGCGGTCGCTTTCTTATAACCAGTTTCTCTTCGCAAATGTTCTACAATAAGATTTTTTGCGTCTTTTTCAGTAATATTTCCCATTATTTGTCCGCTTCCAAACATTCCTTCTTCGTCGTCTTCCATTTCTTCCATGGGTGAGACACTTCTCTTTTTATACATTTTTGCACCAGCACTCATAGCACCTCCATAAGCACCAGTACCTCGTGAATATTGCTCTCCGCCAGTATGGTATGATTGAAGAACAACATTAGGGGTTTGAAAAGCACCAGAACGTACACCAGAAGGCAAAGGCATAAGCGTAGAACTTGTTAATTCTTGATTACGAGTAAGAGGGCGTTCATGAGAAAAACCCATATTATGATTTCTTCCATAAGCACCATTTCCATTTCGTAGATTAGTTTCTCTCTCATTGTAAGCGTCTCCGCTGTCAATGCTGTCTAAATGATTTGCGTAATTAGCGTCAATAGCAAGAACCATTTGGCGTATTCGGTCATTATAAGGCGTTGCGAACATTATTATATATAATATATATAATATAATATTTATTTTATAATAATTATTAATATTATTATTATAAAAATTAAAATAATCTAATTATTATATATATAAATGGTTGATTATATAGCGGTGTCGGCATTAGTTGTCGCAGTATGTGGGGCATTAGCAACCCTACATATAAAAAAAATTAAAATATTTGGCGGTTGTGTTGAAAGCGATTGCGTACAGAAGAAAATAAAAAGTCCGCCAGAAACACCGAGCGAACCAGCAGAAGAAAAAGAAGAAGAAATTGTATTGCCTAAACCTTCTCCAAGAACTCATAAAAAATATATTACACGAAGTGTCGCTCATTCAAAAGAAGAACAAATAACGTGTGAAACTGAAGACAATGGCAAATTAGAAACCGAAATATAAACTTCTTTTATAGCAATATATACGAAATGTGCGTAAAATCCAATTAAAAAACCAATCATTTTAAATATTATGAGATTTTATTTTTATATTATAACAAAAATGAAAAATCTTGTAATATTATATTAAAGTATTTGAAAACTATTAATGAAATCATTTGCTTTATTCTAACCACGTAATGTCATTTGGTAATCCTAATTTATAGCAATAATAAATGCAATCATAGGCAGTTTTATTTTTCCAACCTTCAGGCATTATACCATCTACTAATTTAATAAAATGTATTCTTTTTCTTGGAATTAATATTTGTAAATTTTTATTTTTAAAGTTTTCTCTAAAATAAGAGGTATTAATTTTTAATAAAGGCATTAACATAATAAAAGGTTTATTTAATTTTGCTAAATGCGACATGACTTCTTTTGATTTTGAAAATGGAGGATTACTTAATATAAACTCATATACTTCTTCATTATTAAAAAAATCAACTCTTTCTTTATGAATTACATTTTTACAACCTAATTCTCTCAAATATTCACCACTCTTTCCGTCACCATAAAAAGGTTCATAAATAACTTTTTCTTTTGGAATATATTTTTCTATTGCTTCCCATGCTGATTTTGGGGTCATATAGTCATCGTGCTTTTTATAATTAATGTCGTTTGCTGAAGTAAAACTCGCCATTTTAATATTTGTATATAATAATATATAATAGTATATTTATATTTCAATTTTTTTTTGTTTTATTAAGTTTTCTAAAAGTTTAGAAATGAATATTATATGATTTTTATGAAATCTTATAATATAATATTAAAATCTTGTAATATTGGATTTAACCGCTTGAGTAAGCACCGCCAGTCATAGCACCTCCAGTTTCAGCACCACCACGAGTGCGAGGGCGACCATAACCCAAAGCACCAATAGCAGACGCTGCCATTTGTCCGTACTTACCCTTTTCGGCAAGTTTGCCCTTGAGTGCCGAAGCAAGTTCTGGCAACTTTTCCTTCGCTTTGTTGAGAATAAACGACTTCAACTTTGGCGAAACCGATTTAATTGCACTACTCAAAAAAGATTTAATACCTCCACCGACCAAACGAGAATGCTCGGTCATTAGGTGCGGTTCTTCTTGTGCGACACGAAGAACTTCGTCCTTTGACAGAACACCGACGTACTGCGAGGAAGACCCAGCGGTTGATTGAAACACTCCGCTTTGGAAGAAAATCGTGTTGACATCAACTAATGGTGAGGAAAATCCAGTGTTATTAAAACAAGTAAGAGTGACTTGAAAAGTCCATTGACCGAGAGACGAAGACGAATAATACTGCTCCATAATAGGTATAACTTCGTTAAAGTCCAAACAAAGCATACCACCAGTAAGGAATATTTGTGTCGTTCCGTTGCCGACTGCGGTCGCTTTGCCTCTCCAAGAAAGGAAATCTTGTGCGAGACCACCACGCTTTGACATCAAATAAAGTTCTTGCTGTGTAGCGTTTCCTAAAATACCGCTCTGCGTATTCCAAGTAATATTTACGCTCTTAATAGGAAAGCGGAAATCGCTTATTGCTAAACCAGCAAGTGCCGCTGGTTGCTGCGGTCGCACTTCCAAATAAACCTTGTCTGGAATACAATTCGGCGAGACAATTGAGGTTGTAATCTGGAACTCGCTTCCTACTGGTGCAGCAGCGGAAGCAGTGACTGATGTCTTATAACAATTCAACTCGTAATAAGGAAGGCAGCAAGTAAGAGGGATTTGCTGCGAAGGTTTAGGCGAGATGAATGTCATCAAGATTTCGGCAGAAGTAGGAAGAGCAGCAACCGCCGTTAGGGTGTCCCCAGCGTTAGAAGCATACCAGTTCATCGCCCTCGCACCTTCCATCATATTAAAGTTAAAGTTAATAGCAGAAACACCGCTCAAACCGCTATTGTGCTGTCCTACTTGGTCGCCAAATATGAAAGGTGAGACGAAAATAGGTTCGGTAAAAGTTGCCGTAATGACAATTGTTTTAGCACCAGCACCAGAAGTATTTCCAGTCACGCTGTCTAAAACCCAAGCGGCACGAGGGTTAATAGTTTCTAAAGCATTCTCAATCGTTTTAAAAGGCGAACGAGTAGCAGCGGCAGTTGCTTCTAAATCATAATAGTAATCTAATTGTGTGGTGGTTAAATCGTTATAATGCTGTAAAGCAACTGGCGACATCTGGCGAAGAATTGCAGAAAGAACATCTCGGTAATTTTGATTTACATTTGTGTTGTTAATCTGTGCGGAAAGTGTATTCACCATCTGCGAGAAAGCGAATGGTTTAAAAGCGAAGTTTGTTCCTAATGTTAGTAAAGTCGCCCCACCAGCGGCAACAACACCAGTAATAGTAAACTGGTAAGTTGTTCGCAATAGAACGTGTCGGTCAATAATCGTTTGAAGAGAAGGCACTAAACAATTAACAGAAACAGACGAGGAAGAGAGTGCTTGGGTAGTAAAACGCTGTTGGTTAATAGATTGCCCTCCAACTGCAACACCGAAATTAACGCTGTCGCTAATAGCAAGTCGGTCATCTAAAACTTGGTAGGTGCTGATTGCTGAACTCATTATTATAAAGTATATATAGATTATATTTCTAAGTAGTTTTGTAAATCAATTTTATATTCAATTAAATAATTCAATTTTCCGAAATGGAATTATTCTAAATTAACAATATTGCTAAATAAACCTTTTGTATTCTTTTCCATGTATCTTGTTTTCTTTTTGACAATTTTACAATCTCACGGTTTCTATCTAGATTCTTGGAACGCCAAGTATATATGGACTTCTTATTATATTGATATGTTGGGGATGGCATATTGTTTCTTATATATATATACATAGTATTATATTTATATCAATTTTAAT
>Ga0181348_1000217_pt1 | contig 24005 bp, 30 predicted proteins | sample Su13VDMM110DN_FD_130092 | JGI IMG/M metagenome (GOLD analysis project Ga0181348, IMG submission 130092) | Freshwater viral communities from Lake Michigan, USA - Su13.VD.MM110.D.N | ecosystem: Environmental > Aquatic > Freshwater > Lake | place: USA: Michigan | collected 2013-07-16
GGCTTCCGGCGAGGTTGTATCCACAGGGTATGGGCCAGGATCAACGCCGCCAAAATGGCGCCATTGCAGCCAGCCCTTGTGCCAAGCGTCCGTAGCAGAAACGAAAGCTTGCCGCTCTGGCGACAAGCGCAACCATGCCGCGCGTTGCTTTGGCGTATCACCCAAGGCTTGCGCCTTGCTGGCGCGCTTAGGTGCTGGCGCGGGCTTGGGTGCCAGCGCTGCAAGGCGCGCCAACAATGCGGGGCGTTGAAGCACGGCTTCCAACAGCGCGGCATCATCGGGATCAAGGTATGTATCAGTCATGGGGTTCCTCTCAATAAAGCCAGGATTGGCTTAGAAGATGGCAGGCTTACCCTGCCATCGCCAAAGCTAACCCCGTGCTTCTATGCGCGCGACGGAGTTAGCCCCGCGCATGGTGATCTCGTATGCGTGGACCCCAAGCTTGCGGACTAAATATCGCTCTGGCGCCGCGCGGTAGCATTTCAACAAATGCGCCAGTCTGCCGCGTTTATCGTTCGCGGCGTATTGCGGTTCGTCGGCGAAGTAAAACACGAAAACAGGCTTTTGCGGTTCAAGCGCATCTTGCCGAACGCTGCGGATGATGGTCTTTACCATGTTGATATCCCTCCCGAGGATCAAAAGACTAAAAGACAAAGTAGCAGCGCCACAAAAAAAGCGCAGATTAGGGCGGAGTCGCGCGCGGTCATGACGCGATCACGAACATCACGCAGCACATACGATAAGGGCGAAACTCGATCATATCGCCATGGCAATAGGTACGGCCTCTCACGCCCGATATACCTAGCTCGCGCTTGGCGCGACGCACTAGCGCGAGATCAGATACGTCGCTTGGCGCTTCGATAGTAGCGCGCTTCACCCACGAATAATTGGCTTCTCCACCAAAGGTATCGGTCCATTCTGCTTGATATTCCATTACATGTTCCCTTTCTGTTTCTATACAAGACCGGATGACTTTGGGTAGTCGCACTACCCAAAAAGTCTGCGCCAGGTGACGCTAGACAATCTTTTACAGACTAATTGTGGCAACAATAAGGCAGAGGAAGAAAAAGATGGGTCTTTTAGGTACTTTTTTAGGTCAGATTGGCGGTCAATATTAGCGCGGGGCTAAACCACTAGAATTGCAGGGCTTTTTCTAGTGTCTTAGGCTATTTAGGTAATACCTACTAGAAACACTCCATTAGATATTTGTTACTATAGGCTAATGAGTAGTATATGAGTGCGGTAGTTTAGCGACTTCAAAACCACTACCCAAACTGCCCAACTACCCAAAAGATTAACTAAAGGTTAAAGCCTCTCGATTTGAGCGAGGGGGGCGCATGTGCCCCCAGTCTCAAGCCAAAAAGCAAAATGGTTTGGCGCTACCCAAATGACCCAAAAGATTAACAACAAGTTAATGTATTACCAACCAGTTAAAGTATTACCAAACACCTAACGCAATGTTATAACGTACCATCTAAACATCTGCACATCTGAATAGGTATTCATATGTTAACAGATAGTTAATGCAATGTTATATCATATCGTCTGCCCTAAAGCCCGCACCATGCGCCAGCGCCAGAGCCCGGGGGGGGAGGCCCCGCGCCCGCCCCGTCCCGGTCACGGAGGGTCTGCAAAAACTTTTTTATTTTTTGCAAACCCAAAAAGCCGTGTTATATAAAATCTATGACGTTTTACTCCCTGCCCTTTGAGCCGCGGCGGCTGCAAGCGACTGAGGCGCGGCTAGACGCAATTTATCAAGCGGCGCGCAAGGGCGCGCGTGGTGACACGCTGGCGCTAGCGTCGGGTATGACGCCGCGCGAATACCGGGCGTTGTGTGAGTTTGACCCCTTGGCCGCCTTGGCAGAGGAAAAAGGCCGGGCGGACGGCGAGATGGAAATGGCCGGCGTCCTGCGCGACGCGGCTTTGGCCGGCGACGCCAAGGCGGCGCTGGACATGTTGAAGCACGCGCATGGGTGGGTGGCGAAGCAGGCGGTGCAGATTGACATCAACCAGACCATCTCTATCACCTCCGCGCTGCAAGAGGCCAGCCGCCGCGTGATCGAGGGCCTAGCCGAGCCAGTAATACAAATCAGTCAGGCAGAACATGCAGACCACGCGGTATAGCGCCGACGACGAAATGGAGTTGATGACCCGGCTGTGGACGCCGGCCCTCAAGGACGACCCGCTAAAGTTCGTGCTGTTCGTGTTCCCGTGGGGGCAGAAGGGTACGCCGCTAGAGAATTTTGACGGGCCGCGGCGGTGGCAGCGAGAAGTGCTGCAAAGCATCGCCAACCACGTGAAGCAGAACAACGGCAAGGTGGACTTTGACACGCTCAGGATGGCGACCTCATCCGGTCGCGGCATTGGCAAGTCGGCGTTAGTGTCCTGGCTGGTCATCTGGATGCTGACCACGCGGATTGGCAGCACCACCATCGTGTCGGCTAACTCCGAGTCTCAGCTTCGGTCGATCACCTGGGCGGAAATTACCAAGTGGCTTAGTATGGCGCTCAACAGCCACTGGTTTGAGGTCAGCGCTACGCGGCTGATGCCGGCCAAGTGGCTGACGGAACTGGTCGAGCGCGACCTCAAGATGGGCACCCGGTACTGGGGCGTCGAGGGGCGGCTGTGGTCGGCTGAGAACCCCGACGCCTACGCCGGGGTCCACAACTTCGCCGGGGTCTTGCTGGTGTTCGACGAAGCCAGCGGTATTGACGACAGCATCTGGTCGGTCGCAGCGGGGTTCTTTACCGAGAACACGCCGCACCGCTTTTGGCTGGCGTTTAGCAACCCGCGGCGCAACAGCGGCTACTTCTACGAGTGCTTCCACTCCAAGCGGGACTTTTGGAACACCAAGATCGTGGACGCGCGCACGGTCGAGCATACGGACAAGCAGGTCTACCAACAGATTATTGACGAGTACGGCCCCGACAGCACCCAGGCCCACGTCGAGGTGTACGGTCAGTTTCCCAACGCGTCAGACGATCAGTTCATTGGCGCAAGCCTAGTGGACGACGCCATGCGCCGGCAGCAGCACAAAGACCCGTCGGCGCCCATTATTGTTGGCGTGGACCCTGCCCGGTTTGGGTCCGACAGCACGGTCATCGCCGTCCGGCAAGGGCGCGACATCGTGGCAATCAAGCGCTACAAGGGCGACGACACCATGACGGTGGTGGGCCACGTCATTGACGCCATAGAGACGTACAAGCCGGCGCTAGTGGTGGTTGACGAGGGCGGCCTAGGCGCCGGCATCGTCGACCGGCTGAAGGAGCAGCGGTACAAGATCAAGGGCGTCAACTTTGGGAACAAGTCGAAGAACCCTATGATGTGGGGCAACAAGCGGGCTGAGATGTGGGGTGAGATGCGGGCCTGGCTGAAAGACGCCGCCATCCCCCAGGACCGCTACCTCAAGAACGACCTGACCGGACCGGTGATGAAGCCCGACAGCAAGGGGACCATTTTCCTAGAGAGCAAGAAGGACATGAAGTCGCGCGGGCTGGCCAGCCCCGACGCAGCTGACGCTATCGCGGTGACGTTTGCCTTCCCGGTAGCCCATCGAGAATATGTTGACAGGGGCACCCGGCGCTCCTATTCTCCCGCCGGAATACCAACATCTTGGATGGGGGCTTAAATGGCCAATACAAAGCCAATCGGCGTTGCCTACGAAGACCAAAACATCGTAGGCGCTGATACCGTCAACGCAACAACCGTTAGCGGCACTGACATCAACGGCGTGGACATCTACGCTTCCGACGAGATTGGCTACGCGGCAGCCGCGCAAAGCACCGTTACGCAGTTGACCGACAAGTCCACGGGCGTGACGATTAACGCCTCAGCGGGCCGAATTACCATGAGCAATGCTACCCTCAACGCTACTACCAATGTTGCGTTCACTATGACCAACAGCAAAATATCCGCCAAAGATTTAGTGATTGTTAACGTGGGTGGCGGCGTGGCGTCGAACGTAACCTACAACTGCTGGGTTTCAGGCCACACGGCTGGTTCTTGCGCGTTTGTCCTGCGTAACATCTCAGCCGGTTCGTTATCCGAAGCCGTCGTGTTGAACTTTGCCATTATCCATTGCGTGTAAGATGCCGAAAAAGAGCGTATCGCTGGCCGTAGGCCGCGGCGAGAAGCTACCGACGGATAAGGGCGCGGGTCTGACTGCAAAGGGCCGCGCCAAATACAATCGTGAGACAGGCTCTAACCTGAAGCCGCCGGCGCCCAGCCCCAAGACCGAGGCGGACAAGGGGCGCAAAAAATCCTTTTGCGCCAGAATGGCGGGCGTGGTAGCTAAGTCTGAAAACGCTGACCGCGCTAAGGCCAGCATGAGAAGGTGGAAGTGCTGATGGCAAAACCGGGGCTTTACAGCAACATCAACGCCAAACGCGACCGCATTGCGGGCGGCTCTGGCGAGAAGATGCGGAAGGTTGGTTCCAAGGGCGCGCCAACTGCGGCTGCGTTCCGTGAATCTGCCAAGACGGCCAAGCCCGCCAAGCCTGCGAAAAAGGGCAAGTAACGTGCCGCTGGTCAAATCCGCGTCAAAAGACGCCTTCCGCAAAAACGTGAAGGCTGAGATTGCCGCGGGCAAGCCGGCCAAGCAGGCTGTTGCCATCGCGTATGCAACCAAGCGCACGGCCGCAAAGAAGCAAAAGTAATGGCATCAAACGACGTAGAAGCAGCGGGCAGCGTATCGGACAGCGACGACAAGGATCGGCTGTCGGCTATGCGCCGGCGCTATACGATAGCGTTATCGGCCTATTCGGACAGCCGCGAGGACGAGCTGGACGACCTGCGGTTTATGGCCGGGTCGCCCGACAACCAATGGCAATGGCCGGCGGACGTGTTGTCAACTCGCGGGTCCGTGCAGGGCCAGACGATCAACGCGCGACCGTGCCTGACGATCAACAAGCTACCGCAGCATGTGCGCCAGGTGACGAACGAACAGCGGCAGAACCGCCCAACGGGCAAGGTAATTCCGGCGGACGACATGGCCGACGTGCGCGTGGCTGAGATATTCGACGGCATGGTGCGCCACATCGAATACATCTCCGACGCCGACGTGGCCTACGATACCGCCTGCGACAACCAAGTGACCTACGGCGAAGGCTACATCCGCATCCTGACCGAATACACCCGCGAGGACAGCTTCGACCAGGATATTAGGATTGGGCGCGTTCGCAACTCTTTCTCGGTCTATATGGACCCGGCAATCCAAGACCCGTGCGGCTCCGACGCCGAGTGGTGTTTTGTTACTGAAGATGTGAGCAAGGCTGATTATGAACGCATGTTTCCAGATGCTGCGCCAATTTCTAGCCTTTTGTCGCAAGGCGTGGGCGACCAGAGCCTTTCTCAATGGCTTTCGGAAGACATGGTACGTATCGCCGAATACTTCTACTACGAACACGAAAAAGCGACGCTAAACCTCTACCCCGACAACATCACGGCGTTTGCCAACAGCCCGCAAGACAAGCAACTCAAGCAGATGTTTGGTAAGCCGCTGCGCTCGCGCTCGGTGGACCGCAAAAAAGTCAAGTGGATGAAGACCAACGGGTTTGAAGTTCTTGAAGAACGCGATTGGGCCGGCAAATACATCCCCGTTGTGCGGGTGGTTGGCAACGAGTTTGAGGTAGACGGCCAGCTTTACGTGTCGGGCCTTGTGCGAAACGCCAAGGACGCCCAGCGCATGTATAACTACTGGGTCAGCCAGGAAGCCGAAATGCTGGCGCTGGCGCCCAAAGCACCCTTTATTGGTTATGGTGGCCAGTTTGAAGGGTACGAGATGCAGTGGAAAACGGCCAACACAAACAACTGGCCGTACCTAGAGGTCAATCCGGACGTTACGGACGGCGCAGGGCAGACTCTGCCGCTCCCGCAACGTGCTCCACCGCCTTTGGCTCAGACCGGCCTCATACAAGCTAAAATGGGCGCTGCTGAAGACATTAAGGGCACCACGGGGCAGTACAACAGCAGCCTTGGCGCCCAGAGCAACGAACGGTCGGGCCGGGCAATCCTCGCGCGTGAAAAGCAAGGCGACACGGGGACGTACCATTACGTTGACAACCTGTCTCGCGCAATCCGCTACGTCACCCGGCAGCTTGTGGACATGATCCCCAAGATTTACGACACCGCCCGCGTGGCGCGTATTGTAGGGTTGGACGGCGAGGTGGGTATGGTGCGGATTAACCCCACGCAGCCGGAACCAATGAAGGAAATCCGCGACGAAAACGGGTTTGTGATTGACAAGATCTATAACCCGTCGGTCGGCGTTTACGACGTGTGCGTGACCACAGGACCAGGCTACATGACTAAGCGCCAGGAAGCCTTGGACGCCATGTCGATGCTGTTGCAGTCCAATCCTCAGCTTTGGTCCGTTGCCGGTGATCTATTCGTCAAAAACATGGATTGGCCAGGCGCGCAGGAGATGGCGGCGCGGTTTGCTAAGATCATTGATCCAAAGGTTATGGAAGGGGAAGATCAATCCCCTGAAATGCAGCAAGCCAAGATGCAACTTGAGGCACTGACCAAAGAACTCAACCAAGTGGTCGGCATGTTGCAGCGGGTCGAGCAGTCTATTGAGGCCCAAGAGGTCCAAATCAAGGCGTATGACGCCGAAACCAAGCGCATTTCGGCGGTCCAGGCGGGCATGTCGCCTGAGCAAATTCAAGACATCGTGATGGGCACCATTGCTGCGGCCATGGATACGGGCGACATTGTGGGCCGCGACACGCCTATGGAGCGCCAAATGCCGGCTATGGATCAAATGCCGCCTGAAATGGGTGGTATGCCGCCAGACATGGCTCAAATGCAACCCGAAATGCCCCCAGGAGGGCCAATGCAATGAGTTGCGCTGAATTTATTGGCAATCTGTTTTTGGCCCGTGATGTGGCCCATTCGGTCCATCTGAACACGCGCAGCTACGCCAAGCATAAGGCTTTAGGCAAGTTTTACGACAGCGTAATCGACCTTGCGGACAAATTTGCCGAGGCGTACCAAGGCCGGCACGGGCTAATTGGCCCGATTTCCTTGCACTCAGCGCGCAAAACATCCAATATCACCGAATTTCTTGAGGATAACCTCAAAGAAATTGAAGATGCGCGCTATAAGGTGTGCGACAAGTCTGATACGGCGTTGCAGAACATAATCGACGAAATTGTTGGCTTATACTTGTCAACGCTGTATAAACTCAAATTCCTGGCATAAGGACGCCGACTGATGGAACTCCTTAAACCGCTTACTAAAGCAGATTTCCCCGCCCAAACCGCGTCTTTTACCGCCACGGCGGCTAATACGACCGGTTGGAACGCGGGACCGCAGGGTGTTGTGGTTTGGTCGGACCAGGCGTGTTACGTTGAAGTCGGCGAAGGGGCCGTTGCAACGACTGCCAGCACGCCGATACCGCCGTATACCCCCATTCCGTTCGCGGTTCCTATTACGACCAGCGGCGTTTGGCGGGTTAGCGCTATCCGAGTGTCTACCGACGGTATTCTGTACGCCAAACCTATCAATAAGGCTTGAGACATGGGGTTTGCTGGCGCTTTACGAAACGGCGTTGCCATAGGGCTAGGCGCCATAGTTTCGTTTTTTTCAGGGTACGGCCCCGATCAAGCGCAAGGTAACCTTGAAACTGAAAATCTTGAGAACCTTACTCAAGAAGACAACGGTTTAATTTTGTTGGAGTAGAGACATGGCTGATAAAAAGATTTCGCAGCTTTCCGTTGCCTCTACGCCGCTTGCCGGGACCGAAGTGCTGCCGATTGTGCAAAGCGGCGCCACAGTCCAAGTGTCGGTGGCTAATTTAACGGCGGCGCGCGCGGTCGCCGCCGCGGCCTTAACGGTAGACGCAAATTCAGTTTCAGACGCTGTTCGCATTACCCAAACAGGCAGCGGCAACGCACTGGTGGTGGAAGATAGCACCAATCCTGATGCAACTCCTTTTGTGATTAATGCTTCCGGCAACGTGGGGATTGGGACCAGTTCGCCAGACGCTGCGCTAACCGTGAATACGGTTGCATCTTTTGGTGCGGGAGCAACGGCCTTGCCGTCTATTGCGGCTAAGGGTGATCTTGATACCGGAATATGGTTCCCAGCGGTTAACACTATTGCTATTAGCACAGCAGCCTCCGAGCGGTTTCGCATCACCAGCACTGGCAACGTGGGGATTGGCACGAGCGCCGCTGACGCTGCACTCACAGTGAATACCGTGGCATCTTTTGGTGCGGGAGCGGCGGCGTTGCCGTCTATCGCAGCTAAGGGCGACCTCAATACAGGTATGTGGTTCCCTGCTGCTGACACTACCGCTGTTAGCACGGGCGGCTCCGAACGCCTTCGCATTAATTCCAGCGGCAACGTGGGGATTGGGACGAGTTCGCCTGATTACTTGTTGACCTTGCAATCTGCCGATTCGGCAATCAGTATGAAGGATAGTGGCGGTACGACGCGAGGATTTATCGGTATTGCGGGGGGGTTCGGGACTGCACCGACGGGTGCGTTGCGGCTACGGTCGGATCAGGGCGGTCTGGTTTACGGCTTTGCAGGCACCGAGCAACTCCGCATTGACACCAGCGGCAACGTGGGGATTGGCACGAGTTCGCCTTCGGCATCTGCGATTTTGGACGCGCAAAGCACCACAAAAGGTGTGAGGCTGCCCAACATGACCACAGCACAGAAAAACGCTATTGCCAGCCCCGCTGCGGGTTTGATGGTGTTCGACACCACTTTGGCCAAACTTTGCGTTTATTCCGGCGCGGCATGGCAAACAGTCACATCAGTTTAAAATGCAAACGCAAGAGCAAAAACAAAATGCGTAGCGCACTTTTTACCCTTTATCGTATAAGGGTTAAAATCCGTACTGGCGCGGTTCACCAGGGTTCGTAAGGAACACCAATGTCTGAAGCAGTACAAGACTTAGCGGAAGTGCCCGCGCCGGATCAGGCCGCCACGGCGGCGCCTGCGCCCGATGATATTACGCCGGCTGAAGCGTCAACGGACGCGCCTAAGACCTTCTCGCAGGAGGAATTGGACGCAATCGTTGGCAAACGCCTTGCCCGCGAACAGCGGAGATGGGAACGAGATCAAGCCCAAAAACTGGCTGAACTGGACGCGCGGCGGGCAATGCCCGTCAACCCTCCCGCGCCTGACGATTTCGACAATGCTGCGCGTTATGCAGAGGCTTTGGCCGAGCAAAAAGCGCAGGAGATGTTGCGTCAGCGTGATGCAGCCCAGCAGCAGGCTAAATGGCTGGAAACCTACCATGAGAAAGAGGAAGACGCTCGCGGGCGGTACGACGACTTTGAACAAGTCGCCTACAACCCCAGCCTTCCTGTGACTGATGTTATGGCCCAGTCGATCCAGGCTTCTGACAGTGGCCCCAACATCATCTATTGGTTAGGGTCCAACCCGAAAGAAGCTGAGCGTATCTCTAAACTCCCTCCCTTTTTGCAGGCCAAGGCGATTGGTACGATCGAAGCCAAATTGGCCGCCGATCCGCCGGTCAAAAAAACCTCATCCGCGCCCGCCCCTATTGCTCCGGTAAATGCGCGGTCAACTTCATCTCCTGCCTATGACACGACGGACCCCAGGTCCGTAAAAACCATGTCAACGTCAGATTGGATTGAAGCGGACCGCCAGCGCCAGATCAAGAAGTGGGAGGCATCCCGCAACCGCTAAGTATAAGGATAAGCCACTGTGGCTAATTCACTTCTTACCATCGACATGATTACTCGGAAGGCTCTCGAAATCCTCGAGAACAACCTTGTGATTACCCGCACCGTGAACCGCCAATACGACGACAGCTTTGCCGTCGAAGGCGCGAAGATCGGCTCAACCCTGCGTATCCGTCTGCCAGACCGCGCTCTGGTGACTGACGGCGCCGCGCTGCAAGTGCAGGACGACAACGAACAGTTCACCACGCTGACGGTTTCCAACCAGAAGCACATCGGTGTGAACTTTACGTCTGCCGAACTGACCATGCAGTTGGACGACTTCGCCGAACGCGTTCTCAAGCCGCGTATTTCGCAGCTTGCGTCCAGCATCGACGCGGATGTGGCCAACTCCTACAAGTCCATCTTCCAGTCTGTCGGCACCCCCGGCACGACCCCGGCGACCTCTCTGGTTCTGTTGCAAGCGCAGCAGAAACTGAACGAGTCAGCCGCTGTCATGTCTCCGCGCTACGCCACGGTAAGCCCCGCGGCCAACGCAGGGCTTGTTGAAGGCTTGAAGGGCCTCTTTAACCCGGTCAACACCATCTCTCGCCAGTTCAAGAACGGCCTGATGGGTGAAGGCGTGCTGGGTCTTGAAGAAATCAACATGTCTCAGTCCATCAAGCAGCATACGACCGGCTCCCGCACCGGCGCGCATACCGTGACGACCACGGTGTCCACGCAGGGCCAGGCGACCGTCAACATCACCGGCACCGGCTCGCAGGTCATCGCGGCTGGCGACGTGTTCACCATCGCCAGCGTGTTTGCAGTTAACCCGCAGACCCGCGAATCAACCGGCTCGCTTCAACAGTTTGTTGTGACTGAAGCCAACACGGCTTCCGGCGGTGCGTACACCTCGGTGGCGATTAGCCCGGCGCTTTATACTTCGACAAATGCTCTTGCGACGGTGGACAGCTTCCCGCAGTCCAGCGCGGTGGTGACGTTCCTCGGCTCTGCGTCTACGCAGTACCCGCAGAACTTGATCTACCACAAGGACGCGATTTCCTTTGCGACGGCGGACCTTCTGTTGCCGCAGGGCGTGGACATGGCTTCCCGCCAGGTTCACAACGGCATCTCGCTTCGTGTTGTACGCCAGTACGACATCAACAACGACCGCCTACCGTGCCGTATTGACGTGCTGTACGGTTTCAGCGCCATCCGCCCACCAATGGCCGTTCGGCTCTGGGGCTAACAGGTAGAGATAGGAGAACACAATCATGGCTATTCCTTCTGTCGGTGGCGGCTATCAATTTGGTGATGGCAACCTAAATGAAACCGAAATCGTCACTGTCCCTGCGCCGGCAACGGCTACGGACAGCGCGACGCTGACGGCCGCGCAGCTTACCAACGGCATCCTCATCGGTACGCCGACGACGACCGCCGCGTACACGCTGCCGTTGGCAACTACGTTGGACGCCACTCTTACTAACTCCAAAGTGGGGTCTTCGTTTGATTTCAGCGTCATCAACACGACGACCGCGGGCGTCATCACCATGACGACCAACACTGGCTGGACCATCGGTTCCAGCGGTTCGCAGGGTCTTATGACCATTGCAGCCACCGCCGGCACCGTTCGGTCTTTCCGCGCGCGGAAGTCCAGCGATGGCGCGTGGGCGCTGTACGCAATCTCGTAATCTACCCGGCCCCTGCTTCGGCAGGGGCCACCTCCTTTAGAGGCATACATGGCTGTTATTTACCTGACGCATCCCCAGCACGGCACTAAGGTGGCTATTATGGACGCCGAAGCAATTTATGATGAAGAATGCGGCTGGAAGCGCTATGATCCCGCCGCGCCGGCTTCTGCATCGGACATTGAACCTGTCAACGGGCTAGTTGTCCGGCGGCGCCGCACTCGGGTAACCAAAGAGGACGACAGCAATGGCAACGGCGGGTGACCAGATAAACGGAGCGCTTCGGCTGCTTGGGGTGCTGGCAGAAGGCGAAACGCCATCTGCTGAAACGTCTCAAGACGCGCTTAACGCGCTCAATCAAATGATTGACAGTTGGAATACCGAACGGCTTACCGTGTTTTCTACTCTGGACCAAGTGGAAACTTGGCCGCCGGGGCAAGCGTATAGGACATTTGGCCCGACCGGCAACATCGTAGGCGACCGACCGATCTTGGTGGACGACAGCACCTATTTCCGCGACCCCGCCAGCGGCATCTCATACGGCCTCAAGCTGATTAATCAGCAGCAGTACAACGGCATCGCGGTTAAGACCGTGACCAGCACATATCCACAAGTGCTGTGGATCAACATGACATTCCCCAACATCGAAATGTATGTGTACCCGGTGCCGACTAAGGTGCTGGAGTTTCACATCGTCTCGGTGCAACCGTTGTCTCAACCGGCAAACTTGGCGACAGAATTGACGTTTCCGCCGGGCTATCTGCGGTGTTTCCGCTACAACTTGGCGTGTGAAATTGCGCCTGAGTTTGGTGTTGAACCCTCGCCGCAGGTGCAGCGTATCGCCATGACATCTAAACGCAATCTTAAGCGTATCAACAACCCTGACGACATCATGGCGCTGCCGTACAGCATCGTTGGCACCCGCCAACGCTACAACATCTTTGCCGGCAATTATTGAGGTGACATCATGACCACTGTAGCAATCTCGCAACTTCCTCAAGCCACCACTACATCCGGCACGGATGATTACCCGTTGGTGCAGGGGGGAATTACCAAGCGGATTACGTTTACTAATTTGTTTGCCAACGCGACCGGCGTCCCGATTATCGCAGGCACCACGGGTACGCTTTCGGTTGCGCGCGGCGGCACGGGCGCCACAGTGGCCACGGGGACGGGCAATGTTGTTCTTGCTACTAGTCCCTCGCTAACGACCCCCACGCTAACGACCCCCACTATTAGCGCTGCAACCTTTACCGGTACGCAGACGTTTAACGGACCCATAGCAAGCGCCGCGCAGGCGCTGTCTGGCGCTGGCGCGGTCAACATTACTGAGTTGACCACCAAGTTTACTTCTACTGCGGCAGGCAACGCGCTCACGCTTGCCAACGGCGTGGAAGGGCAGATAAAGGTAATTGTGTACGTGGCCGAAACCGCGGGCGGTGATACAGGCATTTTGACGCCTGCAAACCTCGGCGCCGGCACCACAATCACGTTTAACACTGTGGGCGACGCTTGTATTCTTCAGTACCTTGGTACTGATTGGTGGGCCGTTTCGCTCCGCGGCGCAGTGCTAGCCTAACCAATGAAGACGCCGATCCTTGGCTCGACCTACGTGGCCCGCAGCGTCAACGCTGCGGACAGCCGCATGGTCAATTTGTTTCCAGAGCTTGTGCCTGAGGGCGGCAAAGAACCGGCGTTTCTTCAACGTGCGCCGGGTTTGCAATTGCTTGCCACGGTCGGCACCGGGCCTATCCGCGGGCTGTGGCAGTTTGGTGCATATGGGTATGTGGTGTCCGGCGGTGAATTGTACCGCGTGGATACGTCTTGGACAGCGACTTTACTAGGTATAATTAATGGGTCTGGTCCCGTTTCCATATCTGATAACGGAACGCAACTTTTCATTGCCGCTAACGGCCCAAGTTTTATATACAACAGCGCCACATCTGTGCTTGCGCCCATATCTGACCTTGATTTTCCAGGTGCAGGGTCTGTGGGATTTTTGGACGGCTATTTTGTGTTCAACGAGCCTAATAGTCAAAAGATATGGGTTACAAGCCTGCTAGACGGTACGTCGGTTGACCCGCTTGATTTTGCCAGCGCCGAAGGTTCGCCGGACGGCGTGGTGTCTATCATAGTGGATCACCGCGAGGTGTGGGTGTTTGGCACCAATTCGGTTGAAGTTTGGTATGATTCTGGGGATGCCGATTTTCCGCTTACGCGGGTGCAAGGTGCGTTTAACGAAATAGGTTGCGCCGCTGCGTATTCCGTTGCCAAGCTGGACAACGGCTTATTTTGGCTTGGCTCTGACGCGCGTGGGCGCGGAATTGTGTACCGCGCCAACGGTTACACCGGAACGCGCATTTCCACCCACGCGGTTGAGTGGCAAATACAGCAGTACGGCGACATTTCGGACGCCATAGGCTATACCTACCAGCAGGACGGCCATTCATTCTATGTTCTGATTTTTCCATCCGCCAACACAACCTGGGTGTACGACGTGGCCACGCAAGCTTGGCATGAGCGCGCAGGCTGGGATAACGGCGAGTTTACGCGGCACCGCAGCAACTGCCAGATGTCGTTTAATAACGAAATTGTGGTTGGCGATTTTGAGAACGGCAACATTTACGCTTTTGACTTAGATGTTTACGCCGACAACGGGCAAATTCAACGCTGGTTGCGGTCTTGGCGGGCAATACCAACCGGCCAAAACACGCTTCTTCGCACAACGCAGCACTCTTTGCAGCTTGATTGCGAAACAGGCGTGGGGTTAGACCTATACCCCGCGTACGACGCGCAAGATTTAATTGCAGAGAACGGCGATTTGATAATCGCTGAGTATGTTCAAAATGACATATCTACTGAGTCCGGTGATGAGTTGACTACAGAAGCTGGCGACGAGTTTGCATTGCTTGTTGATGCGCCTAACTACCCTATTCCGTTTGTACCTCCGATGTATCTAACCACAACCAGTTACCCGGCTGCGCCAGGTTACAATCCGCAAGTCATGTTGCGGTGGTCTGACGACGGCGGGCACACATGGTCGAACGAGCATTGGAAGTCTACGGGTCAAATTGGCCGCTACGGCTTCCGCACCATCTGGCGCCGGTTGGGCATGACTATGAAAATCCGCGACCGTGTGTATGAAGTGTCCGGCACGGACCCAGTAAAGATTGCCATCATGGGCGCGGAATTACGAGCCAGTCCGACCAATGCTTAACCCACCCAACATCACAAATATCCCTGCGCCGCGCGTTCCAATCATCGACGAGCGCACGGGGCTAATGTCGCGGGAGTGGTACAGGTTTTTATTAAACCTGTTCACGCTTACCGGAAGCGGCAACGATACGACATCTATACAGGATGTGCAGCTTGGGCCGCCGGGCGTCGACGAGGCTGCGCTTCAGGCGGCGCTTCAAGCATACATGGACGTGACACCCCCCGCGCAAGCAGTTCCCACCCCGTTTGACACGCTGGCCCCACCAACGTTTCAGGACGTGCCGGGCCGGTTTCTACGCCCTTCCGGCGTAACCCCCGGCGCGTCGCCCTACACATACCAGAACACGTCCGGCCGCCCCGGCAACATGATTGTATCAGGCGGCACGGTGTCGGCCATTGCTTTTTCCCGCGACAATGCAACTTTCTATAGCGTCGGGGTTGTTTCTGGTGTATTTCCTTTATCGGCATATGATTTTTTGCGGGTGACGTACACCGTAGCACCTACAATGACCTTTATCCCTAGGTAAACGCAGGAGCGCGCTTAATGGCTAATCTCAGCCCCCCGCCGAAACTACAATTTTTTGACGCTAACGGCGTTCCTTTGGCCGGCGGCAAATTATATTCTTACGCCGCCGGCACGACAACGCCCCTGGCGACGTACACCAGCGCCGGCGAAACAGCCTTCAACACTAACCCCGTTATTCTAAACGCCCGCGGCGAAGCTGAAGTGTGGCTAGGGGCGCCGCTGTATAAATTTAAATTAACTACGGCGGCGGACGTTGAAATTTGGACTGTTGACAACATTAATTCTTTGGCTGGTCTTTCGGCCGCCATCGTGGCGTCAGAAACAGCTATCAAAGCGTACTACGCCGCAAGCGACGGGTCATCTAAGGTAGGGTTTATTCAAGCGGGCGTTAGCGCCGTTGCGCGCACCGCGCAAGCCAAAATGCGCGATATCATTAACGTGCGCGATTTTGGCGCGGTAGGAGACCTTAACACCGATGATACTGCCGCCGTTCAAGCGGCGGTCAACGCGTCTAACGGCAACACGATCTTCTTTCCTACAGGGCAATACCGCCTTACCGCGCCGATTACAGCAACGCAAACCATTAGCGTTTTGGGTGTAGGAAATGGCGCAGGGCCGGGCGCGGCAGAGCAAAGCAACTCGCAAGTCACTCAATTCTTTTTGGACTTTGCCAACCCTTCTTGTTTTGTGGTGACAAACACACTCAAACCTTGTTTGTTCCGTGATTTCCAAATTAACGTCAATCCCGCTTGGCGCCCCGCTGGCGCGGGCCGAGGCATTTCAATTTCTGCACCGAGCGGGACAGGCACCAACGCAAATACCAAGATTGAAAACGTCGCTTTCAATTGGCTGCATACGCCAATTTACGCCTACAAGCCTAACTGGTGGACAATAGCGGGGTGCTATTTTGGAAATTGGACCAGCGACGCCATTTTCTCAGAAACGCAATCTGGCATTGAGGCATCGCTTGGGTGGGTACGGGGAAATTATTTTTTTGGTGACCCAACCGTTTCTCAGCGGTCGTGCATAAATCTACAGAACGGGTACACCATTATTTCCGAAAATGAAATTCTTGGCACCCAATCCGGTATACGCATTGACAACGCCAACTTCCCTGCCGGGTTCATTAAGATAATCAATAACACCATAGAAGAACAGTTTTATTCGGGCGTTTATCTGGTCGGGACCGACACGAACGACGTTACCATGGTAGATATATCTGGTAATGAGTTTTCGGCGGTAAGCACCGCTGCGTCATACTTGGCAAGCATCTGGATTGGCGATGGCCCGGCGCGTCAATGGCTGCAAGATGTCACTATTAAAAACAACATAACACGCAATTTAGGCGTATGCTCGCTTGGTCATATGCGGGTAGGCGCGGGCGCTAACGTCATGGTTTCCGACAATCTGCTTGAAAATATCGGCGGCTCTGCGGTTGTTAGTGGGTTAATCATCAATGGAACAGCAAGCAACGCGGCGCTTGCGGCGCAGATTGCCGTGCTAGATAATATGTTTCGAGGCTCGTTCACGAATAGATATGATCTAAACGCTTTAGGCGGAACAGGTACAATCTTACGCGACACAGTGGCGATGACTGTCGCGCAGATACCAATCAACATAGCAGACGGCAGCGAGGTTTATACAAGCGACGGTCGCAGTACGGGGGCCGCTAACCTGACCTTGATTGCCGGCGGCGCTGGCGCCAAAGCAATTCGGCAGCGCGGCGCTTGGTTGACGCCGGGGTTTCTGGCATGATTTGCCCTGTAACCGGCTGGCGCCTTTCGCCGCAAGCCCCGCAACCGCAAGCGCCGGAAATGTGTCCCATTACTGGGTGGCGCATTAAATCAAAAGAGGATGCCCGACAATGGCCGTAACCGTTAAGGTTCTCATTCCCGCCAAGACTGCCGAGAACGCGCAAATTACGCAGTACACGGCGAACGGTGTCACGACGATCATCGACAAGTTCACCGCGACCAACTACAGCGCGGCGGCGGCTACGATCAGCGTCAATCTGGTGACGGTGGCGGGCTCGGCAAGCAACGACAACCTGATTGTCCAGACCAAGACCCTACAGGCCGGGGAGACGTACACGTTCCCTGAGATTGTCGGGCAAACCTTGTCGCCTGGCGGGTTTATCTCTACCATTGCCGGCACGGCTTCGGCCATCAACATTCGGTCAAACGGGCGAGAAGTAACGCAGTGACCTCAGAAGACCAACTTCGGAAGTTATTTAGCGACGTTTTAGGTTTGCCGCCTGACGCCGCGGAATGGCTTTTAGACCTTTGGGCGGTCATCCAAGTGTTTGACGACGTGGCCGACGGCGACAACGTGGAGCGTAGAGCCTTACATGACGCCGTTTGGCGCAGCCTTATTCACATGCCGTCCAACCCTTTTTTCTCCGCCAACAGCGGGAATTTGCTGCCCATTCTGGCCAACGCGTTCCTTAAGTGGGTGGCGTCCGACGACGCCGAGCGCGCAGGGCAAATTGACGAAAGGTCTTTTATTTGGCGCGCATCCTATTACGATGTCGTGTTAATGGTTGTATTGTTGGCTCAAGGCAAGGACGCGGCGTTAGCCAAGGCGGTTACAGTCATGTCTTTATACGGCGAAAACTTCGACGCCTACAAAAAGGAGTTTTCTAATGCCTGAACCAGTATCGACCGGCACCGCAATTCTTGGCGCCGCCGCCCTTGGCACCGGCGTTAGCCTTTTCGGCGCAAACAAAGCGTCGAAGGCGCAAACCAACGCCGCGCGCGACGCCGCTCAACTGCAACAGCAAGGTTATGACCGGCAAGAGGCTTTACAAGAGCCGTTTCGCCAAGCCGGCCTGACCGCGCAAAACAGGTTGATGGATTATTTGGCGCTAAGCGACGACAAGTCGGCGCCCGACTATGGTAAGTACGCCCGCGATTTTGGTATGTCGGATTTTCAGGCGGACCCAGGCTACGGGTTTCGCATGAGCGAAGGCATGAAGGCGCTAGAACGATCTGCCGCGGCGCGCGGCGGCCTTCTGTCCGGCGCCACGTTGAAAGGCATTACGCGGTTCGGCCAGGACACCGCGTCAAGCGAATACATCAACGCCTTCAATCGGTACCAGACAAACAGGTCCAATCAGATTAACCCTTTGCAAAGCCTTTTGGGTAGCGGCCAGACCAGCACCAACCTGTTGTCCAACGCGGCAGGGCAGGCGGGCCAGGGTATGGCCGGCGCTGCGATGGCCGGCGCCCAAGCCCGCGCGTCGGGCTACGCCAACATGGCCTCCGCGCTGAACCAAGGTCTTAGCACTGGCGCCAACATGTACATGCAGGTGCCGTTGTATAGCGCCATGGCGAGGTATTATGGCCGCGGCGCGCCGGTAAGCACCGCCGGCACTGTTGGCGGTCCTGGCGATACGTTCCAAAGTTAAGGAATTTACACATGTCCGGTTCATTTGCACCGCTTAGTTTTGGTGAATTTAAAGCGCCCGATATTGTGGGCATCTCTAACGCCATGCAGGGGTTGGAACTCAACCGTATGCGGTCGCAGCAGTTGCAGGGCGCCGAAAGTGAGCGCAACGCGCTGCGGCAATACCTGTCCAACCCTAACGTCGACATTATGTCGCCTGAAACCAGCCGTCGCGTGTTGGCGGTTGCGCCGACCATTGGCGGTCCTGCGCTTAGCGCGGTTGTTGCCGCGCGCCGGGATGCAATGCAAGCGCAAACAGCACAAGCTGAGTTGCTGTTAAAAAACATAGAAGTTGGTCGTGAACGTTTGGTGCCCATTAGGACGCTGCCGGAACCCGACCGACCTGCGGCGTACGCCTCTTGGCTTGATGATATGGAGCGCCGGATTCCGGGTTTTCGTCAAGGCGTTCCCCAAACATATTCGCCCGAAGCATACATAGATTTAATATCTAAGGCCAACGAAATTATTTCCGCTAATAAACCTGACTATGTCGTGACACAAGTGCCGGGGTCTCCGCCGTTTTTGACAGACCGCCGCACAGGCATGACGCGCCCGGCTACCGAAGCAGAAGCCGCAGGCGCGCCAGCCGCACCGGCCGCTGCGCCCCGCGCTGGAGGCCCTGCGATGTCGCCGGGCCAAACAGCCGCGGCGGACTTCCTGCGCCGCCGCGAAGGGTTCCGCGAATCACCCTACTACGACGTAAACGCCTTTCGCGCCGGCTACGGCAGCGACACCGCGACACTGGCCGACGGCACGGTCGTGCCGGTGCGCCAAGGTATGACGGTCAGCCGCGAAGACGCCGAGCGCGATCTGGCCCGGCGCATCCCGCAATTTGAACAGCGTGTTGTTGCCGCTGTCGGGCAAGAACAGTACGCAGCGCTACCACCCAACGCGCAAGCCGCGCTGATTTCCATCGCGTACAACTACGGCACCCTGCCCGGCAGCATCCGCGCCGCCGCCCGGTCGGGCAATCCAGCCGCGCTGGCGCAAGCTGTGGCCGGGCTGGCCGCCGACAATGAAGGCGTCAACGCTGGGCGCCGCCGCGCAGAAGCCGCCATGATTACCGGCGGCAACGCTATGGCGCCGGGCGCCATACCCACCAACGCCATGGCGCAGGCTGATGCTACGGCGATGAACATGCCTCAGTTTCCAACCTTTGCCCCGCCGCGCACGCTGGCCGAAGCAGACTATCAAAAGCGCATGATGGATGCAGTAGCGGAGTTGGAGAAGAAGCGGATTGAAGCCGACCGCGCGCGCGCTGAGCAGCCTGGACGAGTGCAAGAAGCAGGGCAAACGGCCGGCGCAATTGCTGGCGCGCAAGCCGATGTTCGCCGTGCGGGCCAGCCTGGACGAGTGGAAGAAGCAGGGGAAACGACCGCCGCGCAAACACGGGCAAAACTTGAAACCGAGGAAGCTATTAAGCGTCGCCAAGACGCCGAACGCTTGGACACGGCCATACGCGAAGTAGAAAAGCTTATCCAACCGGGCGGGTTGTTGCAGAGGGCCACCGGCAGCGGCGCGGGGGCTTTGATTGACGCGGCTGGTAATTTAGTCGGTATGTCTAGCCGCGCAGCCGAAGCCGCAGCGGCCATACCGCCTATCGCAGATTTGGTGTTGAAGATGGTGCCGCGGTTTGAAGGACCGCAAGGCGTGCGAGACGTACAAATTTACGAAAAGGCGGCGGGTGACTTATCAAACCCCACAACCCCCAATCCTCAACGGTTGGCCGCCGCGCGAGAAATTTTACGTCTTATGCGGGACCGGCGCGATCAATTTTCGTACACCGCGGGCGGCAGCACAACGCCAACAGCCGGTTCTGCGCCGCAACGCCCGGCTGCAACGGCGGCACCCCCTGCGCCTCCTGCGCCGCCCGGTATGTCGCAAAGCGATTGGGGCCGTTTGTGGGGCGTTATGAAACCTGAGGAGCGCGCGCTGTGGCAGAACTAAACATCGACCAACAGCGCGCTATGGCGCTGGCGCAGGCGCGGCTTCGGCTACAGGACGCTGAAGCCCCGACGACCGGCGAAGGCGTCCCAGGCCCGCGCCGCACATGGTCGGACGTTCCTGCCGGCATCCGGCAAAATCTGCCGGCCAGCGCGCAACGGTTCTACGGCGGTCTTGTTGAAGCCTTTACCAGCCCCATACAGACCGCAAAAAGTTTTGCGGACTTAGCCGCGGGCGGCCTCCGTGCCGGCGCCCGCGCCGTGTTACCGCGCAGCGTTACCGACGCGCTTGACCGTTTGGACAACCCTGAAACAACGGCGCGTATTAGCGAAATAGCCAATACTGTTGGGGGTGAGTACGCCAAAAATTATGGGTCTTTAGACGGCATTCGAGACAAAATTGCGGAAGACCCGGTGGGCTTTTTGTCGGATATGTCTTTAATTCTGACCGGGGGCGCGGGCGCGGCGACAAAAGCCGGCGCGGTGGGCACCGCGACAACTTTGGGCCGCGCTGCTAGGCTTACCGACCCTCTGACGCCGGTCATCGCGCCCATTCAGTTGGCGGGGCGCGCTGCGGGTAAAACGGCGGATGTGGCCTACGACATGACCGACCCTATGGCGCGCGCGTATACGCAAGCCGCGGCTGGACGTGGACCGGAAATCGTACAAGCATTACGCAATCCTGCTGCCGAGTTCGTGCCAGGCTCCCGACCGCTGACATCGCAATTGGCGGCGTCAGCCGGGGCGCCTGAGTTCGCGGCGTTTTCGCGCATGGGTGAAGAGCGCATGGCCGCAGAACTGGCGCGGCGGTTGGAAGACCAAAGCATCGCCCGCCAATCTTACATGCAGCAGGTTAGCGGCGCCCCCGCCAACCCGGTTACTGGTCAGCGCGGCGCCATGGAAGTGGCAAAAGAAGCGCGCGCCCAAACCTCGGGCGCCGCGTATCGTAGGGCCGAACCGGAAGTCTATCGCGCTGACGCGACCATAGAAACATTGTTTGACCGGCCGTCCATACGCGACGCGCTGTCGTGGGCAGAAGAAGTAGCCCGCGAAAAAAGCCAGCCGTTTACAATCCGGCGTCCTGAGCCGCCCGCTGCGCCTACGCCGACAGGTATGTTGGACGCGCAAGGCCGGCCGATAATGTCGACGCCGGCGGCGACCACGCCCCTTGAATACTCCGTGCGCGATTTGGACCGGCTGCAAAAGGCGCTAAAAGATTATGTCAAAGAAAACCCGAAAAACTTGGGTGTCGAGCAACGCAACGCGATTACCGCCACCCGGCAAGAACTGTTAGATTGGATCGACAATCAATCTGACGCGTACAAAGCCGCCCGCGAAGGATACGCGGAAGCCAGTGGGCCTATCAACCGCATGGCCGTGGGCCGCGAAATACAGAACGCGCTGACAAACCCTTTGACGGGGGAAGCGTCGCGGGCCAGCACTTTTGCGTCGGCGATTGAAAACGCGCCGCGCACTATCAAGCGTTCTACTGGCGAAAGCCGGTTCTCTTACCTGTCGGATGTTTTGGCGCCCGCGGATATTAAAGTGGTGCAAGACATTCAAAAAGACTTAATGCGGGCAGAAAGAACGGAAAGGTCTGTGGCCGCGGGACGCCGGGCGGATATTCCCGACATCACCAAAACCGCAACAGAAGCTTCAGAAGCACTTGGCCCGCGTTTGTCTTTATTAAATCGAGCGGCTACTGTTGCCAATTGGCTTATAAGTAAATTAGAGGGCAGATTAAACCCTGAATTAGCGCAAAGAATTGCGCGGGATTTGCTCGACCCTAACGCGACGGCGTTTCAGCTTGACCGTGCGCTGCGCCGCGAAGCCAACAGGGCCAAAACAGTGTCGCGTATTGAAACACCGTTTCAAACTACGGCGGCGGCATTGCGTAACCCCGCCGCTCGAGGGGTTCCTCAAGTCTTGAACGCCATGAACCCTTATGAAGACCCGTTTGTAGCCAACGCTTTTGCCCGTTAAAGGCCCACCATGACGCAAGACCTATACAACATTATCGTGGGCATTGCCGGCACCGCCATCGGCTGGTTGATGAAGGTGGTGTGGGATAGCGTAAGGCTGCTCCAAGAAGATATGAAAAAGATTGAACGTGAAGTACATACAAGCTACGTCAGCAAGGACGACTATCGCGCCGACATCCAAGAGATTAAAGAGATGTGCAAGGCGATCTTTGACCGTCTGGACCGCAAGGTCGACAAATGAAGGATAACAGACATGAGCCGTGACATCTGGCTGGGCCTTGCCCGGCACATCTTGACCGCCCTGGGCGGCTTCCTTGTCGCGCGAGGGTCCATTGACGCCGCGACGGTGGAAGTGATCGTCGGCGCGTCCATCACGTTGGGCGGCGCAGCTTGGTCCATTGCAGACAAGAAGAACCGGTGATCACCACGCGATTGATGCAGGCATTGAACTGGAGCGACCCAGCCGAATGGGCCGCGCTGTTGGACGACGCTTGCACTCAGTACGAAATTATTACTTCCAAGCGCATCGCCATGTTTCTGGCCAACACCGGCCACGAGAGCAACGGCGGTCGGGCGTTGCGCGAGAGCCTAAACTACCGCCCTGCGGCGCTGGTGACGCAATGGCCGCAATACTTCTCACCGGCGTATGCCGAAGACGTAGGGCGCACGGCTGACCACCCGGCGGACCAGAAGGCCATCGCCGAGGCGGCGTATGGCGGGCGCATGGGCAACGTAAACCTAGGTGACGGCTGGCGCTTTATTGGCCGGGGGCTGATGCAGACCACAGGCCGAGACAATTACGAGAGCCTAGCGCAAACCCTAGGGATGCTGGTGGACGACCTACCAAGCTGGATTGAAACGAAGGAAGGCGCCGCCGAAAGCGCCGTTGTCTTTTGGTTCGCCAAGGGCTGCAACGACCTGGCCGACGCCGGCGCCGTGGACCGTTGCCGGCAGCGGATTAACGGCGGTCTGAACGGTATCTTAGACGTGCGGCAGCGCTACACTACGGCGCTGGGCTTGTTGACGTAAGCAATTCCCGGCGCTCGCGTAGCGTCCGCAACGCGGTAAATCGCTGGTGCATCCGCACCAACAGCGTCGCGCGCCGCTCGCCCTGGCGTTCTTCTTCGATCATCGTCGCCAATTCGTCTTCGCGCAGGCTGCTCAACCGGACGTTCAATTCGCGCCAATTCATTTTGCGGTGCCTTTCAATTCATCCAACGCCAAGTCAGACACGGCGCGCTTGTCATAAAGCGCAGCCCAGATGCGTTCGTCAATCGTTTTGTTGCAAAGCAGCACATAGACCCAGACCGGATGCTTCTGCCCGCTGCGGTGCAGTCGCCCCACCGTCTGCTCGAACAGTTCCAGCGACCAGGGGATGGACATAAACACCATCTTGCTACCCCCGTGCTGAAGGTTCAGCCCGTGCCCGGCCGACATGGGGTGGATCAGCAGCAGTTCAATCTCGCCGGCGTTCCACCGGGCGATGGCGTCGGGGTCGTCAATCGTTACGGCATGGGGGTAGCGCCGGCGCAACTCGGCCAGTTCTTCTTTGTAATTGTAAACGA
>Ga0181348_1000218_pt1 | contig 23844 bp, 23 predicted proteins | sample Su13VDMM110DN_FD_130092 | JGI IMG/M metagenome (GOLD analysis project Ga0181348, IMG submission 130092) | Freshwater viral communities from Lake Michigan, USA - Su13.VD.MM110.D.N | ecosystem: Environmental > Aquatic > Freshwater > Lake | place: USA: Michigan | collected 2013-07-16
CTAGTTCGTAGGCTTGTAAGAAAAACAATTAAGGAAGTAGCTGGTAATGAAAATAAAAAACCAGTAAATGAGGTACTATTTTCTTTAGGTATATTACTTGTTGCTCTACCGTTTTTAATAGGATTTACATCGGTTTTTGGAGTTGCAATAAATTTTCTAAAAAATAAACAAAAAATTACAGACAAGGAAGAAGCAGAGCTTAGATCTATGTTTACTAGTAATAAGAAGCAGGCAATCAAGCAGGTTCTTGATAAATTTGGAGGAGCAAAAAATGCAGCAACTGAGTTAGGTAAAGATTTAGATTTTAAAAAAGCAGTCGAACAAATGCCTACTATAGCAGAAGGAGAGGATAAACAACAAGAAGTCCCAGAACCAGAAGAGGTGCAAGACGAACCAGGATTAGATCCAGAATTATCCGAATTAACTGATATCTATATTAGAAAGCTAAAGAATGCGCGAGCGCCTGTAGAGTCTAGTGATACGATTGAGATTGTAGGTCAAATACTTGATAGTTTTGGATATGGTAATCAAGATAAAGTAGCAATATTACAAGGAATTAAACAATTAGTAGTAAGATGAGTGCACTTAAGCAGCTAATAGAAAATAGCATTAAAGCGGTCCTTAGTAAGGAGCCGCTACTTGAATCGAGAGGAAAACAAATAGCAAGACGGCTAAGGGAGGATACAGCATATCAAGAATTTTTTCAAAAAGCTTTAGAAAAGTATGGAGTAAAGTCTCCTGCAGACTTTAGCACAGACGAAGAGAAAAAAGAGTTTTTCAACTACGTAGACAAAAACTACTCAGCTAAAAACGAAATACGAATACCGGGAGGCGTTAGTGGACAATATACAATTGCTGTACAGCAAATGAAATCAGTAATGCAAACCTTTTTTCAAAAACTAGTACTCGCTCCTAGAGATGTACAGAGAGACTTTACTCAACTATATCGATCAGTTACAAAGCAGAGTATGCTGCAACTAAATAAGTTTGAGATTGAAAAAATAATGGATGTACTTAAGCCAGTATTAGAGAAATCAGGATTCAAATTGAAAATTAATAATAGAGAGCTTGCAATGGCGTTTACAACGGCTCTTAGTCAGACTAAAAACATAGACACTAAAGTGCCAGCATCAGTATTAGCAGAAGTTTACTTTGCAACTGATAGCAGCGATGAGCCAAGTCTGAGAGCTGCTAAAAAAGCATTGGCTAATTTTTTTAGTAATATAATGCAAAATACAAATAGCCCAATCATACGAGGAAAGTTAGATACAAAGCAATTGGACATCTTATATGATCTTATTGATGACTATGCAATGGAGTACGCCCGAAATTATGCAGATAACATAGACATGGAACGAAATACATTCTAAGATGAAATTTGAAGTTACAAAAACAAATTTAATATTAATTGCGTTGGTTATTATACTAACTGCTTGGATATTAATTGCACGCAATTTTTCACAAAGCACAGTAGTTGATCCTACTTATGTGAATAAGATTGATAGTCTGAATAATGTTATATTCGATTATAAAAACAAACAGCTAACTTTAGATAAAAAAATTCTAGATTTTGAGCTAAGTGTGAAACAACTGGACTATAAAATAGATTCAGCAGAAAATAAAATAATCGAAATTAGAAACTATTATGACAAAAAAATTAAAAATGCTAGTCGTTACTCTGTTAATGAGCTTGACGACTTTTTCTCAAACCGGTACAAGTGACAAATTGCAAGTTTGCTTGCCAATTGCTAAAGCCAGACTAATTGCCCAAGATCTTGTTCGTTTAGATTCTCTAATTCAAGAGCATAGTAAAACTACATTTGTATTGAATCAAACTAACAGTAAGCTAATCCTTAAAGATAGTATTATAAACAGTCTTGAAAAAAAAGTCACTATTCAAGTGCAAGAAACTAATACTCAAGAGTTAAAGTATAAAGTAGCTTCTGACAGAGTGGTGCAGTTAGAGAAAGAAATAAACACACTGCAAAGAAAAAACAGAAGACTGCAAGGATGGGTAAAAGGTTTTGGTGGTGGATTACTAGCAACCATAGCTACTGTAGTATCATTAGTGCTTATTAAGTAAACATGAACGAGCCTACTCTAAAAGATATAATTAAAGCTGAATATATTAAGTGTGCTAAAGATCCAGTATACTTCATGAAAAAGTACTGCTTAATACAACATCCGACAAAAGGCAAAATTCCATTTAAGCTATTCCCGTATCAAGAGGAACTAACAAATAATATACAAGACAACGATAGAGTAGTAATACTCAAATCACGTCAATTAGGAATATCAACACTGACAGCTGGCTACTCTTTATGGACTATGCTATTTCAGACAGATAAAAATATACTAGTAGTAGCTATTGATCAGAACACTTCTAAAAACCTTGTAACAAAGGTAAATGTAATGTTTGAAAATCTACCTAGTTGGTTGAAAATGAGGACAACAGAAAAAAATAAACTGTCATTAAGATTTGCAAACGGATCTCAAATTAAAGCAGTAGCAAGCTCAGGAACATCTGGTCGCTCTGAAGCTTTGTCTTTAGTTATTATAGATGAAGCAGCATTCGTTGATAATGCAGAAGATCTATGGGCATCGCTACAGCAAACGCTATCTACTGGAGGTAGAGGAGTTATATTAAGTACACCTAATGGTACTGGTAACTTTTTTCATAAAATATGGACAGCATCAGAAGAAGGGCGTAATACTTTTTTTACTAAACGATTACCTTGGCAAGTACATCCAGAGAGAGATCAAGAATGGAGGGATAGACAAGATGAAGAATTAGGAGCAAGATTAGCAGCACAAGAATGTGACTGTGATTTTTCCACTTCAGGTAATACCGTAATACACCCAGATATGTTAGCCTACTACAGACAGACATATATGCAAGATCCAATTGAAAAACGAGGATTTGATAGCAATCTATGGGTGTGGGAGATTCCAAATTACACTAAGAGCTATGTTGTAGTAGCTGATGTTGCTAGAGGAGACGCAACTGACTTTTCAGGATTTCATGTTATTGATCTAGAAGATGCTAGGCAGGTAGCAGAATATAAGGGACAAGTATCGACTAAAGATTACGGAAATATGTTAGTATCAATTGCAACAGAGTATAACGATGCTTTGCTTGTAATTGAAAACGCAAACATTGGATGGGCAACAATCCAGCAAGTTATTGAAAGAGGATACAAAAACCTATACTACACACCAAAAGATATGGGGCTTGACCCAGAACGATATTTAGCACGTGCAACAGACCTACAAAATACAAGAGATCAAGTTGCTGGGTTTACAATGTCACACAAAGTCCGTCCGCTATTAATAAGCAAGACAGAGTTGTATATGAGAGAAAAAAGCTGTATAATAAGGAGTAGAAGATTGTTAGATGAGCTTGCAGTTTTCATATGGAGAAACGCAAGAGCAGAAGCTCAAACAGGATATAATGATGATTTGGTAATGAGTTGGTGTATGGGCTTATGGGTAAGAGACACAGCATTAAGACTTCGTCAGCAAGGTATTGAGTTAACTAAAACAACTCTAAATCACATGAGATCTACTGGGGTGTACAAACCATCATATAACAAAGAGGATGCTTGGCGAATGGACATAAATGGTCAATCGGAAGACATTTCATGGTTAATTTAACCTATTTATTAAAAACATAAAGAATACATGGCTGAAACTCCAAATCCTAGTTTATTTAGAAGATTACAACGCTTATTTAGTACAGATGTTATTATACGTAACGTTGGTGGTAATCAATTAAAAGTAATTGATACAGATAAGCTGCAGTCAGTTGGAAACTTACAAAACAATAGTCGAGTTGATCGATTTAGTCGTTTATATGGAACTGGTACAACAACAGCTTATAACAATGGACAATTACTCCAAGCAACTAGAATGGAGGTTTTTCGAGACTATGAAGCAATGGACTCCGACAGTATTATTTCATCAGCATTGGACATTTATGCAGATGAGTGTACTGCTAAAGATGAGTTTGACGATACATTAACAATTGTTACTAGTAATGAAAGAATACATAAAGTACTACATAACTTATTTTATGATATAATAAACGTAGAGTTTAATTTATGGCCATGGATTAGAAGCACTTTGAAATATGGTGATTTTTTCCTACACTTGCACATTAGTGAAAAATATGGTGTTACAAATGTAGATCCAATTTCTGTTTATGAGATGATAAGGACAGAAGGATTAGACCCTGAAAATCCAAACAAGGTAACATTTAGAAGAGACTTATCGTTAGGAGGAAGCACCTCATCAATATTATATCGCAGAGAGACTGATAGTGAGGAGTACGAGAACTTTGAAATTGCTCACTTTAGACTTTTAACAGATACAAACTTTTTACCTTACGGACGATCGTTAATTGAACCAGCCCGTAAGGTATGGAAGCAGCTCACGTTAATGGAGGATGCAATGTTAATTCATCGAATTATGCGTGCACCAGATAAGCGTATTTTTAAAATAGACATTGGTAACATACCACCTGCAGAGGTTGATTCGTTTATGGAAGCGACTATCAATAAAATGAAAAAGATTCCATTTATGGATGAATCAACCGGCCAATATAACTTAAAATACAACATGCAAAATATACTAGAAGATTTTTATCTTCCAGTTAGAGGGGCAGAGAGTGGCACAACTATTGAAACAACACCGGGACTTCAGCACGACGCAATACCAGATATTGAATATTTAAGAAATAGAATGCTAGGATCATTGAAAATCCCAAAAGCATATTTAGGATACGAAGAGGATACTACTGGAAAATCAACACTATCATCGCAAGATTTCCGCTTTGCTAAGACAGTTGAACGTATCCAAAAAATAATTGTTTCTGAGCTTACAAAAATTGCAATCATTCATTTATATGCTCAGGGATTTCAAGATGAAGAAATTGTTGATTTCTCACTAAAATTAACACCACCAAATACAATATACGAAAGAGAAAAAATTGAACTTTGGACATCGAAAGCAGGTTTAGCTCAAACGCTAGTAGAGCAGCGCTTATTTAGCAAATATTGGTGCTATGAAAATATCTTTAACATTCCAGAAGATGATTGGTTAAGAGAGCAAGAGAGTATTGCTAAAGGAGAAAAAGAGTTCTTCCGTTTAGAACAAATTAAAACCGAAGGCAACGATCCATCAAAGAGTGGGCAGTCTTTTGGAACACCACATGACATTGCAGCCTTATACAAAGGTGATGGTGGAGTACCAAGTGGTTACGATGAAAAAGAGGTTCCAGTAGGAGGTTGGAAAGGAGCAGGTCGTCCTGAGGAACTTGGAACATATATGACACACGAACATCCAATGGGATATGATCCTTTCGGCAGAAAAGCATTCAAAGCAGCTAGAAATATATCCGAATTATCAAAAAGTAATGGGAATGGTGGATTAATTAAACACAAAGCAACTCTAGAGAGCTATGACAAACATCAAGCAGTAAACCAAACGTACAAGTCTGAGACGGAAGGGTCATCCCTTCTCAATGAAGAAAATATATTAGAAGAGTAATCTAATATAATAGAGACATACTTATTACTAGGGAAAACTATACATGAAAAAATCAATACATTCTAAGTTAAAAAACACTGGAATTCTGTTTGAATTACTAACAAGACAAATTGCAGCTGACACAATGGTTGGAGTAACCAACTCCCCAGCATTAAAAATTGTCAGAGAATTTTTTGGACCTCAAAAGACTCTAGCAAAGGAGTTGATGCTGTATCACACATTAATTAATGAAGTATTTAAGCAGTCAAGTAAAGCTGATGCTTTACTAAATACAACTATAAAGATTCGTAAACAATTGAATCAGAAAGTACTTCAGGATAGTAAGTATGCGTTAATCAGAGAAATTAAAATCAACTATGATATTTCAGATTTCTTTAAAGCAACTGTTAATGAGTACAAACTACATGCAGCAATTTACAGGGTTTTTGAAAACACAAGTGTAACTCAGGTTGCGGAGCTTATAAGAAGTCGTGCAACAATAACTGAGCATATCATGCGAAAGCGGCCATTAGTAGCTGAGCAGGAAGTTGCCCAATCATACCTAAACGAGTCGGAAGATATTCGGTTACTAGCGTATCGATTGATGCTTGAAAAGTTCAACGATAAGTACTCAGTACTATCATCACATCAGCAAAACATACTCAAAGAGTATATTAATAACATATCAAACACAACTCAGCTTAGTAGTTTTATTATAAAGGAGAGCAAGTTGCTAAAACAACAACTACTTAAAAAAGCTAGTAAAGTCAAAGATAAAATTACAATAATTAAGTTAACAGAAGTTGCAAATTTATTAGATCGTAACGAGTCTATTAAAAGAGCAAAGGAACACCATGTACATGCGTTACTACTATATCACGAGCTATTAAAAGAAATATGAGAAAACAAGAGGTAAATGAGCTTCGTAGATTCGTAAAAGAGCAACTAAAGAAAATGAGGGAAGGCAGTAGTACTGCCAATGTTGCTAGTTATAGCACACCTAATGCTTTTGTTGGCGATGAGGATGCGGATGAGCCTACATCTTTTAATGTAGAAGATGATCAATATGCATACTCTATAAAAGCACCAAAAGAGAAGGTTAATATTATTAAGCTGCAAGAAGTATCATATAATGGGTTTAAGCGAGATCAAACTAAAACAAGCGTTCAAAAAATCAATACAAATATACTAGAAGTAGCTAAACGATTAGGTGAACTATCCCGCATGCTTGACCATAGTATTAAGCTTAAGACAGAGCAAAAATATGCAAATAGCATACATTGGAAAAAAACTAACGAAGCCTTAGCAAAAATACATAACCGTATACAGACGTTGTCTGAAAAAGCAAATGGTTTGTATAATCTAAATGAAGCAACAGCACAGTCTATTAAAGATAAACTAGTTGATTATTTTAATAAAGCTGGGATTAGAATCCGACCACAGGATATTGACTACAATCAATTAGGGACAGATCAATATGAGTTTGATGTAATGATCTTAGGAGAGCCACAAGCTATTGATTACGTAAAAGGACTTTTAACCTATCAGGGATACGAAAAGGAAGAAATGCTTGGAAACTTAGATCAAGAACAAGAGGTTGTTACAAACTTAACTAAAATATTTAAGTAAATGAAACGTATAATTGTAGACTATATTGGAACAATAGAGCTATCGCCAGCTCAAGTGAACGAGTCTTTAACCCAAAATAATGGTAAATTAATTGTATCTGGTATTATGCAGAGAGGCAGTACTGCTAGTGCTGAAAATTTTAACCAAAATGGTCGTAGCTATCCTCTTGCAATACTAAAGCGAGAAGCTGATAATTATAAAAGGGTGTTTGTAAAAGAACGTAGAGCTCTTGGAGAGCTAGATCATCCAGAATCTCAAGTAGTGAACCTAGCAAATGTATCACACAACATATTAGATTTATGGTGGCAAGGAACTGACCTAATGGGTAAGCTAGAAATACTAAGCACTCCATCGGGAAACATTGCAAAAGAGTTGCTTAAATCAGGAATAAGATTAGGGATTAGCTCTCGAGGGATGGGATCAGTTAAAGAGTTAGGAGAAGGAAAGGTCGAGGTTGATGAAGATTTTGAGATTGTGTGTTGGGATCTAGTGTCTAATCCATCTACTCAAGGAGCCTTTATGTCTCCATCGTTAAACGAAGGAATTACAACTAAAATTCAAGGTAAGCACGACAGAATCAATTCTCTAATTAATGAGATAATAACAATAATGTAAATATGAAAAATATAATACAACAACTAAGCGAAGCAATGGCTGGTGATACTTCAGGCCAAAAAATGCATCTAAATGAAAAAACTCAAGTATTAGAAGAGATTAGAGAGTACCAAACTATCGGCGAAGTAATATACCAAAGCGAGGGGTTAAAGGAAGCAGCAAGTAGAATTTCTAAAATTGTTGAAAAAGCAGAACAAATGGTTTTGCAAGAAAACGGAGAATGGTTTGATGAAGTTACTGTCAAGCGTAATATGAAAGAGCTTAATTCAAAAAATGTAGAATTTAACAAAACCGTAAATGAAATTTCAAAACTACAACAACGATTAGAGTCGTTGTATGAAGAAATGGGTAACGGATTATCCCGATATTATGAAATTGGTAACTAATAAACAAACTGTAATAAACTTACTTAGCGAAATACTAAGCGACTATCGTATCATTACTGAAGAAAATCCATTTGCAGCAGCTGGGGATGACAAAAAAGCTGAGGAAGAACCTGAAGCAGGGGCTGAAGAAGAGCCTGAAGCAGGGGCTGAGGACGGCAAAGATGAAGAAAAAAAAGACAAAGCTCCAGACTCAAAAGCACTTACAATATCCTTCAACCTCAGTGCAGTTAAAAAATATAATGACGCTGTGTTCAGTAATAATACTGGCGAAGTGAAGTCAATAACAAAAGATGGTATAGAAGTAGTTGTTGATAATAGCGAAACTGTATATGTAAACTTCAACGATATAATCGAAGATTAACGTGAAAAAATATCAAATTAGCATATCAGAGCTAGCACAACAAATTTATCTGTAGCATAATTTAATAAAAAGCCAATTTTTTTAATTTTGGGTTTTTTCATACTATGTATTATTAAATACGCTATCCGTGATATGGCGTCCAAAACAAATTATTCCCAATTGCAGTTTTCAATAACTGTAGGACGTTCAAAAAAAACAATTAAATGAACAAATTATTAAAAGATGCAATTGCAGACGCTAAAGCCGTCAGAGAAACTGCAATGGCAAACGCAAAACTAGCTTTAGAAGAGGCTTTTGCTCCAAAAATCCAATCAATGCTAACTCACAAAATTAAAGAGGAGCTTGAAGACGTAGAAGTAGAAGAGGAAGAGCCAATGGAAGAAGATGACATGACAATGGAATTGGAAGACGAAGAAGAAGCTCCAGTAGAAGGTATGGGTATGTACGAAGATGAGGAAGAAGTGGCAGATGTAGAAGCTGCTGAAGAGACAGAGGAAGAAGACATAACAGACGATGAGTTAGCCGAAATACTTCGTGAGTTGGATGACGACTTAGAAGACGACGAGCCTGTAGCAGTAGAAGACGAAGAGGAAGTAGTAGCAATGGAAGGACGCCGAATGCGTAAAAGCAAAATGATGGAGATGGACGAAGAGGAACCTGCAGCAGCAGTGGAAGACGAAGAAGAAATCTCTATTGAAGAAATCATTCGTGCGTTACGTGAGGAAGATCATGAAGAAATGGAGTCTGAGCCAGAAGCAAAAGCAGAAGAAGATTTAGAAGAAGCTTACAAAGTTATTAAGTTTTTACGTACTAAGTTAAACGAAATCAACTTGTTAAACGCTAAACTGCTTTATGTTAATAAACTTTTCAAAAAAGCTGAGTTAACTGATTCTAAAAAAATTAAAGTTATTGAAACTTTTGATAGAGTGAGATCTGTACGCGAAGCAAAATTAGTATATGCTACATTGAGTGAGTCTTTAACAGCTAATGCAAATAAAAAATCAACAATTAAGTCAGGAAGAACTAGCTTAAAAGAAGGTTTTGCATCTAAGCCAAGTAGAGGTACTCGAGTTATCAACGAAAGTAACCAAGTAGTTAATCGATTCAAAGAATTAGTTAATTATAACAAAAACAATTTTTAATTTAAACAAACACTAAAACCCAAAAAAAAATGAATTTATTCGAAAACATGGGCCAAACTAACCGAGCGACTGAAATTAAGCCGATCGTTAAAAAGTGGGCTCGAACTGGTCTTTTGGAAGGTTTATCTAAACACGAAACTGCAACAATGGCGGTTCTTTTAGAAAACCAAGCCAAACAGTTATTAAAAGAAGGATCTGCAACGACTGCAGGTGGTTCTGGTACAGGCTTTGAGCAATGGACTGGTGTGGCTTTGCCATTAATCCGTCGTGTATTTGCTGAAATCGCTGCTAAAGAATTTGTCAGTGTACAACCAATGAACTTACCATCAGGTCTTGTATTCTACTTAGACTTTAAATATGGTGATAACAAAAGCCCATTTGGATTTGCTCCTGAAGGAAAGAATCAAATTGGTACTTTACAAGGTATTACTGACACTACTTCTGATCCAAATGACGGTCTTTATGGTGCTGGTCGTTTTGGATACTCTATCCGTAACGTAGTAGGTACTCCTAATCTAAACCAAGCAACTGGATCACTTGTTAATTCAGATGTATTCTTTGACGGAAACTACACAGCATCACTTGCTACTTTCCGAAAGGTTGCTGTAACAGCATCAAGTATCCCAGGATTTGATACTGAGGGTGTACGTTCATTCCGTTTATTCTCTGGATCTGTTGAATTGGCTATCTTACCAGCATTTACACAAGTTATAGGTACTAACTTACAATTTGTTGTTACCGGTTCTGTCGTTTCAGCTGGATTCACAGCTAACGTATCTTACTCTAAGCAACCTACTAACGATGATAGAGGTGACTTTGAAGCTAAACCAGTTTCTGCTAATGACAGAAATATGGATACAGACTTGAACATTCCAAGTATTGAATTACAAATGCGTTCTATTCCAGTAACAGCTAAGACTCGTAAGTTGAAAGCAAGCTGGACTCCAGAATTTGCACAAGATCTTAATGCATATCACTCTGTTGATGCTGAAGGTGAATTAACTGCAATGTTGTCTGAGTACGTATCTATGGAGATCGATCTTGAAATCCTTGATATGTTGATTACTTCTGCTGCTTCTACTGACTTCTGGTCAGCTAAAGTTGGTCAAGAATACAGCACTTCAGCTGGTACATTTAGTCCATCACAATTTACAGGTCAAGCATACATCCAAGGTACTTGGTTTGCAACTTTAGGTACTAAAGTACAGAAAATATCTAACCAAATCCATGCTAAGACTTTAAGAGGTGGTGCAAACTTCCTAGTATGTTCACCTGGAATTTCAACTATCCTTGAATCAATCCCTGGATATGCTGCTGATACAGACGGTAACAAAGTTAAGTATGCAATGGGTGTTTCTAAAGTAGGTTCTATGTCAGCTAGATATGATGTATACAAGAACCCATACATGCAAGAAAATACCATCTTAATGGGCTTTAGAGGTTCACAATTCTTGGAAACTGGTGCAGTATATGCTCCATACGTTCCATTAATGTTGACTCCACTAGTATACGATCCGAACAACTTTACACCAAGAAGAGGTGTGATGACTCGATACGCTAAATTAGTGACTCGTCCAGAATTCTATGGTAAAATTGGTGTTGCTGATTTAGGCATTGTCTAATCAATAAAAACAATTAAGTTTAAAGCCCCTCCTTGTGAGGGGTTTTTTTTTGAAAAAAAATAAGTAATCTGTTGCAAAAACAAACTTTTATGAGTATCTTTACAATGTAAAAGAGAGAGAGATATGAAAGCAGAACAAAAAAAAGTTATTTATTTTCACGGTCTTGAGAGTGGGCAAGGTGGCGAAAAGGTTGATTTTCTAGCTAAGAAATACCTTACAATAGCTCCTAGTATGGACTATTACAATCCAGAGTTGTTTCAAGAAATGATGGAATTAGTTCAGGACATTGAGCCTGATGTGTTGATTGGTAGTAGTATGGGTGGCTATTTTGCCTACACAATTGCTACTCACACGGGAACACCAGTAATACTCTTTAATCCAGCACTCCATAGTAGAACATTCGAACCTCAGGGAGTTACTCAAGGAGAGAAGGAGGTTGTTGGTGTAATTGTTAATGGTAGTGAGGATGATCTAATTGATCCTACTAAAACTGCCAATATGCTTAGAGAGAGTATTACAGCAGGTCAATTGCGTTACCATCTAGGAGATCACGGTCACAGAACACCTTTAACTGTATTTGAAGACTATTTATAGAAAATACTAAATAAGTGATCAAATTAAAGGACCTTCTGACAGAAGTGGATAGTGTACTAGACGCTCCTAAAGGAACTTATATACAGATAACTAATTCACAGGAAAGAAGACGCCTATCTCAAAATCTATATGATTTAATTAAAAACGCCTATAAAGATATAGGTGGGCATCACGACTTCAAAACACCTAACGATATAATGGCTCCCGATGTTGATTTCTGGATTGCAGCTGATACGGATGCTGATCCTGATGCTGACGTTACTATGTACGGTAAAAAGACATCACACGGAATCAAGTATACTGGTGTAGGTCACGATGGTGATAAAGATAATATTAAAAATATGCTTACTAGACGTAGTAAGGATATGAAAAGTCCTGGACACTATGGAGAGGTTAGTGGTGATGCTTTCCGAGTGTACGTTGAAAGAGGTGGCGTCCCAGTCGTAGATGATGAAAAAGTGGTTAGGAAAGTTTTAGGTAATAAATACGAGATTGAATGGCACGGCAAGCATCCTACAGATCCTACAAAAAAAGGAAACGGATGGTACACTCGTATGTCTGGAGCTGGTAAGAAATTTACAAAAACCCTAATAGGAGTACCTAGTTAATTTTTATATAAGCAATAGTATTAAAATAAGACCCTCTATGTGAGGGTTTTTCTTTTTACATCTATTTATAGGAAAGTAATACGTTATATATGCCAATCGACTACAACCGTTCCGACGAAGCTCAAGAAGCTTTTAAATCAAAACGAAAACCTAAAAACCCAATCAAGTTTAATATTCAATTAAACGAAGAGCAAAAAATAGCAAAAGAGCAAGCTCTAAATAATGTTATTACTGCACTTCGTGGAAAAGCTGGATCAGGTAAATCACTATTAGCTGCAAATATAGCATTAGATATGCTATTCAAAGGCGACGTAGAGAAAATAATAATAACAAGACCAACCGTAGTTGCAGGTCAAGACATTGGATTCCTGCCAGGAGACATCAATCAAAAACTAGCACCATTCACAGCTCCAGTATATGAAAATATGTACCGGCTATACAGCAAAGAAAAAATTGAAAAATGTGTTGAGATAGGGCAAATTGAGATTGTTCCAATTGCATTTATGAGAGGTCGGAATTTTACGAACTGCTTAGTAGTTGCAGATGAAGCACAAAATCTAACAGACAGCCAAACCGAACTATTATTAACTAGGATGTGCAGTGGAAGTAAATTAATTTTTTGTGGAGATGGTGCACAAATTGATCTAAAAGATAAAAAGACTTCTGGATTTGAATTTATGTGCAAACACCTTAAAGAGGTGCAAGGTTTTGTTGTTGTAAACTTACAAAAGAACCATAGACACGAGATTGTAGATCCAATACTAGAAGTGTACAAAAATTACAGAAACTAGTATTCAAAGTAATTTCATAGCTATTTATAGGTAAAACCAACACACTTATGAATGTACCTATCTGGCCAGGATCCAGCTCCTTTATAGCTGCATCTGCTTCGTTTTACGGTAGTAATATTGGACTGAGGCCAACACCCTTTGGATACTACGATAGTGATACAGTCTTCAAAGTAGAAGCTGATAAGTTAGCAGATTACTGCGCTCGTAGTGTAGGGTATCCAATAATGGACGTAGAACTGCAAGACATTAACTTTTGGGCTGCATTTGAGGAATCAACTACAAAGTTTACCACAATGGTAAATATGTACAATGCAAAAGATTATATCCTAACACTACAAGGCACCACTAAAAACACAAACCTAAGTGGCCGTGAAATTCAAACAAATCTAGGCCGTACAATTCAAATGGCAAAATCTTATGGAACAGAAGCTGGAAGTGGTGGTACAGTAGACTGGAAAAGAGGTTATGTAGTTACTAATGGCGTATCACAAAGCTACGACTTAAATGTCTTATGGGCAAATGTTAGCGAATCTGGAAAGCGTATTGAAATTAAGCGTGTATTCCATAACGAGGATCCAGCAATTGTACGATACTTTGATCCAATGAGCGACACTGGTCGAGGATCGCAAGCAATGTTAGAAGGTTTTGGATTTGGTTCGTACTCTCCAGCTGTATCATTCTTAGTTATGCCGTTATATGCAGATTTATTGAGAATGCAAGCTATTGAAATGAATGACCAGATTCGTAAATCATCATTCACTTTTGAAATACAAAACAATAAAGTACAACTGTTTCCAATACCAGAAAAAAATGTTAGAGTGTACTTTGACTATGTACTAATAGACGATAGAAATAATCCATTAGCTACACCAACTGGATCTATTAGCGATTTAAGTAATGTACCATACGATCGTATTCAGTTTATGGATATTAACGATATAGGAGTTCAGTGGATCTATGAATATGCACTAGCTGTAAGTAAGTCAATGTTAGGACTAGTGCGTGGTAAATATGGTACAATACCAATACCAGGAGCAGACACAACACTTAACGGTGCTGACCTAATAGCACAAGCTGATGCAACAAAACTGCAGCTAATTACAGATTTGAAAGAACTACTATTATCAATGGGTCGTGAGATGACAGTAGTTGCAGAAGCAGCTATAGGCACAGCATTACAGCAGCAATTAGCTAAAGTACCAAGCAAAATATACATTAAATAAACATGGCACTATTTGGAACATCACGGGATTTTAGCTTTGTTCGGAAGATTAACAACGAACTAATAGAGGATATTATACAACAAGAAGTTGATTATTTCAAGATGTACTTGCCAGAAACTCAAAACGGAGATACTGCAAACTTGTACGGAGAAGCTTCTGCACAAAAAACATACTACCAACCAGTACGATTAGCATGTCTAGTTGACCGATCAGCTGGCTTTCAGTCATTAGCAGATGATCAATTTGGAATTGATGTTAATGCAAATTATGTATTTAATTTTCTAAGGCCGAAGCTAGAAGAACTTCAATTGGTTCCACAAATCGGAGATATTATTGAAGATAGGGGTAGATATTTTGAAGTAGACAATCTTAACGAAGTTCAGTTTTTCTTAGGCAAAGATAAGGATTATGGTAAGAGTGTTGGTACAGAGTTTGGTAATAATATATCAATTCAAATAACAACACACTTGTCCAGAGTTGCTCGATTGCAAATTGTTAAAGCACGATTATAATGTATACAAAAAAACAGCTACCAGCATCTCAGTACGAACTATCAAAAGGCAAACCAAACAACGCTTTTGATAGAAGTAACGATGTCCGCCGTGATGATGATAAGCATAAAGATTTAACAATAGGATTATACGACTTAGATCAGTGCATAAAATGGTATTTTGATAATGTGATAAAACCAAAAGTTAATGACTTTGGACGCAACTTAGATGTACCAGTAATGTACGGTGCTCCAGAGAAATGGAAAAACATGCAAGCTGATGGTTATTTTAGAGATAATAATGGTAAAATTCAAGCTCCACTAATATCATACAGAAGAACAGCTATTACTAAGAATAGGCTGTTAGGAAACAAAGTAGATGCAAATTATCCGGCAATATACAATACTCAAGAAATAAAATACACTCAAAAAAACAGATACGATCAGTTTAACACACTAACAAACCTTACACCCACTAGAACCTTTATTAATACAATAATTCCAGAGTATGTTGATATTACTTATGAGGTGGTAATTTGGACTGATTTTATTGAGCATATGAATAGTATTGTAGAATCGTTAGTATACTCGGAAGGATCCTACTGGGGAGAACCAGATAAATTTAAGTTTAGAGCTAAGATTGATGATTTTCAAAACACAACAGATTTACAAGTAGAAACAGATCGTATTGTTCGCACTAACTTTACAATAACAATGTTTGGATATCTTGTACCAGATGTGTTAATTAAAAATCTAAGTAAACACAAATCAAATAAAACAAACTCAGTACAGCAATTAAATACACAGCTAATTGTTGACACAAATTCTTCTACTTTCCAAGATCAATCTTCGTTAGGCTTAGGACCAAACTTACAAGTAACATCACCAGTACCACAAATAAGTGTAATCTCAGGAATAGATCCCGCAGTACTGACTTACCTTAATACCAATATTGCTAGAAAAGCAACAACTGTGACACCATCTAACATAGCAGTATTTACAACTACATCATTCTTATCTGCCCCTGCTGGACTACCGAGTACTAGCTTATTAAGCTTTCAGTTCTTCATTAATGGTCAACACGTTGAACCTGCCGCAGTCACTAGCTTTACAGATAATGGAAATAGTACGTGTACGGTAGTATTTGACACTGTTCCACTAGGTTTCACATTACTAACTACAGATGAAGTAGTAGCAGTAGGTAAATTTGTATAATGGCAGTAGTAGTATAATTATAAAAGCGATAGATACGTTTACAAAAAAATAAGTATATTTATTAGTACAAAAACATAAGTTATGAGCACATCAAAATTTACAGAAGACGAATTGCAAAACATTAGAGCTATACAAGAAGAGTATAGTACAGTTGGAATACAACTAGTACAACTTAAATTAGCTAGAAAATCAAGCGAGGAGTACCTAGCAGCACTACAACAAGAAGAAGATCGAATTGTAGAGCAAATAGAAAGCATAAGCACCAGAGAGAAGGACTTAACAGAATCACTCAACGACAAATATGGAATTGGATCTCTTGATATGAATACTGGAGAATTCACTCCTAACAGCTAAAAAAAATAAAGTTTCGAGTTATAGAAGACATATTTATTTAAGAAACAAATAACAACGAAACAACATGGCAGAAAAAATAGTTAGTCCCGGAGTCTTTACCAACGAAAAGGATTTATCTTTCTTACCAGCAGGAATTGCAGCAATTGGTGCTGCTATTGTAGGTCCAACAAGAAAAGGACCTGCTTTTGTTCCTACCGTAATTGAAAACTTTGACGAATTTATAGCGCAATTTGGTGGCTTAAGTGAAACCACATACGTACCTTACGCAGTAAAAAGCTACTTAAATGCAGCTGGTACTGTAACAGTAGTGCGTGTATTGCAAGAGGGTGGATATAATGCAAAATCAGTTCAGATTGTACACACTAATGGAGCTACTGTTAGATTGGTAGGTGTAATCTTACCAACTAAGAACACTGCAAATGGAGCTTCAACTGGAAATGGGTTTGAAGTCTCTACATTCCAAGCTGCAGGAAGTGTTACTGGATCTTTTGGATTTACATTATCAGGATCAGGTGTTAGTGCGCAAGTGTTAACAGCTTCTGCTAATCCAAATAATGTAAGTAACTTTGAGAATGTATTAGGCACTTCTCCACAAGGTGGAAAAAAAGGATATGTGTATGTATGGTTTGACAACTACCTAAAGACTAATACAGGTTTAAGCGGATCCATTACATTTGTATCTTCGTCAACCGCAGCTCTTGTAGATTACTCAAGCTCAAATGCAGGTAATGCATTGTATGCATCAACTCCATACATTACCTCACAGATCATTGGTGGTGCAAAGCTAGACTTATTTAAGATTAATACAATTGCTGATGGTACAGATACAAATACATCTATAAAAGTCAGCATTATAAACACTACATTACCAGGTGGAAATCCAGCAAGTCCATATGGTTCTTTTATATTATTAGTACGTGAGTTTGGTGATACAGATCAACGCCCTGTAGTATTAGAGTCTTTTGCTAACCTAACTCTAGATCCAGATTCTACGAACTATATTGCTCGAAGAATTGGAGACAGATACAAATCAGTAACAAATGATGGTGTTGTAGTTGTTAATGGTGATTACAATAACATATCACAATACATTTACATTGAATGTGATGCCGACGTTACTAATAAAGCTATCACACCTAATGTTAAGCCATTTGGATATGATGCGTATGTTCAACCAATATCATCTTCATTCGCATTCCCAACTGCTTCTTTTATTAAACAGTTCACCCAAATTAATGGAGCTTATAACAAAAAAGCATACTACGGACACGACTTTGCAACTACAGCAGATAACAACAACTTCTTGCTACCATTAGCGTATGGGACAGCACAAATGGCTAACAATGATTTCAACTTAGATGAATCATTTGTTCACCCAAGTGCTTCAGCAACAGATGGTAACTCTAATTTTGTAGGAGGATCAAGTATTTCAGGATCAACATTTGCAGGTGTAGATATATCTAACATCTTAAAGTTCAATGTAGGCTTCCAAGGAGGATTTGATGGAGACGATCCAGCGGTAGTAAAAAACGTAGGTGCAAACATCTTACCAACTAACGTTTTTGGATTAAACTGCGCAACTGCAGCATCCAACGGATCTATAGCATATATTAAAGCACTTAATACAATAGCAAACTCTGACGAAATAGATGTTAACTTAATCGTAACACCAGGTATTAACGTAGCAGATCACGCATCTGTAGTTAATAAAGTGATTGAAGTAGCAGAAGACAGAGGAGATGCTTTTGCAATAGTAGATCCAGTAGCCTACGGACTTACACTAGGAGCTGCTGTTAATGCTATTACGCAAGCAGGCTTAGATACAAACTACGCAGCTGCATATTGGCCATGGGTAAAAATACTTGATACTGATAAAAACAAACCAGTATGGGTACCACCTTCAGTAGTTCTTCCACGAGTATTTGCTAACACAGATAATGTAGCATACGAATGGTTTGCACCAGCAGGTTTAAACAGAGGAGGTCTTCGTGAAGTAATTGACGTTCAAAGGAAACTTGCTCAGGCAGATCGTGATGATCTTTATGAAAATAGAATTAATGCAATTGCAACTTTTCCAAATCAAGGAGTTTGTGTATGGGGTCAGAAGACACTACAAGCAGCCCCAAGTGCCTTAGACAGAATTAATGTACGAAGATTGTTAATTGCATTAAAAAAGTTTATTGCAAGTTCATCTAGATATTTAGTGTTTGAAAACAATACAACCGAAACTCGTCAAAGATTTTTGAATATTGTAACACCTTACTTAGAAACTGTAAAGTCTCGTCAAGGATTATATGCTTACCGAGTTGTTATGGATGAAACAAACAATACTCCGGAAGTAATTGACAGAAACGAGATGTACGGACAGATATACATTCAGCCAGCAAAGTCTGCAGAATTTATTGTACTTGACTTTAACATATTACCAACTGGAGCAACTTTTGAGAACGCTTAATAATTATTAGAAAAAAGATATGGCTAATTTAATTGAAAATGACAAAATATTCTATACTAACTACGAACCGAAAGTACAGAATAGATTTATACTAGAGGTTGATGGAATTCCATCCTTCCTATGTAAAAAAGTGTCTCGTCCGCAGATAGAGTGTGGTGAGGTAGTGTTAGATCACATCAACATTATTCGTAAGATGAAAGGAAAGTGTAAGTGGGGTGACATTACAATCTCAATGTACGATTCAATTGTACCTTCTGGAGCACAAGCCGTAATGGAGTGGGTTAGAACAGCACACGAATCTGTAACTGGCCGTGATGGTTATGCAGACTTCTATAAGAGAAACTTTGATATCTTTGTATTAGGTCCAGTAGGAGACAAGATTGAAAACTGGAAGATATGGGGTGCATATATAAAAACTGCAACTTTTGGTGACATGGACTGGTCTACTGAAACACCGGTTGAAATAGCACTTACATTAGGAATTGATTACGCAGTACTTGAATATTGATAAGGACTGGGGCATCTCCCAATCGAACAAAGCCAACCATAAAAAGTTGGCTTTTTTTGTTTTCCGTGCATACTTATAAGGGAATTAAAGTTATTAAATAATCTATATGAGTAAAGTTGTAAATGATGACTATCCAGGTCAAACCCCAATCTCAGATGCTGATCTAAAGCAAATGGTAATGAGTAACCACGTTAATACTGGTACACCAGATCAGTTTACTAGTGGTGAATCTAACAATGTTCCTACTGAAGTAATACCATTACCAAGTAAGGGCAGATTCTATCCAGAAGGACATCCACTAAAATCTGGAGTCATTGAAATGAAGTACATGACTGCAAAGGAGGAGGATATCTTAGCATCGCAGAATCTAATTAAGCAAGGTGTTGTTATTGACAAATTGCTTCAATCGCTAATTGTAACAAGGATCAATTACAACGACTTACTTACTGTCGATAAGAATGCTGTGTTTATTGCTGCTCGTATATTAGCTTATGGCCCAGAGTACGTAGTAGAGATTACTTGTCCAAATTGTGGAGAGAAATCAAAGCGTAATATAGACTTACAGCAGTTTTCTGAGAAAGTAATCAACTGGGATAACTTCCAGGAAGGTGAAATTACTCACACTTACGTATTGCCTATAAGCAAGCATAAGCTAACACTCAAAATGCTTACTCACGGAGATGAGAAAAAAATTGAAGAAGCTACTAAGATGTACAAAAAGGCTTCAAAATCTTTAGGTGTAGATAGAGAGTTGTCTACTAGATTAAAGCATGTAATTGTAGGCGTTGATGATAATGAAGATAAATCATTTATCAATCAGTTTGTCGATAATATGTTTTCAAGAGACTCATTAGCGTTAAGAACACACTTAAAAAGTATTACACCAGATATCGAAACAGTATTTGACTATGAGTGTCCAAGTTGTGGACATGAAATGGCAAAAATGCAGTTACCGATAGAGGTAGGATTTTTTTGGCCTGGGGTCTGATTACAAGGCCCACCTATACGATCAACTATTTGACCTCATGTATTACGGAAAAATGGGTTGGTCATGGACGGAATTATACACTCTACCGATACACATCAGAAACTACTACTACAGAAAGTTAGTTGATGTTAGAGACAAGGAGAATAAAACAGAACAAGGAGAAGCTGATAAAATTAGAGCAGCATCACGCCGAAGATAGTATTAGCCAGCAAAACGCTGGCTTTTTGTTTTACTAAACTATTTATATAAAATAGATCTTATGAAATCAAATCATCAAAGATTGCGTGAAGCAATACGTTCTTATATTAAAAAAGCTATAAAAGAAAACAAGCAAGCTGATGCTGAGTGGATGGTAGATAAAGTTGCTACTGCTTTAGATGCTGCTACAAATAAAGATAAAGATTATCAATATGTCGCTGCTTTTGATAGTGAAGAATTTGCGCAACTTGCACAAGACATAAAAAAACAAAAACAAGAGGAGGAAGTACTAAAGGAGACGTTTTTAGATTGGTTAGCAGGAGGCGCTTCCAAGTGGGGTAGGGAGATTATAGATAGAAGAGCGGGGTATCTAACCCAAGCATTAAAAAATGATCCTAAACTGCAGCGGATGGCAAGAGATTCAGGTATAAGTACTAGAGACTTTGAATCCAAAATGTATGGTTTAATGAAAAGTGATAGTAGTTTCTTAAAAGCATTAGCTACCCAAAGGTTTAGAAGATAATTCAAATGAGCGAAGATAAGGGTCAATCAAACCAAAAGGAAACTAAAAGCGTACTAGCCGACGAAAAGCTAAGAATTGCAGCAAACAGGGAGCTTGGTGCCAGTATAGAGTATGCCTCTAAGCAATTGGCGGAGCAAGTTAAAACGCTAAAAAAACAGCAAGGATTAGTTCAAGGATTAGTTGAAAGTAGTAAAGTGCTTGAAAAATCAACAGCAAGATCTGCTGAGTTAAAAAACGATTTGACTAACTTATACAGCGACGAGATTCAAACAGCTAACGATGTAGTTCTCAAAAGAGCAATGATAAATACCCAGCTAGAAGGGGAGTATGCGCAGTTTCTTGCTCAGTATATGATTCAAAAAAAGATCAAAGATGTTACTGATCCTAAGTTAAATGATTTAATTAAAGAACTTAAGATTAGACAAGAGCTTAATAAAAAGCTTAGCGATGAGCGAGACTTAGACGAAGCAATTGCAGCATCTTTACTTGAAGTACGACAAGAATCGGAGAGCTATAAAAAAAGCTTAGATAAAGTATTAGCAACAGCTCGAGCAATAGGTAACGATCCAAAAGCAATGGGTGGGTTGTTACTACAACAAGGTGCAGCAAAGTTAGAAGTCTTTACAGCAGGATTTAAAGCATTTAGAGAGCAAGGGGTATCTGCCGGCCAGGCAATCCAAGCTCAAATGAACACAATAAACGTTGAGTCAATATTAGGTCTTTCTGACATGAAAGGTGCTCAACAAGGTGTAATTGAAGCATACGGTAATGTAAATGCAGTGTCAAAAGAAACGCTATCAAATATCGGTTCGATGGCTCATCAGTTTGGAATAGCTGGTCAAGAAGCAGCTGCACTAAATGCATCACTATCACAGATGCCGGGAGAGACTTCAGAATCAGCAGCTGATGCAATGGAGATGACTGGCCATCTAGCCGAGATGCAAGGAATTGCTCCAGGCAAGATCATGAAAGATATGGCCAAGAATACCGGTGAGATGGCTAGAGCAGGAAACAAAGGTGCAGAAGAGTTTGGTAAGTCGGTAATTGCATTACATAAGATGGGCGTAGAGATGTCTACAGCCTCTAAAGTAGCAGATGGATTGCTTGATTTTGAGAGTAGCATTAATGCTCAAATGGAAGCTTCAGTGTTACTAAACAAAGAGCTTAACCTAGACAAGGCTAGGGAATTGGCGCTCAATAATGATTTGTTGGGAATGCAAAAAGAAATTGCTAACCAAATTGGTGGAGCTGCTGAGTATGGAAAAATGAATAGATTGCAACAAGACGCGCTTGCTAAATCTGTTGGAATGTCTACTGAGGAGTTGAATAAGATGATGGACGCTCAAGTAGAGAGTAACAAGTACTTTGGGGAAGGGGCAAGTCTAGCTGATAATGCGTTAGGGACAATGTTAGAGGTAGGTTCCGGAGCTGCGGGATTCTTTAAAGAAAATGGACTATTGCTATTAGCATCTTTGCAGTTCTTAACAAGTGAAGGTGCCTTAAAAATGAAAAACTATGCAATGGATACAGCACATTGGATAAAAGAAAAAGCACATATGGCTTGGAAGAAAGGAGCTGCTATGTTAGGAATGGGCGGTGGTGGTGCCACTAAGGCAGTAGGAGGAGCTGCTGAAAAGGGCTTGGATGTAGCAGCTGGTGCCGCAGACAAAACAAAGAAGCTATCTGAGTCGGCTGGTAAAGTGAAACCAGAATCAGGTGGAGGATTCGTAGGATTTATGAAATCTTTAAGAGATGGCTTGTCTGAGTTTGGTAAAAAATTTGGTGATGTGTTAAAGGGAGCTTTGTTGTTGACTTTAGTTGGTGCCTTGATGGGAACTGGTTTAGCTTTGATAGGACTAGGAGTAAAAGCTATAGGAGGTTCACCACAAGAAATGATTATGGTAGGGGCAGCTTTGACACTGTTTGCAACATCACTATACATAATGAGTAAGACTTTTGGAAAAATGAGTGTAGGAGATGTACTAAAAGGATCCTTAGCTTTGGTGATTTTAGGAGCAGCACTAACACCAGCAGCCGTTGCATTTAGTTTACTAAGTGGGATAGACACAGATAAAATAATAGCATTTTCAATAGCAGTGCCTTTATTAGCTCTAGCAGCAGCAGGATTAGGAATCCTTTTTATACCAATTGCTGCGGGAGCTTTAGCGTTAGCAGCTCTAGGAGTTGGATTAATGGCAGTAGGAGCTGGGTTTATGGTGCTAACAGGAGGAGAAGCAGGCTTTGGACTGTTTAATCAACTACTCGGCATTATGGCCGATACGGGAGTGGAAGCAGGATTAGGATTAATAGCTACAGGAATAGGAATGGGACTTTTAGGAGCAGCAGGATTCCTTGCATTTCCAGGAATGTTACTTGCAGGAATAGCATTGAGTATGTTGCTAGTACCATTAGCGTTACTAAACGAAATAGCACAAGCAAGTGCTCTTGGAGCTCTAGGTGAAAGCTTAACAGCGATAAGCGCAGCAGGACCTGGTTTAGCCTTAGTTGGGTTTGGATTAATGGGAATCGCAGCAGGGTTGGGAATGATGGCACTCGCAGGTTTCGCAGCATTACCAATCATTGGAGCATTAACAATGTTAGCAGCGGTTGCACCAA
>Ga0181348_1000219_pt1 | contig 23803 bp, 35 predicted proteins | sample Su13VDMM110DN_FD_130092 | JGI IMG/M metagenome (GOLD analysis project Ga0181348, IMG submission 130092) | Freshwater viral communities from Lake Michigan, USA - Su13.VD.MM110.D.N | ecosystem: Environmental > Aquatic > Freshwater > Lake | place: USA: Michigan | collected 2013-07-16
CCAAATAATACAGAAAATCCATGTAATCCGGCTTATGAGCCGCCCGGTCCTACACCTAGTCCTACACCTACACCTACTCCTTCACCTAGTCCTACTCCTACTCCTACACCTAGTCCTACACCTACACCTACTCCTTCACCTACTCCTACACCTACACCTACACCTACTCCTTCACCTACTCCTACACCTACACCTACACCTACACCTACACCTACACCTACTCCTACACCTACTCCTACACCTACTCCTACTCCTACTCCTACTCCTACTCCTACTCCTACTCCTACTCCTACTCCTACTCCTACACCTACTCCTACTCCTACTCCTACACCTACTCCTACTCCTACACCTACACCTACTCCTACACCTACTCCTACACCTACTCCTACTCCTACTCCTACACCTACTCCTACTCCTACACCTACTCCTACACCTACTCCTACTCCTACACCTACTCCTACACCTACTCCTACACCTACTCCTACTCCTACTCCTAGTCCATCACCTGCAAGTCCTGCTAGTCCTGCTAGTCCTGCTAGTCCTGCTAGTCCTACTCCTACACCTACTCCTACACCTACACCTACTCCTACTCCTACTCCTACTCCTACTCCTACTCCTATTCCTTGTTCAGGAAACAGTAATTGGACTTGTACTGGCCCACCAGTTGGAGGCTGGGAAGTCTCAGGTGGTGGCAATCCATGCGGACCCGGTTGTTATCCTACGCCTCCACCCGGTCCATGTGGACCAGAGAACTTCGGTAGTGAAGAAACTGGAGGTTGTGGTCCCGCAGGATTATTTACAATTTTACAACAAGACAATAAAGATCCTAATGAAATTGAATTTAGGCTTAATCTTGTTGAGAATAATTCTAAGAATCGAAGTTACAATGTTATTCAAAACAATAATGCTGAATTAATGAGTATTTCAAAATCGAAAGATATAACAATTTACAATCAGGATTCAAGTAACTCGTTTATTATTACTTCCAAACCTGTTTCTCAAGAAATATCACCAATTAATAAAATTGAAAATAAAAATCAAATTGGCAATATTCAAATACCTAAAAATGAGCACATTCCGTTTACGCCAGTTAATTTGAATGTTGCAATTAATATTGACATGAATTTCAGCAAGTCTGTAAAGATTACTATTCCTAAAGAAGATGAAGTGATAAGTCTTGGAGAAAACATTAGAAAACTTGATGAAATCAAACAAAAACTTGTTTTTGACAAGATTCCAAAGAATGAAAAAATAAATTCACCGCTAACTGAATAATATGCAAAGATTAAAAACGCAAAGAGTAAAACTTGGTGAAAATAATTACCAAGATATAATTATCAAAAATCATGCTAATAACAATGATTATTTTTTAAATAAAGATAATCTTTGGATTAGGAATTTTGGTAAAAAAAATTGCATTCCAAAAGATATTAATAATCTGTATGAAAAGACAGAGATAGAAACATTACTTCAGAATGAAGTAAACAATCAAAAATCAAAATATATTGATTTGTTTTCAGAAAGTATTACCAATAAAAAAGTATTAATTATATCTGACGGTTTTGGTTATTCTTCTCAAAATTATTGGATAGACAATATACCTGATGACGTGAAGATAATATGTGTTCATGGAAGTCTTAGATTCTGGAAAAACCAAAGGCTACCAGATTATTATGTTTTCACTAATCCTTTTGAAAACTCAATGATATATTATCCTGAAATGTATTTTCCGTTTATGATTACCAGCACAAGATCAAATCATAAATTTGTTTCTAGATATCAAAATAATGTTTATGTTTATAACTCTACGCCAGATCAGTATTACGAAAGTTCTTTGAGTCATAATAGTGCTAATTATATTGATGAATACAGAAACGCAATTGCTGCCGCAATTAATCTTGCATATTTTATGAATGCTGAAAAAATTTGTTTAGCTTATCCAATAGATGCGTACAAAGAAGAAAGATCTGCAACAATAAAAATGGGATCGGCTTTTGTTTATCCACAGCAAATAATGAGTTCAAATATAATTGACGCAATGCTATTTTGGTATAAGTTTAACAGACCATCGAGTAAAATATTTTATTGTGGTATTGAAAATCTGTTTCATTATGCTAAATATGTAAAAGAAGAAAGTATATTTAGGTTTTTTGATGAATAACAATAATTTTATTAAAAGTTTTAGAACTTGGCTTGATCAACAAAAAAAAGAAAATGCTGAAGAACTGATTGGTTCAGAAGTATTTCCAAATATTACAGTTAAAAAATTCTGTGAAGTTGCAGATATTATTAAAGGAAATCCTATTTCAGCAGGAAGATGTTTTCATTTAGAAGGTGGAATCGTAGAAGCTGTAACAGACAATCAAGCTTTGGTTAATTGTCGCAAAGGCAAATTTTATATTGACACAAGAGATATAAAAAAAAGCTAGCTTGATAATATCAAGCTAGCTTTATGAATGTTAACAATAAAAATCATTTTTTCTGTTCTTGTTTTGGCTCTTCCTTTTTTGGATTAGTTGCTGGAACAACAATTGGTGTAAGTTCTTTCTTTGGTTCTTCCTTCTTTGGACTATTTACTTTATTAGCTGCTGGGAAAATATTTTCTTTTTCTGATGGTGTGTTTTTAGCAGTGCAGTGACCATCTTCTGTTGCTTTGTGGTATCCAGATTCATAAGCTGAAGTAACAGCTTGTTCATTTGTATTAGTGCCAGCATAATAACCAGCATGCCAAATTGCGCTGTATTCATTTTGATCATCTGGCTTCATGTTATTAATAGCAGCAATCATACCTTCAATCTTTCCTTGACCTTTAGCATTTTGAATATTTTGATCACGCAGATCATTGATTAGCAGAATGGTGTTTTCATAAAGTTGATCACCATTGATGCGACTTCGTTCATCAGAACAATATCGCATAAATTCTAAACGCTTAATTGAAGCGAATTGGTAAATGTTCATACCGCTAAGTGTGATAACTCCAAGCACCAAAGCACCTATCAAAGTCTTGTTCATTGCCATCTCCAATAAAACCCAAGCAGATCACTTGTTGGACTTTTCGATAGTACAAAAATTATTGGTTCAAATCAAGTAGGAATTCAAGATTTTTTCATACCAGTACGAGGAAGCAAAATTTTGAAAAGTTCTTCAAGAAAAATTTCTGCAACTACATCATTTTTTCCTAGACTCACGCTCAAGTTAATTATAGATTCTTCTAAATCCTTTTCGTTAATCAACTTATCGTTTTCACCTTGAGGTATCATATGGCCAAGCCTTTTGCAGATTTGAAAAAAATTAAAAACAGATATTGTTTATACACTTCAACACATATTTATGATCATGTGCTTCAGTTAGACATATTGAAAAAGAATTTTTTTGCCAAATATCCAGAAATTGAATTTAAATTTGGTGTAAGAAAACAAATTAAAGATTTTTTCAATCTTGATGATACTTTTATCAATATTGAAGATCTTGAATCTGTAAAAAATAAATTTGGCAAAGTAGAAGAACTTACAGCTGATCTTAAGACTAGTCCGGTTGAAAAATATTGCATTGATAATGATATTTCTTTAGTTGCTACAAAAGAAAGAATTCAAGGAAAAGGAGCAGAAATTGTAGTTTTCACAAAAGGAAACGGAGTTGTAAAGCCTTTAGATGATATGGACTTAACTAAAATTAGAAGAATTTTTGGACCAAGTTTGATTATTGATCCACCTGATTTTTTACATAATATTAAAGGAAAATTTATCATTGGAGTAAATTGTTGGCAAATTTTTTATGCAGCTAGTAAAAATTTACCGACATTCTTAATAACTAGTATTGAAGGAACAAGTTTGTTTGAAAAAATGTTCCCTTTGCAAAAAAAATTAAACTTATGACGATATATATAAGTAGATTATTAGCTAATAATAATAGGAGAATAAAATGAGCGTATTTAAAGTAAAATTAAATCAGGGACCACAAGGGACTTTGGATATCAATCCAGCTACTGGTCTTGAATTCAGCACTTCTGTTCAGCGCACTATGTATGTTGCTGGACCAAATGGCAAAATTCGTGAAATTGCTGACGGCACAACTTTCACAGATTGCAACTACTGGAAGCGTTTTGCAGTTCCAGCTGTATCTTCTGATGATGCTTTCATCGAAGTTTTAACTGATGATGGTAGCATTTATAGCGATATTGCTAGCGAAAACAATTATCCAGTCGTTACTTCAGTAACAGTCCATGCTGACGAAGTATTTGCTAACAATGTTATTGACATTGCTGGCGATACTGGCAGTTATGCAGCTTTCGTTCAGATGACCAATTCTGGAACAGCTGTAAGTGGCGATGTTCTTGTTAAGCTTAATGGCAATTCTTCCGCAATTTTCCAGCTTAACGGTGGAACTACTCAGGTTTTCAATGCAGGTGATGTTAGCATTACCCAGCTTGCTTTCCAGCCACAGGCAACAGGTTTCGTAGGTCCAGCAAACATTGAAGTTATTTACTCTGTAATGAGTGTTTGCAACAGCTGAATTAAATTTTAAAAACAAACTATAATTCGCCTGATTATTTCGGGCGAATTTTTTTTTATCACTAGTCTAAATTGTGAAAGTATATAAAATAAAACCAAAAAATTGTTTTGTTGGAATTAAGAAATACAATATTGCAAAGAACAAAATATGTATTTCTAGAAAATGTGGCGGCTATGGAGATATTTTAGTTGCAAGAATGATTTTTGAAGATATTAAAAAAAACAATCCTGATTTTAAGATAACTTTTGCTCTCCCTACAACATTTCATCAAATTGTTTTAGATCATCCATTTATAGACGAAATAAAAGATTGCAATGAAATTGATTATGATGATTATATTGCACTTTATGACATATCAACAGTTTGTAGTGGATATGAAGCAACACAAAGAAAAAAACTAGATAAACATAGATCTGACATATGGGCTGAATCAATTGGTTTAAAGCTTCAAAATCACAATATGCATTTGCCTCATTCTGAAAAATATAAAAATCAAATTTTTGAAAATTGGAAAAAGCTTGGGTATAAAGAAGGACAAAAAATTATCGCTTTTTCACCAAGAAGTGCTGTTCAGATAAGAAATTTGACAGATGATGCGACATTATATATATTGAACAAATTAAAAAGAGATGATGTATTTGTTTATATAATAAATCACATTCCGCTTATTAATCACACGGATGTTCCTTATTGTAGAGGATCAAATCTTGTTGAAGCCATGTCTTTGATAGATTTATCTGATGGATTGGTATCAACAGATACAGGCACTTTGCATTGCGGTGGCGGTTATAACAAACCAATTCTTGGAATATTTAATTATACAAATGGTGAAATCATTGGTAAATATTATGAAAATTTAGTTATTGTACAAAAAAATCAGAAAGATGATCCATCATGGAATTGTGGTCCATGTAATGATTTTTCAAAATGTCCTTACGAAATAAACAATCATGTATTACATTGTTCTAAAGAAATTTCACACAAAATGTTAGACATTGGAATCAATAAGTTTTTACAAAAATTAGGTTTGAGTAACTAAATTAAACTGTGGCACAAGTATTAAAACCATCTGAAGTTAAAATAATTACAAAGGATGGAGAATTAGAAATAACTCTCAAGCTTGATATCAATATTAATATCAATCAAAGCGATATTGTTGTCAAGTCTGAAGGTACTGTCACGAAAGTAAAAGAAGAGAAAAAATTGGAAGATAAGGCGAATTGGGAAATACCAGATTTTGGGCCAAGTCCCAAATTAAAATTTGGTAAATAAAAAGAGGTGAATTATGAGTATATCAGTTGATGTTGGTACATACAATCTTGTTTCTTGCAAAAGAGGCAAAAATAACGAATTTGAATATAAAAAAGAAGTTAATGCATTTCTAGAACTTCCTTTGGAAAACAGATTTGTTTTCAACATGATGAAGAATGCTGGAGTTCCACTTATTGAAAGAGATAATGTTGCGTATGCATTGGGTGAAGCTGCTGTGAATATGGCTTACACAATGTCGGCGCTTGAACTTAAAAGGCCTATGAAAGACGGTTGTGTAAACCCAAATGAAAAAGATTCATTTCAAATCATGTCAATTATGATTCATAGTTTGATTGATCCAGTTGTTAAAAATGGCGAAAGACTTTATTATAGTGTACCTTCTAACGCTATTAATCAAGAAACAGACGCAGATTATCACAGTAAAATTCTTGAAGCTATTTTCAAAAGTTATGAATCTGAAGAAGGTTATAAAGTAGATGCAAGGCCAATTAACGAAGCACTGGCTATTATTTATGCAGAATTAGCTCACAAATCATATACGGGCGTGGCTATTTCTTGCGGCGGAGGACAAATTAATGTTTGTTATGCAATGTATGGAAATCCTGTATTTCAATTTTCAATTGTAAATTCTGGGGATTGGATTGATAAACAAGCAGCAAAAGCAACTGGCGAAAGTATTTCTTTTATCAATAAAGAAAAAGAAAAGATTGATTTGCTTAAGGCTCCAACAAATCTTGTAGAAAGAGCAATCAACACACAATACAGACTTATGATTGAAAAAACAGTTACAGGAATTAAAAACGGATTCCTAAATGCTAAAAATTCAGTAAAAACTAATCAAGCTATTGATGTTGTTGTAGCAGGTGGCACCGCATGTGCCACAGGATTCGATGTAATCTTCAAAGAATGCTTACTTGAGGCAAAGGTCGGTATTGACATTGGTACGGTCACAAGGCCAAAAGATGCCCTCTATAGCGTTGCTAAGGGTTGTCTTCTTGCAGCGGAGAATGCAGGCTGATGAAAAAAGAAATTAGGGACATAGGCATTGCTGCTTATTTGCTTTTACACTCTTTCAAACTAACATCTAAAAAAGATAGATCTTTTATATTTGATATTGCTCCAGAAAGAGAAAAAGAATTTGAAGATATGAAACTCAGTTATTTAGCTAGTGAGTTTCATCATTTCGATAGTTGTTTGATGAGTCTTAAAAAGCTTGATGATTATCCTTTTGATATTAACACTAATTGCTTCACATATGATCTTGGATGTGCTGCTTATTTCTTATTACACAGATTCAGGCTTTTGGGTAGAAAAGGTAAATGTTTTTACTTTGATGTAAGTTCTGAAGAAGAGGAAGTTCAATTCAGAGAAATGATTTACCAATACTCAAGTTGTGAGTTTCATGATTTTGATGCAAAACTTATGAGCATTAAAAAGATTTAAAGATTTTCGAGTAACTTTTCTGCATCTTCAATTGTTTCTGGTGGTGAAGCTGAATTTTCTGTTTCTTTTGCTACTATTTCTTCTTCACATATAGCAATGAGGTGCGTAAAATTGATAAAATTCAATTTTCCACCTCTAAATCCTGTGTACAAGAAGCCATCTGGCGCTATTTCTTTAATGGTGCCAGTAAAATAAACAACATCTGCATCTTCGTTAAACGACTTTTGATGTGGTGTTACAAAAAAAGAACATGGTTTATCTATTAGTTTTTCAATAATTCGGATTGTTGAAGCTTGCATGTTTATTCCTCGGCTCTTTCGATATATGCTTGTACCATATCCGGGCCATGTTTGACAAGAAATTCGTTCCAATCTTTAATAGAGTCTGGAGGACAAACTTTGGTCACTTGACATCCGAATTTTTCTAACATCTTTTTAGATGTTTCTATTGAGCTTTGACCAGCATCATCATTATCAAATGCTAAACAAATTCTTTTGTTTGCAAGAACACTAGCTTGTTTGATTGAAACAAACTTTCCACCAACTGCACATCCTTTTAAATTACTTTTGTTTAACGAAATTGCATCAAACTCACCTTCACATAAATAGATTTTATCATTTGAATTAAACCATTCATACATAAAAATAACATCAGATTTGCCGACCCCACATTCTTTTGGCGGACCAAGATATCTAAGTTTACTGTTAAATACAGTTCTTCCATTGAAGTATATTATATTTTTATTTTTATCATAATAAGGAATTACCAATCTTCCTTTATATCTTCCATCTATTCCAACATAAAAGAAATCTGGTGAAATACATCTTTCTAAAATATATTGTTTTGCTACATTTTTCCAAAATGTATTACATTTTGAATAATGAACAACACCTTCAGGCATGTCCAAAAATATAAAAAGATTTTCATCCAACTCTTTTTCTGGTTGAACAATTTCTTCTTCAAAAAACTCAACTGGTCTTGGACCTTCGTTAATTCCAAGTTTATACAGAGCTTCAATAAAATTACACTTGTCAACATCCATGACAAGTTTTACAATTGTCCCTTTTTTGTTGCTTTTCCAACATTGAAAAACACCATATTTAAGTTTTTTTTTGCCTCCTTCAATATTACAAGATAAATGATGCCCTTTATCCTCACGCCATAGTGAATTAAATTTTATTTCTGGTCCTGCTTCAACATGATCTCCCAATCTTGTTCGTGCCCAAAAAAGAAACTTTGATTTATCGATCATGGCATTAAATTCCTTTAACTCTATTATAACAACAGTCAGGAATAAATCAAGGAGCTTCAAATTGTTAATAGACCACATATCCATATCAAGATCTGGCGTAATTCACGAATGTCAACAAAAATATAAGTACAGATATCATTTGAAAGTAATTCCCAATAAGTCAGAAGCTCCTTATTTTGTTTATGGCAAATTTATCCATAAAGTTTCTGAAGTATATGTTGAAAATAAAGCGCAAAAAGATATTTATCAAATTGCAGCAGACATTCTAAGTGGCAAAATTGAATTTTCAGAAATTGAAAAAGTAAGGAAATTAGATTCAACTTATAAAAACAAAATAAAAACACACTTAAGAAGCGTAGAAAGAATAACAAAAGAATTAGGATTCGATGGTCATATTGAATACGAAATAAAATATGATCTTGATCCACCTAATAATAAACTATTAGTTGGATTTATAGACAGATTGTTTTTCAAAGATGATAAAGCATTCATTCTTGATTACAAAACAACAAAAGCTGGATTCTTCAGAAAAACAAAAGAAACAATTAAAAAAGATCTGCAATTAAGAGCATATTGCTTTTACGTTCATGAAAAGTTCAAGATAGCACCTGATAAAATTCATGCAGCACTTTATTATCTTGATGACAGTAAATTAATCACAGCAAAATACACATTGCCAGAATTGCTTGAAGCAAAAGAAATTCTAAAAAAAGATTTTGCTTTAATTGAAAATATGAATGAGAATAGCATTACTCCAAATGTTGGCAATCATTGCAAGCGTTGCGATTATGAAGACATTTGTCCGTTTTACTCCGCAAAGAGGTCTGAACTATGAGTGATACCTACAATCATTTGTTAGTACTTACTGAGAAAAATATCGATGATATCATGTATGGAAAAGATTCTAACATTCAAGGCTTTTATACAAAATTACCAACAAAATCAGAAAAAACAGATTTTACAGAAATAAAAGAAAATATTGCTTGGTACAATATTAGATTTGCAGATTCAGAAACAATTGTTAAAAATAATAAAAATATATGTATATCAATTTCGGAAAAAAATCAAGATTTATTTGATTTTATATATGATTCTTTAGAAGAAGAAATTTATAAGAAAAATAAATATTCATTCAAAATTAACGAAGATGAAAACCAACATTTTGTTGTTGTTACTACTCTTGAATATTTTGACAAAAGCAAAATGTTTGTTTAGCAGTTTTTAAGTGTCATTGCAAATCTGACAGAAATACTCTCTCCGGTATTAACAATGACCTGACTATTTAAAGCTGCGCTACTATACAATTGTCCAGATGTTCCGCTTGAAACATTTGTCAGGAAAAGATTTGTTACTGGACCCCAAGAGTTTGTTGTGGCTGAGAATATCACAACATTGCTTCTAGCTTGAATTGAAGTAGTTGTGCTTATTAGTGTAAAACCAGTTGAACTTGATACTGGTTGTCTTGCGTAGCCATAACCAGATGGTTCTCCAACAAGATCTGCCAGTGTTTGTGTTACGGTTAACGAAGCTCTATTATCCAATCCAAGATAATAATTAGATGGAATAAACGCATTGTTTGATGGTCCACCTAAGAATACAGCAGATAAAATTCTGCTTTCGCCTTCGTTATGAAGTATATTATAAATGTCGTTTTCTTTGTAAAGAATTTCGCCATTAAGTCCATAATGAATAATTTCTTCAATTTTCATTATTCCGTGCCAATTATTTGATTTGCTCATACACTATATATAGTATCATGAAATTCAAAGATTGGATGCAATTAAAAGAAATTGTTAATGGCGGTATGGGAACTGAACCACTTCAGAGTCCTATGGTCAATTTAAGCCTGGGAAATAACACTGCTCTTCATGGGTTAATTTCCGGTAACGAATTACCACCTACTAATAAAAAATACAATAAAAAATATTTGCCACCAGAATATAGACAAGTGGCAAATACAAGAAGAGGAAAAGAAAGAAGAAGAATTAATTAATCTTCTTCGTCATCCTCGTCATCATCGTCCCAAATTTCATCTTCATCATCATCTTCTAAATCATCATCATCGTTCCAAATTTCATCATCTTCATCTTCATCATTCCAAATTTCCTCTTCATCCTCTTCATCTTCATCATCTTCATCTTCGTTGTCTTCATTTCTCCAACTACGATCTTCATCGTCTTCTTCATCTTCTTCATCTTCAACAACTCTGTTCATGACAAGAGTGTAGCCACCATCGTCATCATCATCGTCATCATCATCTTCTTCTGGAATTGATGAAAATACTTCGTCAATAAATTCTTCTTTTTCAAATTCTGATTTCATGTTTTACCCCCGACATGCACTTGTTCTTGTGTTTGCACATCTAATACTATAGTTTGCACCACAAAAATTTTCTACAGGTTTTTCAACTTTTTTTGGTTCGGGAGCACATCCGTATGGACCACCACATCCACAACCACTTGTGGCATATTTCCAACATTTCTTATATTCTGGCTGTCCTTCAACAGTACAATTATTAATAAATCCATCACATCTAATATGATCTCTTTCAAGTATGTTATCAGCATTTACTTTCCATGTGTCATTAATTAAACTATTTTCAATTAAATAAGTAACAGCTTCGGTTGCACAATCAATAGAAGACAACATGTCAGATTTTTGCATTCCGAATCTATTATCATCAAACATAATATCATCACAAGGAATCTTCAACTTAACACCACTAAGACATTTATGTTTATCTGTTTCTATGATATCATCTAAAGAAACAATATGTTCATAAATATTTATTTTAAAATCCTGATGTATTTCTTCATTTATCATCATTCTGTTGTCATTTCCAATACAATTAGCTGCTCTTGCTGGAATGCTCAAAAAGTTTCTATCCACAAGAACTCTATCAACAATTATTGAATAAGCAGGATTCAAAGTTTTTGCAGTATTTGACATTATTCGACCAAAACCAATACAAAAATCAGATGTTGCAGGCGTTAATCTGGCTGCTTTAAAGAATAGATTTCTGGTGAAATCCCTAGCTGCAATCAACGCAGCTTTATTTTTACCATTAGCATTATAAATTTCAGCAAAAATTCTATAAACAACACCACTAATAACCCTGCTGAAATTATGAGGCGCTCTTGTTAAAACATTATCGTTGGATGAATTTGAAGGAAGTGTGCTAGGCTTAACATATTTAAAATCATTATCAACATTGCGAAGATAACCATTCATCCCAAGACCAAGACCAAATTGTTCTCCAATTTTAGAAGCAACACTAGTTTCAAACAAATTTCCACTAGTTTGTTTAAGCGCCTCGTTAATCATAGCATCATGATGCAATCCAGAAAGAAACGCAAACACATCACCAAACGCTTCATGAAAAGCAAAAATTTCAAGACTTGCCGTACTCCAAAATTCAGGACGCAAAAAGTCAAGAATCGCATGCCCAAGTTCGTGACTTATCACATCTGCACTCAAAGCTGTATATACTCTTCCTGCCTTTCCTTGAAAATGGAAAAATTTCAAACTATTTCTATCATAAAAAGCATTTGCCATATTGCCAGCAACAGGATTAATTGATAAAGTTTTAACAGCAGCCCATTTTGAAATTTTTATATCTGCATATTTGTTGTAAACATTTACCATGTCATAATTTAGAACACCACAACAATTTGCAGCAATTCCAGGATTAGTAGTACGATTAGTGTTTGGACCAACATATCCAGCAACATTGAACAAATTTCTGTTCACTTGAGATAAAGGCAATGTACCAACCAAGTTCGCAGTTGTTGGATCATTTATTAAGAATTCAATAAAATTTGACGCTGTTGCCGCCAGATTTTCTGGCACAGCCTCTGGAACAGCACTCATTGTTTTTTTAGGTTTAATATTTTGGATTCTTTTCGCCATATTATTTCTCCTTGTAAATATCTACACAACAAACAGATATTAATATTACTTTAATTCATTTTTTAAAAATGAATTAATTTAACTACTATAGATTATGGAATACGAAGACCGCATTCAAAGAATTCGTTTGGAAGAAGCCTCCAAAAAAGAATATTTTGGTCCAACTTCCAAATTTATATTCGTTGTTAAACTACTTGGATCAGAAATTGTCCAAGATAATTTTCCATCTGAATCAATATCTTCTTTTTATGAAGATTTATACATATCTGAAAATAAAGTTAATGAATTCTCGGAAGATCATACGTCATCAATCATTGGCTATCAGTATGATGGCCTTAGATTAGGTCTGCCAATAGAAATTATATACAAAGAATCAATGTCGAATATAAAAGTATTTTGGAAAAATAGAATTGTATATGAAGAAACAGATGGAGTGCTAGAAAGATTCATTCCACTTAATGAATGGGAAACAGAAATAGAAAAATTTTACAAAAAAGCACAAGCCAAACTTAAAATAATGAAAGAAAAACAAGAAAAAGCCGCTAGCATGGTAAAAAGTCCAGATAATGCGGAAATTATGAGAATTCGTGAAAAATGGGGAATTGTCTGATTGGTTTTTTGCTCGAATCAGTTATATTACTGGTGTTCCCGCAAGAAATTCGCCAAAAGGAGAACTTTTTATGCAAGCACGACAAGGAGATATCTTCTTCAAGACTGTTAAGAATGTACCTGAGAACTTGAAGAAGAAGACAGATAATATCTTAGCGTATGGCGAAGTCACAGGACATAGCCACAAGATCATGAGTCCTTCCATCTCAGAAATGGAATCTTTCGTAGATGAAAATGGAGATATCTATGTTCTCTCTGAACATGAAGATATCAAGATCGGTCATGACGAACATGATGTGATCACTCTTCCCAAAGGAAAGTGGATTTGTGTATCAAGGCAGAGAGAATACGACCCCCTCGCAGCTGAAAAAGAACGGAAGGTTGCTGACTAATTAGGTTTTATTAACACAAAGGAGTATCAAGATGGCTGTTAAAAGGACTTTTTCCCGTGTATCACCAGAGAAATCAACTGGTAGCAACATGGCTGCAATAATGCAAGAGTATATTGGACAGCCTGTGGCTATCCTCTGTGCTAGATTTAACTATAGAGGCATCCTGAGTAAGGTTACTGACGATTGCTGCATCCTTGCTCAAGCTCGTGCTGTAGAGTCTTCTGGGGCTTCTAGTTCCGAAAAGCCTAACTCGGAAGATCCTATCGGGTCGAGTGTTATCATTTCTTTGAACGCTGTAGAACTGATCTACCAACCAAACTGGGCGAGCGCACCGCTAGATGAATAAATAAAAATATATCAACACATAGCAAAAACCACTTGCAATAAACGCAAGTGGTTTTTTTGTTATTTTTCTGCTGTTTTCCAATATATAATAGAATGGAAAACAAATGCAGAAACTGTAAAGAAATGGCTTTGCCTAATAGAAAATATTGCCAAAAACATTTAGATTATATCAAATTGTATTGGTCTAAAGAATTGCCACATCCTTATTCTCTTTCAAAAGAAGATGTTGAACTCTATAAGGAAAATATGACAAGTGGTTCAACTCTTCTACTTGGATGTACACATAAATTAATACCAATAAGTGATTTTCAAATGGATATTGACCCTTGGTATGAAGCACCAACAGTAATCAAACAAGACTGGCGTGACAACGAAACTTATTACGACAATATAATCGGTGATGGTGTTTTCAACTTCACTAAAGAGCTAACGGACTCTGTTCTCACAATGTGCAAAAAATATTGTAGAAATTTTGTAATAAGAAGTTTCAAACGCAAATTAGAAAACATGAAAATTGCTGACTACTTTCCAAAAGAAAATGACTTCCACATTAGACCAGATTTAATAGACGAATACGAAGATTATAATTTCTTCTGCTGGAGCTTCTATGAGTAAAAGGGGTTTGAAAATTTTGATCTAGTTTTTATTTGGAATTTGCTTATAATCTTGGCAACGGAGAACTTGCCATGAAGAATAAAGGTTTCGATGCTTGGAAAGCACGTTTGGACTTCTTTTCTAAAGAATATCCATTTGGCCCAATCACACGTTTTACCAATGAAGAAGGTCGTTTGCACAAAGATGATGGCCCTGCTTATATCACACCCACTAGAATTACTTGGTACAAGAATGGAAGAAAGCATGGGCTAGATGCTGATAAATGGGGAAGCATCAACTATTATTACGAAGGCGTAAGGATTCCACCACACTTCTTTACGAAGCCAGAGTCATTGACTTTTCAGGAGGTGTTAGCACATCCTAATTCCGAAGTTAAATATGTTGGCATGAAAATAGTTGGCATGGATAAAGTATTAGATGACAAGAATACTAAAATCATTCATCGTGATGAACAAAAGGAACAAGTTTTGTTTGAAGTAAAAGGCATATTTGACGATCCAGTTTGCTATGTAAAGGTGGTCAATAGCACTCAAGAACCAGACGGAACATATAAAGATTACTATCTTTGCGTTCCACCAACAGTTAAAACATGCCAACAAGCAGTAGCATGGACTTTTAGATTGGAAGAAAATGAATATCAGCCGGAGCAAGAAACATGATTATTAATTCTCTAAATGTTTCGAAAGATGCAGTTTGGGGCAATTCAAGCCATTCTTGTAATTTTGCTTTTCTTCAATATTCGAGAATTTTCAATAGTGAAAAAGAATGGATTAATATTTCCAATTCATGGAATACTTTTCGTCGTTTAAGTTTATTGTTTGAAAAAAAACAGATTTGGCCTTTTTTATCATGGAGGCGTGATTAAATCACCACTTGCAATAATATGTGGAATCTCACATATTCCAATTAAGCTTGAGCCAGTATATTGATAGGTAGTCTTGAATGCAGCGTCACCTTCAGAAGCGCCAGCAGGATATTTTATTTCGGCAGAAATAAGTCCGCTTGTGTAAATTTTCTTGGTGAACATATATTGATCATTACATCCCTTAAGAAGCTGCCAATCAGCTTTTGGGGATGATGAATCAAATCCTGCCGCATCAATATAATCAGCTTCAATTGAATTACTTGTATTGAGTAACAACAACCTTTCAACTAAATCTGGATAGTTGAATCTGTTCGCTATGGAATATCTTTCAAAATAACTTGGAAGTTCGGCAATTGGTGCATTTTTATTAAATCCAATAACTCCTTCTGCTGAACTGTTTACCACATAAGCTTTGAAATTACTTTTTGGTTTTACTGATTTAATTAAAATTTTCTTACCAGTAACATTGTACATGTTTGTAGTAAATGTTTGTGCTACGAAAAAACTAGAAAAAGCATTGTTGCTGTTAAGCGCAGTTACAATTTCAGCAGCTGTAGTTGCTGAAGGTGATACTCCAACAACATTAACTGTAACATTTGAATAATTTAAAAATTGAGAATCAAAACAAAAAGAAAGTGTTAAATTACTTTCTGATGATAAATCATAAGGTTCAGCATTTCCACTAAGAATATAATCAGATCTATTAACATTAGCAGGTGCTTTAAATGTTGGAGTATACTGCCTATCCGCAGTAAGAAGACTACCTCTAAACTCAAAATCAAACATATTCATGAAAAACGACATAGCTACCTCTAATGTTAATAAGTTTACGCAATCAATCTCTTATATTTATCTACATCGGTGCGAGATTTTTTAAGTTGATCTTCATAAAATACTACAAGCCATTTTTTTGTAACAATATCAATCAATGTGTCGTTTTCTATTTCTTCTATTCTCAAAGCATAATTTTCAACTACTTGTTCTTCTAAATATAATGCACTTGAAACAGCACGACGAACATCGTTTTCTATCATAAACATATCACAGCCTATAGACTCTGGAGCAGTTAAACTACCACCAAGACCGACAATCATTTCTTGAAATTCTTTCACATGTTGCATTTCTTCTTTTGCATTTGACATAAAATGTTCAGAATATTCTTCAGATAAAAGACCATTCATACTTACAGCATTTGTAAGATAAAACATCATATGTCTACGCTCATTGCGAAGATCTGAATAAATTTTTTGCAATAAATTTTCTGAAATTGTTATCATTTTGACACTCCATTAGTATAGTTACTATAGTAATTTGAAAAAGAAAGGAACAACAGCTTTTTGATTTACTAGAAACTGTAAAAAAAATTATGAGTGCATGGAAGAAAAATTTTAAATCTATTAAAGAATACTATGCAAGTATATATCCAATTGATTTTTATCAATTAGATTCATATCAACTTCAAATAGATCCAGACGAAACACAAGAACAAGTAGAAGCTTATTCTGTTGAAAGACAACAAGAAGAAATATATAAATGCACAAAATCATTTTCTTATTTTTGTCATAAATATATAAGAATTTTGCATCCGACTAAAGGATTAGTTCCATTCGTTGTGTTTAAATACCAGAATAGAGTAATTAGCGATTATGAAAATCACAGATTTAGTATTATCTCTAAGTTTCGTCAGGGCGGACTAACAACTGTAACTTTGCTTTACGGATTACATAAAACTCTTTTCACTCTTGATTATTCAACAATGCTTATCTCTAAATCAGATAGAGAAGCTGTAGAAGCAGGATATATCGTAGATAGAGCTGTTGAATATTTGCCACAATGGCTAGCACCTAAAAAAGATGGTAAATGGAATGACCATTTAAAACAAATTACGGAAACTGGTGGTAGTATGCGATTCTTCTCACCAGAAGCCGCCCGTGGCAAGTCTGTAGCGTTCATTTGCTTGGATGAAGCAGCATTCTTGCCAGATTTGGAAAAAGACTGGAGAGCTTTGTATCCAGTCTTATCAACAGGCGGTAGTTGTTCTCTTGTAAGTACTGTAAATGGTACGGCCAATTATTATTACGAACTCTACATGGGAGCAAAAGAAGGTAGAAACAAGTTTCATATCATTGATATTGATTATGACGAACATCCATATTATAATTCTAAGGTGAATCCAGAATGGGCAGAAGAACAAAAAGCGCAATTGGGCGAAAAAGGCTTCTTGCAGGAAATTCTTAGAGTTTTCTTAGGATCTGGAGATACTTATATTCCCGGAAGCGAATTAGCAAGACTTGACCAAGAATTAAAACAAATTAGACCCAAAAGAAAACTATTCGCTAAATATCAAAATAAAGATAAAAATGATGATCCAACAATAACAGAAGATCAAAAAGGTGCTCTTTGGATATGGGAAGAACCAATAACCGGACATGAATATATTTTTGGAATTGATTGCAGTGAAGGTGTTGGAGCAGACAATTCTTGCATAGAAATTATAGATGTGACAAAACATGAACAAGTTGGTGAATTTTATAGTAATAACATTACACCTTATGAATTCGCACAAGTGGTTTATGAATTAGCTATATTTTACAACAATGCATTATTGGTAATTGAAGAAATGTCAGCAGGTCTTTCAGTAATTAACACATTGCAAAATGAACTGTATTATGATAATTTTTATTACAACAACACAATGTCTAAAACCCCAAAAGCTGGACTTAAAACAACTGTAAGCAACAGACCTCTTATTTTAACATCTTTTCAAACTTGCATTCTTCAAAAAACAATGAAAATGAATTCAATAAGAATGTTAAATGAAATGAAAACATTTGAATATAATGCAACAACAAAAAAACCTGAAGCACATAAAGGAAAACATGATGATGCTATTATGGCATTTGCAATTGCACTTTATGTTATGAATTCTCAAGGTAAAAATTTACCAGCAGGATATGATGGCGGAAAGAAAACTAGAGCATCAAGTTTTATTCATGATATTAAAAATGAACTCAACGAAACTAAAGAAACTTCTATATTTGATTCAGAAGATGAAAACCCAAAAACACCTGAAATGCAAGAATTGATAGAACTTTACAGACCAAACCACGCAATTATGAAAGAGTTCGGATGGATTTTCTTATTAACTTTATTAGGGCTTCAGTAGTATTTGACATAACATTCATTTTTAGTACAATGCTCTTCTAGTACGATAAAAGAGGAGCGTATATGTTCACACATAAAAGAGAAAATCATATCAAGCGTGGCACAGTTCGTGAAGACGGTAAAGTGTTTTGGGTTTACCGAAAAGGTAAAGAAGTTTGGGCAACAAAAGAACAATATGACAAAAGAGAGAATACAAGAAAAGCATATGTTCGTATGTGCCAACAAGAATATAGAAAATCACAAGCAAAGAAATTACCACATGAAAGAAATTATCTTGGTAAATATGATTGCTCCAGAAATTTGTACTTCATTAGTATTTCTACCGCAGGTAAAGAAGTATGGGGAACCAAATTCCAACTTGAAAAACATAGAAAAAGACTGAACGATAGAAGAAAAGACATGACCAAAAGACTTAAAGAACTTCAAACTAATCTTAAATTTGGTGATCCTAATCCAAATAATCCAGAAGAATTTGTCTGCTTCTTTATTGGTAAAAAACCATATTTTGGTTCAGCAAAAAAATTAGAAGAAAGAAAAAAAAGCAGAGCAATATCTTATAGAAAATTAGATATGTTCTATAGAACAAAAAGAACGATGGCGCTACAAGCTTTGAACAAAAGACTCCGCAGAGGAACTATTAATGAAGAAACTGGTTTGATATTCTGGGAATATAATGAAGCGGGGAAGGAAAAGTGGTTTTCAGAAGAAGAATTTAAATTAAGACATGAAAAAGAAAAAATAAGAAGAAACAAATATAGAAAGAAATCCATACATAATGTATGCGAGGATTTAAAGAATATTTAAAGCTAAACGAAACACAGCAATATCAAAAAGGATTGCTGTACAGATTAGACGAACGACAACAATTTGGCAAGTCAATGCTATACCCATTAGGGTATGGCGGTCTTGGTAATTATCCTCCATCTTATATGATACCAAGCCAAGCTGATGCAATTACCTATTTGACAGATGATGCTCGTCTATGGTCAATTTGGGAGAAAAAACCATTCCCAATCAATCAATTAAAACCTGGACCTGTTCCTCACAGAGAACTAACCCTTAAAGGCGAAATCATTCCTTGGAAAGATACGCATAAATTCCTTAGAGGCAAAATGGTGGGAATTAAGAGCAAACTTCCTCCCGGAGATATTATTCCTTGGAATAAAAGCGATTGCCTTCCTTGCACCGTTAAAGCCCCTGAAACGATTGATCCTCGACTTTGTGGAAAGAAAGCCGAGGATTCAGTTTGCAAACATATGTGGAAAATGCCGCCGTATTAAACAATCTCAAACAATCCCTTATTTTTTAAATTATCAATTATATTTCCTAATCTTTGGACAAGATTTAGCTCTTTGCATTCTTCGTAGTTACACCAAACATATTTGTCATGTTCAAAATTAAGTTTTACTTTTGAGTCATTTGTGTGTCCCACAAATATAAAGTTTGCGTATTCATCAGTAATATAATTTCCAAAAGATTCAATTTCTGATGCGTCAAGTTCAATTTCAGTTTCTTCAAACAATTCTCTTTCAGCTGTTTCTATCATTGCCTCCCCCTCTTCAGCGTGACCACCGGGTAAACAATAATGTAAAGGCATCCATTCAGCAGTTTCACTTCTTCTTAATAACAAAAGTTTATTTTGAGGATTGAAAACTGCAACAGAAGCAGCTTTCTTTAACTTGCCTTTTATGAAATCTTTAAAACTAGTCATTTCTTTTCTTCCTTATTTTCCTGTTTAATAGGTTTTTTCTTAACAACCCCGCTCTTACCTTTGGTTTTTGATTTTCCAGATGATCTTCCGCAACACATAAAATCTCCTTTTTTAACTATATTTATATTTATGCTTAAAGAACAATTAGGAAAAGATATATTCATCATTCTTAAAAAAGAAACCAATACCACAAAATATTTTCAAATTAAACATAAAACTAAAATAAAAATATCAATAAACTTAGAAAATAATATTGTTGTTTACACAAAAGTTAGATCTGAAAAATATTTGAAATTTTATATTGGATGGATTATATTTCACAAAGAATTAAAAGTAAAACATATAGGAAAAGTAATATTAAATAACGAACAATTAAATTTAATTAAAGATCAGCTTGATCCAAATATTGTTTTATATCAAGCTATTAAAAACAAAAATCAAAATTTAATTAAATTTTCAATTGAAAAAGGAGCAAATGACTTTGATCAAATAATTCTTGATTGCTGCGATTCAAATTACATACTTCTTTATGATCTTATAAAAAATAAAAAATATCTATATGAAAAAATACTTATCAGAGCAGTTTTTAACAAAAATTTAAACTTAGTACAAAACATTGTCAAAAAAACAAAAGATATTTCATCTTCGTTAGAACTTGCATCTCAACTAGAATACACAGAAATTTTTAAAATCATTCTAAAAGAATTAGTCAAAAGGACCAGCATTAATAAAAATTAAGACATCTTAATTTTTTTGTCTTTTATGTTTTTATATTGTTTAATAAAATCTTTATAAATTTCTCCATGATCAATATTGTTTAACGCAAATATATCATCTTTTATTTTGTTGTGACTGCCAGCCAAATGACAAGACAATTCTCTGCCATACCTATCTTTGTGAATTAAACAACACAGATTTCTGCGTTCTGGAATTTCATAATTAAAATGAAAATATCTATTCATTTTTTTCCAAGCAAATAAATATAAATCTTTATCACCTAAATTAAAATTATAATAAAAATCACTAAACTCATTGTACCATTTGGTTAACAGAAGTTCACTCCTGTACAAATGTTTGTTTATGTATATCAACCCAGAATCAGTTGATTCATATCCATTATGTTCTACTCCAAAAACTTCGCAATTATGTGGATTTAAATAATTGTTGTTTATAACAGAATTCTTAAGATCATGTATTATGTCTTTAAAAAATATACATTCATAATCATATTCGTCTGTATTCTGTAGTTCGCTAATATCAAAGAATGGTAAATTGTCAGCATCAATTAATATTACATTTTCGTAATCACAATAACATATTGAATATATTTTTATAGCATATGATTTTAAATTTCTAAATTTTTTAGCTTCTGGATCATTACTTAGTGTTCTTATTTTAACATCAAGGTTTGAAAACAATTTTTTGTCTTTTTCTGTTATTTCTTCTTCGTTATAACAAAATAAAGTAATAGGCAAGCTGCATCCAAAATGTCTTATTCCTTTAACAACGCAATAGGTGCTTAATAAATATTTTCCTCCACCACAAATAACGATCCCGGATTTTTTGTTTGAAGTCAATTCTTCATTCAAATTATATTCTAAAAAATGATCACAAGCTTCTCTAAAAATTTTTTGAATGTTTGAATCAAGCCACCAATTTTTTTGGTTTCTAATAGAAAGATATTTAGATTTATTGACTATTTCATTAAATGTTTTTTTTTCGTAAGACATTAATCTATTCTCGTAAACAAATGAATTGGCAAATAAAACGGAATGATTTTGTTTTCAAAAGCATAATCACCCATCAAAACTCTTAACTCGCTGGCCTTTTGTCTTTTTCTATAAAAACAATAACCGGGTCTGTTTATATCATCTAGTAAATCATATATTTGATATAATCTTTTTGTTTCTTTTTTTACTGATCCCCAAACCCTTTCTTCATAACTTCCCAGTTGCATTTGAGAATCACAAAAATTTAGAAATTCTCTTGTGGAAATTAAGTTTTTATAATACGGAACTTCACCATCAGGAAAATTCTCCGTATACATGTAAACATAAAAAGCATCTTCTTTTGAACTCTTTTTGAATTCTTTGTAAACTTCTCTAATATAAACCATAATGTTAATGTTTATATCTTCATTGTATTCCGTGTATTCCATTTTTGTAGCTTCAGTTTTTGCAAAATTGTAAATTAAATTATATTTTGCTAACTCGTCCAAACATTTAAAATCGTTAATAATATAAAACCAAAACAACAATTTGAAAAATATATATATCATGTTTTTATTTTGAGTATGTAATCATTAAAACTTTGTTGCAACTGAGGTTCTGGAAAGATTCCATCAAATTTTTCCCGCAATCTATCTGAAATTGCTGGTTTCTGGAAAAATGGTTCAACAATACTACTAACAGTATCACTGTAATCAACTAGTAAATTAGCCGCATTAAACCATGCTCTTTGTGTGTGAATGGGAAAATAATACTTTCTAAGACTTTCTAATTTTAAATTCATCTTAGCAAGCTCTTCTTCTGTAAACACCAAATGAACCCATGCTTTGTTTAATTTTTTATATAAATGCCCACCAGTGCGACTCATCCATGAATGACATCTAGTGTATATTTTTGTTTCAGCTTTGCATACAGCCCTCACAGCATGCAATAATGCAATTGGATCTTCACAATGATCCAAAACATCATAAAGTAGTATAATATCATATGGACCTGAATTTATTACTTTGTCAAAATTTCTTGTTAGTAAATACTTTCCACTTTTTTCCCAATCATGAATACCAGTCTTAACAATATCAAATCCTATCGATCTTGCAGCTGTTTCACTAGCTTTAACAACAACATGTCCTTCGCCACAACCAAAATCTAAGAACCGTTTACCAGACAAATCGTCACTAATATAATCAAGAATACCGTCTGCTCTGTCCAACTTATCTTCTTCATTGTCTTCACAAATTAAAAATCCAGGAGCTGCTTCCGGCCATTCTTCACTAGCTAACAAATCTAAAAGTTCATGCATTTCATTTGGAAATTTCTCTTTGTCAATCTGGAATGGCAACTCTTCCACAACAGTTAGATTTTCTTTTTTATCTTCTTCCATTAAGAGATCAATAACATCTGATAACAAACTTATAATTCTATTTTTATTTTTCATAATAAATATTTACTTTTAATCATAAATATTTATTATGAAAAACTTTTTAGAATGGTTAGAACAACGTGATGCAGAAATGCTAAACGAAGCAAAGAAACATAAAAAACCTTATAAAGGGTATAATGCAAAGAAAAACCACCCAGAAGGTGGCCTTAAACCATCTTATGCTAAAAAGCTTGGCATTCGGGCTGGCGTTGAAACAAAACGTGAAGCAGAGCGCAAAGGCGGCGTAAAAAAGATGTCTAAGAAGACTCAAGCAAGAAGAAAATCATTCTGTGCAAGGATGTGTAAAGCTGGTACAGCAAAAAGTAGAAACGATCCAAATAGCAAACAAAGAGCAGCATTAAGAGTTTGGAAATGCAGGTGCTAAATTTTAGTACTCCAAAAACTATTAAAATAATAGTTCCAACAATAAGAAATATTTAATCCACATGGAAACAACTTTGCCATGCTATTTCTGTTTTTTAACAAAACTTTTGAATAAACAATTCCCTCTTTTGTATAAGAACTACTAAGACTCCAAGACCGTGATAAAGCGTGTAAACTAAACA
>Ga0181348_1000220_pt1 | contig 23765 bp, 39 predicted proteins | sample Su13VDMM110DN_FD_130092 | JGI IMG/M metagenome (GOLD analysis project Ga0181348, IMG submission 130092) | Freshwater viral communities from Lake Michigan, USA - Su13.VD.MM110.D.N | ecosystem: Environmental > Aquatic > Freshwater > Lake | place: USA: Michigan | collected 2013-07-16
CGTCGCCCATTACGATGATGCCGATACTGAAGCCCGCGCTGAAGGCGATGGCCGATGTAATGCGGGTGCTGGTAGGCCGCCGCTCCATGACGCTTCAGCTTACAGAAGGGTCGATGGCAGAGTTTCTGGAACTGGGGCCTATGGCTCAGGTGCGCGTTACGTGGGCGGCCTATAAGGCATCGCGCGAAAAGAAGGCCCCGCCCTACGCGGTGATGGACCCGAAGGAAGCTTCCGCCCTCAAGAAGCTCATTGAGGGCATGCAGATGGCCCTCAGCTTCTACATAGAGTCGGCGGCGTGGCATCACTTTGACCCGGCGCTGGCGAAGACGCCGCAGCAAAAAGCCAAGCTGGAGGCCATGTGGCAGAAGCACGAGGGCAAGCACCTGTGGGAGATTCCGGAGGCTGAGCGGCAGGCTGCCTCGCCTAATGGTGCGACGGCGATGGCGGCGATGGAGCGGCTGCGCAACAAATTCTATATGCCGATGCTGGCGCAGGGCTCGCATTATGTGGCGGCCTATAACGCAGATGCCAAGGGCGAGAAGGTGAAGGGCCAAAAGCCTGTCCGCATGTATGCCTTCACGCCACGCAATGGCTTCCAGCGGATGATGGGCTACGAAGACCCGCACGCGCTGGCCGTCGCAGAGTTGCAGCGCGAATTTCCCAACAGCAAGAAGTTTGTGCTTCAGGTTGAGCCCACCCAATTTAGCCACGACAAGGAGGCTGCCGAAATTAGAAACTCCGGCGACCTTATTGGCGAGTTCCTTGACAAGCTGAAGAATGTCAGCGGCATGAATACCGCCGATGCGCAGCGTGAGCTGGGCCTCTTTAAGAGCCGGCTTGACAAGGGGCAGATGGATCGTATCTTCAGGCCCAATCAAGATATCTTGCGGCCGATCACCAGCTACAACGAAGGCAGCTACATCATGGACGTGCTGCCCCGCTACTTCGCGGGCATGGCAGCGGTGACGGCCCGCCGGCATACGCAGGAAGCTTGGACCCAGGCTCTTGCGCCGCTGTCCATCAACGACAAGTCCTACTTGAATGATTTGCGCGACTATGCCACGACGCCCACCGAAGCCTATGGTGGCCTCAGAACGGTGGCCTTTCTCTGGCTGATGGGCTTCGCGCCCGACACCGCCTTCGTCAATGCTTTGCAGGTCGTTCAGACGACGCTGCCCATAATGATCCGCGATGGTGGGGCCGGCGCCAGCAAGCACGTCGCCAAAGCATATAGCCATGTGCTTAAGCATGGCGGAGAAGTGTTTGCAAAAAATCGTGGCGGCAGCATGGCTGTGGGTTTTGCGGATGGCTTGACTGACCCCGGCGAAAAGGCAGCGACCATAAAGGCACTTGAGATTGGCACGCTGAGCCCAAACTTTACTGATGAGTCGAAGGGGCAGGTTACTGTTGAGGGCATGCGCGCTATCTTTGGGCGCAAGGCCGCCAAGGTTGCCTCCAAGATTAATTCGGGGGTGCGGGCGGCCGCCTGGATGCAGCAAAATGCTGAGCAGCTGAACCGGATGGTTACTTTCTTGGCGGCATATCGGCTGGCCAAGGCTGACCCCAGCGTCATTGACAAGAGCAACCGCTTCAACAACACCAGCATCGACGCTAGCAAGCCCGACGCTGCCTACCAGTATGCCACTAAGATGGTGCAAGACACCCAGTATATGACCATTAAGGAAGACCGCGCCTACTTCCAGCGCTTCACGCCGGGCGCTGAAGTCATGACCCAGTTCATGAGCTTCCCCGCCAAGACTGTCGAACTCTTCGCTAAGCACTTCCTCAAGGTGTTGCCGGGCGCCATCAAGGAGGACCCGGCGGTAGCACGGGCCGGTGCCCTGGGCTTCATGCTCATGATGGCTCCGATGATTGGGCTGGCGGGCGTGTGGAGCCTGCCCTTCGCGGAGTCGCTGCGCGAAATCTTTGAGAAGATCGCCGGCCTTGCATGGGGCTCAACGCAGAACTTCAACGCGGACATGAAGCGCTGGGCCGGCGGCGGTTGGATGGCTGAGTTCCTGACGCGCGGTGGCCCGCACGCTGCTAACTTGTTGTCGCTGTCGCGGCGCCTGGCTATTGACCCGGTGCCCTATCAGGACCTCACCACCGCTAGTGCGCTGTCGATGCTGGGCCCATCGGCGGCCATTCCCGAAGCATATGCCAGGGCCTTCGAGCGCGCCCAGCATGGCGACTACATAAACATGCTGGCGCTGATGATGCCCCGGGCAGTCGGCAACGTCATACGGGCCGCTGACCTTACGGCTGGCACCAAAGAGTATCGCTCGGACAAGGGCCGCACGCTCGTCAGTGAGGAGCAGATTGACCGGATGTCCGGCGAAATGATGCTGGGCCGAGGCGGTATTGCCGGCAGGCAGGCCTTTGGCTTCCAGACGCCCTCTGTCACTAACGCCCGCGACAATGTGCTCCGCGCTGAGGAAATTGACAGGCAGAATCTGCGGGCCACCGAAAGCCTCAACTCCGAGGTTGCCCGGCACCTGACCGATGGTATGCGGTCGCAGCAGCAGGGTAACATGGAAGCGGCGCAGCGGGCCTTTAACTCTGCGACGCAGCGGCTTCAGCAAAATGCCGAGCGCAACATGGGCTTCATGCAGCAGGAGCGTCCCGATTTGGTGGTGAAGCCTAACCTGAGTGCCATTAGGCGCCGGGCGCGTGAAGACCTGCTGGGCCTCAGTGATCCTAATGTAATGGTTCAGCGCACCAGGCGGCTAGGTAGACCTCGGGTGATGGAAGAAATGGGCGACCCTACCCCGTAGAAAGAAGTTGAACTAGTGTCATGGCTTTGTTAAACTGAGGCTATGACAGATTTCTCTTATTGGATTGGCGTTGACCACCGTGAACCAGAGGCCCTCGCTGTTGCTCAGTATTCAGCGCAGTCGTTGGCCTCTAAGCCTTTGCCTGTCCATTATCTTGAGCACCTCGATCTAAGGCAGCGCAACTACTTCAATAGGCCGTGGCGCATTGCAGAAGATGGTGGCTACTGGGATGAACGCGATGGCAAGCCCTTCAGCGTGCAGTTCAGTCATACCCGCTTTCTAACGCCGCTGCTGGCGCGCGACGCCGGCTACAAAGGCTGGGCTTTATTTACAGACTGTGACTGGCTGTGGCTTGAAGACCCCTTTAAGCTGTTGGCAGAGGCGGACACTAGCAAGACTGTGATGGTGGTGCCGCATCGCTACATGCCGACAAACAGCCGGAAGATGGACAACCGGCCGCAGGCATCTTATGGGCGTAAGTTGTGGTCGGCGCTGGCGCTATGGAATTTAAGTAGCCCTCTGCTGCCGCCCCTTGAGATGGTTAACGAAGCGGACGGTGGTTATTTGCATCGCTTTGGGTGGCTGCCCGACGAAGAGATTGGCTTCTTGTCGGAGTCGTGGCACTGGGTGTCGGATGCCTCACCGACGACGGTGCTGGGCGAGCAGGCCGAAGCAGAGAACCGGCCGCTGCCCATTAACGCGGTTCACTTTACTAGCGGCCTGCCTATTGCCGGCATGACACACCGAGCGCCAACCCCCTTCGATGAACTGTGGCACAATGAGCAAAAGATTTATTTGAATGGTCGCTAAGTTTGTAACCGTCGTCAACCCGGCGACGTGGCAGCTGACGGGCCAGCGCTTCGCCCAAAGCTTCGTCAAGTATTGGCCTAGTGTTGCGACGCTGGATGTCTGGTGCGCTGGCTTCGAGGGCGACCTGCCCCTGTGCGAGGGCGTTGCTATGCGGCGCCTGGAAGATACGCCAGCCTACATGAAGTTGCATGGCCAGAAAGATTTGCTGCTGGTCCACGCCCAGGTGCCGGCCGCGTTGGCGTTGTCGACTAGCCCCGAGCTAGATTGGCTGGGCTACATCGACAGCTCTATCGAGCTAATGGTGCGCCCAAGCGATGGGCACCTCGCCACTATCTTCGATGCGGGGGCAGACGCAGTGACGTTGCGGACAGCTGGCCGCCACGAAACTAGCGGGCAGTTCTTTATGTTTAATTTGCGGCGGGTTGGCGGGGCCTCGTTGCTGGCTGACTATTGGGGCCTCTACGATTCGCTGGGGGCCGCCCACTACAAAGACCCCGCCTGCAACGCGGTGCTAGACCGGCTGCTAATGTTGCATCAGGCGCACGGCTTGGTGCTGAAGAATCTGGCAGCACAGGCACGGGGCAATGATGTCTTCCATCAGTCGGTGTTCGGGGAGCTGGGCGTAGCCTACCGGGGCCCCGACTTTGTGGACTTGGTGGAGGCTGGTGCCGGGCAGCCTAGCCGCTACACAACGCTCTGCGATATTGTGGGGCAAGTGGTGGTGCTGGGGCACAAGGCGAACCTTGTGGAAGTGGGCACCTGGAATGGTGGCCGGGCCGTGCAGATGGCACAGGTTGCCTTCAAGGCCGGCGCCAAAGAAGTAAAGTATGTGGGCTTCGACACTTTCGAAGAAGCCCAGGACCAGAAGCACGAAATCAACGTCAAGCCAACATACAGCTTGGAAGTGGTGCAGCGGCGATTGAACTATTTTGCCACCGTAATGGGTCGGCGCGGCCTTACTTTCAACTTCAAGTTGGTGAAGGGCAACACGCTGCGGACGCTGCCCAAGGCGCGGGTGCATACCAGCAATGCTAGTTTTGCATGGCTCGACGGTGGGCACTCGGAAGAGACGGTGGCGTCGGACTACGAGGCGCTGAAGCATGTACCCTACGTGGTGTTCGATGATGTCTTTGCGAAGGAGGAGGAGGGCGCCCCGCTGGGGCCACATAAAGTGTGGCTGGGGGCGACGGGCCAGAAGCAACTGATACAGACGGGCGATAAGGGGGTTGCGGCGAAGCAGCCTATTAGCTTGGGCATGGTGGTGCGCGAAGGCTTTGTGAAGCCCCAGTTGCAGAGCCGCATTCAGGTGAAGCCTGTTGACTCCGTGGACAAGGCGGAGCAGTATGCGCACATAGAGGCGAATAGCAAAGCCCTGACGGAGTGGCTGCTGCCCGCGCAGGCCCACGAAAGGTGGGCACTAATGGTGAGTGCCGGCCCCACGTTGAAGGACTTCTTGCCCGAAATTAGGTTGCGACAAGCGGCGGGCGCTTACATCTTTGTGGTGAAGCACGCGCTGCCCACGTTGAAGGCGGCGGGCATCCGCCCTGATTACGTTGTTATCCTTGATCCGAGGCCGGTCGACGGCATGTCAACGCATGGTGTGCTGCGCACCACGTTGTTTGCGGACGTTGACGCACAGGATACTTTTTTGTTTGCCACCATGACGCACCCCAGCGTGCGCGACGTGCTGGAGGCGAAGGGCGCCAAGCTGGTAGGGTGGCACGCCCAGACGCAGATTACGCTAGATGCTAAGCTGCCGGCCTTTCAGAAGGGCCTCGTGGTGGGCGGCGGGACGTGCAGTGCTACGCGGATGCCGATGCTAGCCTTTAGCCTGGGCTTTAGGCGGATGGCCTTCTATGGCTACGACTTCTACTATCCGGCCGGCACCCCGCAAGAAGGGGTGAAGCAGCAGCTGATGACTGTTAGTGTTGGCCAGACGAAGCCCAAGCAGTTCTTGACGACGGGCGAGCTGATCGCTGCGATGCAGGACCTGGGGCAGTGGAATCAGTGGATGCTTCAGAATCACCTGACGGTGGAATGGAAGGGCGACGGGGCCGGCGCTACCATTTGGGAGCAGACGGTGCCCAACTACAAGGCGCCGCTAGAATTTAAGTAGGGCGCTGTTCTATGCAGCGACTGAATAATATGACGGGGTCAGGCGGCAGGGCGATGCTGATAAGCTGAGCGGCCTCCTGGCAGGTGGGTGCCACCACCTCTAACCACTGGCAGGCTGGCCCTACTTTGGGGGGCAGCCCACACGCCAGCAGTAAAAGCACCATGACTGGCGCTAACATACTATTACGTCATCTGGGTGACGTAGAGGGAGCCGGCACCCACGCCCATTACGGCCACAGCAACGGACGTCGCTTGGTCAATGCGAAAATATTCAGGCACATTGGCCGGCAGATACATCGACCCGGCCGAGGCTTCGACAGTGTTGATTTCACCGATGCTGACATAGCAGTGAGCGGTAGAAATGAGGCGGATGCAAACGGTGTCGGCCGACAGGGCCGCCGTCATCTTGTTGGTGCCACCAACAGACGCAGTGACCATTGCCACGAGGCCGGCCTTCAGGGCCTGAATGGGGTGGCCGAAGCGATCCGTAGCTAGCAGAGTTGCGGGCATTAGCGAGAAGCCTTCTTCTTGGGTGTAGCTTTCTTAGCGGGCTTCTTAGCCGAGACTTGGCCACCCTTTTTGAGGCCCATGGTTTGGCGGATGCGCTCACGGGCAAGGGCAGCAGGGACACTGCGAGCCGTGTCCTCTTCGGGGCGACCGAGCTGGCCCAGCACCATGCCGTTGAGGTCGTCGGCGCTAAGCTCCTCAACGACAGGCCGGCGGCGCCTGGCGGTGCGGGCGGCGCGTGCGCGCGAAGGCCCCGGCATGTCAGCATCTTCGGCAGTGCGCCGGATGGTGTCATCTTCCATGGGGCGGACCATGCGTCGGCCAGGATTCGTATTGCGGCGAAGATCATAGGGCATCTTAGAGTTCCTTGCTTATTTTGCTAGCTTTGTTAGTGTCGGTGCGTTTCCCGCACATAGGCAATAAATTTAGCTTAAGATTTTCTGGTTAAAATTAACGATATTTTGCAGTTTTTTTAGCAATCTTTTTAGGTTGTGCTACAAATTGTTTACCGGCGGCTTTTCCTGCTCGCTTAGCTTTGGTTGTCGAAGCGTACTCACTAGAGCTAAGACTTTTAATTGCAGCTTCCGGAAGGTATCGCTCACCAGTGTCCGAAGATTTTTTACCACTTTTAGTTCTCCAGTTTTGCTTGCTCCAGTCTTTTAGGGATTGCTGTGGGGCTTTCATTTCTTTTTCTTGGGCGGCGTATGGGCTAAAACTTTACTGGCGGGGGAATGTTTTGCCCCCGTCATTAACAGATTGCCTACTTTGTGTGTCTCGCCTTTGTACATTTTACCATCGGGTAAGTAGTGTGCTTGATTTTTACTCATGATTTATATCCTCCGCCCGCTGCTTTGTACTTCTTAGCAACAAGCTGCGCCTTGCGGGCAGACCATTGGTTAGCACCAGTGCCTTGTGTAGCTGCGGCTTTTACCTGTGACACGATCTTTTTGCGAAGCGTAGGCTTGGTGTAGTTGCCAGCAGCGTTGACTGTGGATTTAGCCTTGGTCACCATGTCAGCACTTCCAAGCACGCAATGATTTGTTAATCCGAGAGTTCGGGTCGTTGGCAGTCTTGGCGGACGTTAGCTTCTTCTTCATGCCTGACATTCGCGCGCAGAAGGAGTCACGGCGTGAGCCACCCTCTGGCTGGGGTGCTTTGAGGCCGGGCTTGCCGGGGTTGGCACGATTATAAGAGCGGCGGCCAGCCTCGTTCAGGCCACCCGCTTCGCTCTTACCCTCTTTGCGCTGCCATGCCGGCGACTTAGCCATCCCCAACCCCTGCTTTTAGGCGGCTAGTATAGCATAGTTACATCATGCGGTCAAGGCTAATGGACTCAATGTCGAACTCGCCGGGCTTTGTCAAGTGGAGAAGATGTACGCCAGACCACCAAAGCTTTCGGCCCGCCCCAGCAAAAGAGAAGGGGTCGTTGGGGTTGACAAAGGAGCCGCACACAAAAGCGTAAATTTTGCTGTCGTCTGGTCTAGTATGCTCAGCGAAGTCTATGGTGTGTCGATGTCCGGCCACCACCGAACAGTGGTGGGTGCGGAGCATACTGAGGGCCGGGCGCTCCCCGCTGTGTGCCCGGTTCATTACGCCGCTGACGAAGTAGTGGCAGAACGACACGCCACCGAAGTGGTAGGGTGTCTGAAAGGGCACATAGTTGATGGCCGGGTATTCGACCTCGACCTGAGCGGCCATGGTTGGTGCCCAGTCCGAGGTCAGTAGCCTGTTGTCAGACTTCATCCACCGATTGTAGCGTTCTTCGTGGTTGCCCTCCGTGACAACGATGTCCTGGGCTGAGAGACCCCAGTCCATACCAATGTCACAGATGATGTCAAGGGCGTTGAAGCCAGCCTTGAGGTCGGCCTTGAAGGAGCGGGTGTTCCACTCCGGCAGGTCCTTGTCGTGGGTGCATAGTGACGGCAGGTCCCAAAGGTCACCGATCTGGATGATCTTGTCGAGGTGGGGGCGGCGGTTCCGCAAGAAAGCGCGGAGCTTAGTGAGGCGCGTCAGCTTGTCGCCCGGCTTAGCATGCACGTCCGGAATGAGTAGGATGGTTTTGGTCACTTGCTGGGCACCTCATAGACATACTTATTACTAGCAAGGTGAGTTTTAGGAATACGAACTGTCACCCAACAACTGTATGTAGAGCCTGTGAGTTCGCCCGAAAAAAGCTCAGACATGTAATTTTCGGGTGCATATCTACTCCAGGCAGCGGCCTCAAAATTGCCCTCTTCATCAACTTGAATGAGTATTGGCACGTCAATATAGTTTGAAGTCTTGGGGGCGGGGAGCGTAGCGGCGGGAGCCTTAGACTTAGTTGCCATCGGTCTTCTCCAGTTCAATGAGCTTGTTAAGATAATACTGAGCTTTCTTAAGGTCTTCGAGGTGGCCTTTGTGTTCATAGCGCCACAAGTATTTCTGTGCGTTGCCCTTCAAGAAGCCTTTGAAGGCCTCGCGCGACATCGACGCCTCAATGGCAGCGATGCACTCGATGCCGCCTTGGGTGTAGTGGAAGGGCCTAGACACAGCATCATAGGCAATCGACATCAGGAGCAGAGCCCCGTCGAGCCCAGGCCGTCAGAGCCACGGGCAGTAACGTCAGCGAAGGAGTGCGCGACCACGGACAGGAGGCTAGCCTTCTGCATAACCAGCAGCTGGGCGATGCGCATGCCCGGTAGAAACTCATAGGCGGCGTTGTCTTCTGGCCAGAGCAGGTTTGCCGGCTGAAGGCCGAGGATGACCTTGATGGGCCCCTGATAGTCTTCGTCGATAATGCCTGGAGCATTCAGCACAAAGACACCATGTTTGGAGGCAAGACCAGAGCGGGAGCAGATAAGGCCGACGTGGTTGGGTGGCAGCTCAATGCCAACACCGGTGCTGAGGGTGAGGCGGGCGTTGGTGGGTGACAGAAAGCCCCGCTCGTTGGTAATGAGGTCGTAGCAGGCAGCGCCCGCAGTTGCTTGCGTTGGAATCTGCGCGCCCCGTTCAAAGATAATGAACTTCAGTTCAGTCATGGACGAAGACTTCCTTGATGTCGTAGCGGGTCAGCACCTCGGCGGTGCGAATACCCCGGATTTCAGAGTGGTGTGCCGTGCATAGGCCCCAGCTTAGATCATAGTTATCGGCATACTTAGAGGCAATAGCCCGCGTCCGACTTTGGTAAATGTATTTAGGGCGCCAGAAATTAGGGGGGCGAGTGCGGAGCGGTGTGGGCACACAGACCCAACCTAGAGACCGAGGAACTGACATTCTTTGTAGGCTCCTTCTTTGATGTCATCGAGTGCGTAGATAGAGAGCGGCTTCTTGTGGGATTTGGGCTTCCAGTTCTTGTAGAGCTGGAGGTAGGAAAGCGTAGCTTCGGGGTGCAGCTTCTGTATTAGTGGGCCGTAGAGGGTGAGCAACTTCTGCCTAACTTGTGGCATCCACGAAAGCTTGACCTCGATGACCAGCAGGTGCTGAGGTGTAAGCCAGACGAGGACATCAGGCTGACAGATGCCCCACTTCTTTGGGCTATGGTAGCGGAGCCACGGCCCCGACACCACCTTGACGTAGAGCTGTGCTAGCTTGCGAGCCGCCGCCTTCTCGAAGTTGATGCCGGCCTGTTGAGCAGCAGTGCGTCGCTGCTCTGGGAACAGAGGCTCCTCTTTAAGATACTCAACGCGGAGTGGCTCACCTAGCATCAGAACTCAAACTGAGGTGAACGCTTCCACAAGCAAGAGATGCCGTGGATATCAAAGAAATATTCGTCGCCGTCCGTGTCCATAACTTCAACGATGTAGCCGGGCGGTCGCCGGGCCCGTTGCATATATTCTGTCTTTAGCACATACCACTCATAGTGGTCCAGCCGCAAATTGAATTTGTCGGCGGGGCCATTGTAGCCGTAGATAGAGGCGCATATGCCCTCGGGCTTATAGTCTAGAGGCATTGCTGTGGCCATGAAGCATGGCGTTGGCAGCACCATCAAGGACACGAACGCCCAGCGAGAAGTGCGCCAAGTCCATGGGGCTGGTGAAAAGTTGGAAGCCGGCGGTACCGTCGGCCGCTGTCTTAAAGGTAATGAGACCCATGAAAGAATCAATCTTGTGGCGATTGTCCTGTAGCATTTGGAGCAGAGAGTCAATGGACAACTGGAGGCGGGCCTCCTCTGGCGTCGGCGCACTAGAAGTGGCGCTTGCCAGAACGGGCGCGGGCTTGCCGAAAGCCACGACGTTATCAGTCATTAAACACCACCCAATCCTCAGCGAGGATGTCAGTCTGTGAAGCAAGCCAAGGCACAACATAGCCTTCGACAGTTTTCATATCAATGTGGGCATGATAATCAAGCTTAGTGCCCTCTGGGTATATGCCCAGAAGGGGCGGCCGATTGACCACAAAGGTGGAGCCGGGCACTAAGAAGACAAACATGTCGGCGCCATTCCATCCTGTGCGCGCAGCCTTTCGCCCAGCCTTGATGAAGTCGAGGACCGTAGAAAAGTTCATTGCCGTTCTCCTAGATGGTTGTGTAGGTGGGATCAATCTTGGTGACGTCTTGGCGGATGTCGGTGCGGACCACAAAGATGGCAGCGCCGTTGCTAGAGTCGTTGCCCCGCTCCACCCAGGCCTTGACATGGAAGCCGCGCTTCCGCCAATAGGTGGTAATCATGTTGATGAGGCGGAAGTTGGCCGCCTTGTCTCCGAGATAGTCATAAGGCGTCACTTAGCTGGTCTCCATTTCTGCAATCCAGTCGGACACTTAGTCACGTCATATTTTCCCCAGCACCCACCGACTTCCACGTCAAAAGGGATGACCACCTCGCGGGTGACACCGTGGATGTCGGTGATAGGCACCGGTATGCGGAGTTCTTCTAGCACTTCGGGCAGAATAGAGTCAAGCAAATTCGTCCGGACCTGGAAGATTGCAGCGTCGTGGCCATTGGCCAGCAACTGGAGGGGCGCACCAGCGGCGCCTTCGTAGCGACACCAAAGTTTATGTAGCGCAACGTTAGTGAGGATGCCCACAAAGGATTGAGGCACGAAGGCAATGGCCTCGCGCAGCGTAGCGTCGTCCCAATGGCGGCCCCAGAAGGTGCGTCTGATGCCAAAGGGGTTGACGAGGTAGCCCTGCTGCTGAAGCTGTCGGGCAGTGTAAGCATGCCACTCAGTGATGCCCGGAAACTTCTTGAAGTAAAGACGCTGGAATTGCTCGGTTACCGCTATTTCTACTTTCATCTGTTTAGCTAATGTGTAAGGTTTGCCCAGGTAATTGGACCCATGGCTGCCGGCTTTTGTAAGATCGCGATATGACTTTCCCCGATAGTATTCACGTTCAGCCAACTCTCTAATTGGTTCGAAGCCGAAGACCATCGAGGCAACCATGGTGTGGGAGTCACCGCCCTCGACGGCGTCGATGTAGTTCTTGTCGCCGCAGACATAAGCGACGACGCGGGCTTCGGCCCCCTGCTGGTCCGCCTGACAAAAGGTGTAGCCATCGTCGGCCTTGAAGACGGAACGGGCAGGCTTCGGCAGGTTCTGTGCGTTGCCCCCCATCCGCAGCGGATGCTCATTAGATGACAGCCTGAAAGTCTCGGTGCCGGCCAGATTATAAGAGGAGTGAAAGCGGTTGGCCGGCGACAAGCCGCGCGTCAGAAATTCTATCTGGCCGTCGAGGTCCCGGATGCGGAGGATGGTGTTGGCGAGGAAGGCACCACGCGGAAAGGTGTCAACGATCCGCTCAAGAACTTCGCGGTCAGTGCTAAGCTTTGATTCGCCCTTCTTAGACTTCGATTGCTCAGGGATCGCGAGGAAGCTGTAGAACAAAAGCTTCAGCTGGGCTGGTGAGTTGTGGTTGAAGTCGGTGTCGAACAGGGCCTCGCATACGGCGTCAAAGAGTTGGGTGACGGCGGTGCGACGTTGCGTGAGCAGAGCCACAGTTCTGTCGCGCTCGTCGGTGTCGACGAGGATGCCCCGCCGCATCATTGTCATGATAGGGCCAAGCATCTTCTCGCTATAACGGGCGGTGTATTGTGCCCAAGGGGGCAGCAGCCCCCCATCAAAGTGTTCTTTCAAGGCCATCGTCTGCAAAGTATCGTTGGCGTTATATATAATCTCCTGATTCTTAGGAGTCGGCGTCATGTCTCGGATTATTTTCAACGGGGGCGGGCCAATTCTGCGCCGGACTTTTCAACGTAGCGCCGTTTAACTTCAGTGACTTCCTCCTCAATTTCAGCCAGAAGTTTAATGTCATCAGTCTTAGCGGCCATCAATAGTTGATACGCCGTGGCCAACGCGGCCCGACTAGCAAAAGTAAAGATGGCCAAAGGCTCAGGCCGATTGATGCCATAAAGAACGTGTGCTTGCCGAATGACGGAGACAGTAAGCTTAAACATCGGAGGTATCCTTCTTGCGGTTGGATTCACGGAGACGCACTAGGTCACGGATAGTAAGAGGGCCGCCTTCGTAAGCCATATAAAACTTACGCACCGTATGGGGCTCAAGGTCGGCAGCCAAACACACAGCCTCAAAGTTCTGCGCCGTGGTGCCACTCTCGGTGGTGAACCAGTTATGCGCCCTAGACTTCTCTACGTGGGCAGCCGGCAACTTCGGCTCACTCGTCGCGTCAATCAACGCTTGTATAATAACGGAGGCCCACAGCCGGCGGTGTGTGTAGTCGTCGTCAGTCATTCTAATGAGCCTGCCTTGTTGAACTCATGCTTAGCTTTGGTGCGCAGATGTTTCCAGGCTCGGGTAGGAACATGCAGCCCCGCTAAGAAGCCTAGGCTTTTCTCCCACTCCGGCTGATAGGCATGATGCTCCAACATTGTGTCAAAAATAGGGCCGACAGGGCGAACATCAATGGCATCCAGATATGTCAGGTCATAGGTCGCGTTGTGAAACCCCCACGCCAAGTCAGGCATAGCGGCCAGCCATCGGAGCCATAACAAAATGTCTAGCTCATCTTCGGGCGACCACACCGACCGCTTAGAGCGGTCCTCAAGCTGGACATATAGGCAGCACGATGAGCTAGGTGCCAGCGAAAACTCGGTGATGCGGGGCGGCACCGTCGTCTCAACATCAAAGACAATCTTGTCCTTGATGAAGCGGGTGCTAAAGGCGTAGAGGTCGGCCACATTTTCAGGCAGATAGATGGCGCGGGGCTTGTCACAAAATTTGGACGTGGCCTTCTTCATCGCAGAGACAACGACGGGGCGCTCATTCCATGCCAAGCGGCAGAAGATTGTCGGGCTGTATGTTGGCACCACTTGAAGGCCGGCCACGTAGGGCGAGTCAACATGGGTGCCCCGATACAGGTCTAACTTAGTCTCGCCAGTAAGAGCCCAAAGAGCAAAAGAACCCATACTAAGGGCCACGTCATAGCCGGCCAGAGCGTCATGTAACCGTTGACGTTCCATAGCAACATGCGGCAGCGGCGTGCCACCCATCTTGCCCCCCTCAAACAAAGTGTGGGCATGCTGTGTGTGCTGGCTGTGTGCAACCAGAATAGTAGCGTGGAAATTCGCGGCATTCATCAATTCCCCAACGACTTGGGTTTCCCAGGCCGAGAAGACCTCACCCTTAGAGGCATCAACGGCCGGCCAATCAACCACTAACGCTAGCTTCATGCCCATTGTTCTGCCATTGCTTGGGCAATTCCCTCATAGGTTATACTGCGCTTACGCCATCGAGCTTTAGTGTCGGCCATCATATGTATGCGATTAGAGCGGCCAGCCACCACGTTGGTGGGCACCAACGGCTCAAGGTTCTTGAGCCAAAGGCAGGTGGATTTCTTTTCGCCATGTCCAAACTGCCAAGGCTGAATTATTTGGTCGGGCTTTTGCCAGGCGGTTGACAGAATGCCAATGGGGTTTTCAATTGCAATCTTGGGGATAGGACACCACCAAAGGTTAAGGACAAACTCTATGGCTGCGCCTTGTTCTTTAACTTTATGCGCCCACCACCTTGCCCCACTAGCACAGAGATGCGTGCAAGGTGGGTGAGCAATTATTAAATCCCACCCCCGATTAAGGATAGTTAGAACGTCACATTGAAGGTGATTGCCCGGCCTGTCGCTGGGCAGAAGATCACACGACCATGCATCATGGCCTTTAGCAGCAAAGGCATCCCTGACAACCCCGCTAAACTCGCAGGCAACCAGCACCTTCATGCGGGATACTTATCAACCGGTGGTGGCGGTGGTGGGCTGTCATAGTAGCGGCACCAATAGCTAAAGCGTGGCCCCATCTGGTCCACCAATGCTTGAGGATAACCCTCTGCCACCAGCCATTCAATGATGTTACGCGGTTCAGGCACTGGCAACTCCTTGGGAAAGCCATAGCGCCAGCCCTCGGGCGGGTCAATCCACATGTTAGCCTCCACATATGAGAAAGGGGGAAGACCTTGCGGCCCTCCCCCCAAAGCTACACTACTAGAAGGCTACCTATTAGGCGGCCTTCTTGTTATTGAAATACCACTCCGTGCTGTAGTAGCCCGTCACCTCAAGGCGGGGTGTCTTCAGCTCCTCGCCATTGCTGTTGGTAGTCTCGTGCTTGAGGCGAACCACAACCTCAACACCGGGCAGCACGTCGATGGCATCGGTCAGCGTCAGGCCAATAGTCTCAGCACTGATGCGGCCAAGCTTCTCAGTCACGAAGCCAATGGTATTTTCAGTCACCCACAGCGTATCCTTGAGGCGGCAGCGGGCAAGGTCAACGCCCTCCGTATCGGCACCAGAGTTACTAACTGCCTCCACCAACGTGAGGGTCAGCTCGATGCCGGGCGTTCCCTTGTTGGTGGACTTAATCTTCTTTGCCTCGCGAATTCGAACGAGGTAGTCACCGGCCGTCGCCTGCTTGAAGTTGGGGCGATCAGCAGCGGCGTTAACAACGCTATCGAAAAGGTCGTCGCTCATGTATGCTTGGTCTTTCATGGATGGGTTTACTTCAGTGCGTGCCCCAATTGGGGTCAACGGGGATGTTATACACTGGGCCAGGGTCCCCGTCAAGCCCTTTGTGGCCCAGAATTAGGTGAGCTTCTTCAGCTCCTCCACCAGGGGCGCTGCCTCCGGGTTCATACGAGCCAGCACCTCATAGCGTTGTATCTGCATCTCAGGCGCTTGCATCAGGGTCTCAAGCTGAGCCATGAGTTCAGCAGTGCGGGCAGCATGCTGGCCATACCGCTGTGCCGCAGCGTGACAGGTTATTATTGAATGCATGGGCACCACTACCGCATAGAAGCGATGGTCAGAACCGAATGGCACCTCATGGACTTTGATGACTCGGGCAAGAACAGCGTTCGCAGCTAAAGCTTCCAGCCCAGTTTGCTTACTGGCCCGCTTAGTGCGGGGCCAAAGAGTTGAGGTAAGGACAAAATCACCTACCTCAGGGCAATCACCACAGCAGTTAGGCCGCACAAAAGTGCAGGGGTCTCGTGGGCTATGGCCCATGAATTCAACATCAACAGCAAGAAGATTCTTAGCGCGCATGGTAGGGTTCCTTTCTTATGCTTGTTTAAGGGCACTGAGTGTCCGGCTTAGCCTTTCAGCAAGCGGTCAAAGAGGGATGCCAAGTCGAAGGGTTCGACGCCCTTGATGGTAGTGGGGTTGCTGGTGCGCAGTCCTTCGGTGGCGGTGGCCGCAGTCTTGAACTGGCGGCTACCACCACGGTCAACTTCGAGGCGCCAGATATCTGAGAAGTAGGTTGGCATGCGCTTCGACATCTTGTCACCCAACGCAACAGGAATGTCACGGGGCTTGCCAATGAACTTGCCGTCGGCGTCCTTCTCGCCTGTCTGCATGATGTGTGTCAACAGAAGGACAGAGGCGCCGACTTTGTCACCACAAAGATAGTCAAGGATGGCGCTGTAGTATTCACCACCGATGCGATACTGAGTGGGTGCATGCTTGTTAGCTTCGGGGTCAGCCTTCGCCGCCATAAAGAGCAGCTCCCCAAGAAAGGTGCCGCTGTCAACAACGATCACATCACGAGATGTCAGCTTGCTTGACGGCCCTAGGTCTTCGTCGTCGGTCTTCCAATGCTGAAGCATAGCACAGAAGCGGCGCATTTCCTTAAGCGCAGCTTGGGCTGCCTCACCCTGCTTGCCAGCAAACAAATTGGTCGCTGTCATCTTCGCCACCGTATAGGTAGTGATGTAAACGGGCGCCGCATCAGGCTTAAGGTAGGTGCCAATAACACGGGCATTCTGGTCACAGTCATGGATGAGGAGGCGATAGCCAGCATTAGCAAGCTGGGCCAACGCCCCTGTCTTACCGGCAGCCGGCTCGCCATAAATAAGAACACGGGGTGGCAGCCGCGTAACTTCATACTTCATTCGAAGAGTCCTTCGCTAAGAGGGGCAGGCTTACGGCGTGGGTCTTGCTGCCATTGCGGGCAGAACTGCGAGACAGCACAATAGCCTTCACAGCGGACAGCTTCGCCCGGTCGGTGCTCGATGTAGAAAGCCGAGCTGCAATCTTCTTCGGCCTCAGCCAACGAGCCATACAACTTGGTTGCCTTCTTGGCACCCTTCTTCATGAGTGCCCACTTGTCAGGCTTCGCCCAAATGTCATAGTCGCTACAGGGCAGCGGCTCGGTCATCTGGTGCATAGCAACACGTTGTGTGATGAAGTTGTCGGTGCGGTCAGCGGACCAGAGAGGAATCTGTAGCTTGACAACCTGGGCCTGAGGGTAGGTGCCTGTCTGTGAACGCTGCGCCTCACGCTTAGACCAGTCACGAAGCAAGGCAATTACCGCAATGTTACCAATCTGAAGGCCCTTCTCCCTCTCAAGTATGCGCCTATAGATGTTGGTCTGGGCGATCCAATCTTCTGGAATAGAGCCGCCGGCTACCTTCCATACCGTCGTCACCTTGAAGTCGCATAGTTCGCCCTGGCTCAGCGTGACATGATCGACCGAACCCTTCACTTTCCATCCACGGTATTCGCTATAGATGGTGGACTCAGAGAGGGTGTCCGCCTGGTCAGATGCCCGCTCAATAATAGAGTGAACGGCTTGCCCAAGCAACGCCCAAATGCGGTCAGAGGCATCTTCCTCTAGCTCATCGGCGTGCAGCCGCATAAGATGCACAATCTGCGGCGGATTGAGCAGCTCAGTAACGCTGATGTCGGCGTCGCCCTTTGTGTATGAATCATTCGCCACCGCTGCCACAATAGGTGCGGGCAGCTGCATCCTGTTAGTCAGCTTCATGTCAGCGCCTTGTCTAGTGCGGCTAGTGCCACCTCCATTGCAGCACAGGCTTCGTGCAACTCCCGGATTTCACGGGCTTGTGTGGCCCTGGCAATCTGGTTAGCTGCCTGCTCCTCGGCAAGCATGCTAAGCCACTCAACAACATAAGCGTTCATCGGAGGTGGCGCGGTGGCAAGTTCCCATAGCCGCGCAATTACACCGTTGGCCATGCTGGTATCCTTTCAGATGATGGTGTTCATGGGATCAGCTGCCAACACCTTAGTCTTCTTCTTCTTGGCTGCTGCGTTGGTCTTCTTAATCTTAGTGGCGGTGTCCAGCAAGATAGCGGAGTCTTTCCGGGCCTTCCGCATGCGGGCAACGTGGCGCTTGAGGCGTTCAATCAAGACCTGCACATCATGATCTGACAATGACTCAGGGTCTCTTGCAAAAACCTGAGCATCGGATAGTGTGTCCAGAATGTGTGCCATGTTTTGCTTCCTATAGGCAGGTGATGACTAGGAGCAGAAAGAGTAGGAAAAATTTAAAGGTGTTGTCCAAGCATTACACCATAGGCCGGGCAGCTTCAAGTTCTCGAAGCGCCCCCATAATGGCGCTGGCGCCGTGCTTTGCATGCAGGCTACGCATTTGGTTGATGAAGGCTTTGTGTTGGCGTGCTACAATGCCCTTAGCTCGAGCCTCAGAAGTGAGGTTCTTAGCGCCAGCAAGATTGCCTTGGCGCAACCTGATATCATTGAGCTTGAGAATAGTGCTGACTACAGCCGGTGCCTTGATGCCAAACTGCTTGGCAACAGAGAGAATGGTGGCCGCAGGATCGCTAGTGTAGGCAGCTACAATAGCTGCTTGATCGTAGGTCATTTGCTTTGGTCCCTATGAAATGACAAGGGGGAGAAGCCCAATGCCTCTCCCCCACAACCACTAGTTAGTCCCGGATGTTAGTGGCCCAGCCGCCGCAGGATGATATCCGTTGCATCCTGAAACGCCACATCAAGAGCCTCCTCAACGACGGCCCTAATGCGGTCGGCCTCATACTCGTTGGCTTCCCGCTCAGAATCGGCAAGGTCCTCTCGGTAGTCGGCTTCGTTGTATTCGTCAGCCTCCCACCAATTGAGTTCGGCATCTCCGCTTTGCTGCGGCGTAACCTGTGAGCTATGGAGGCGGCCAGTCAGGGTGTCAAAGGCCCCAGGAATTTCCTCCATCACCTCATAGCGGCAGGTCCGCAGCTTCTGGTTCTTGTAGTCAGAGGGCACGCTGACCACATCGCGGGGGTTGATCTTAACAGTGACCATGCGATCACCGCCGCCACCCAGGAAGTCCTTCGCATACTCATAGGCGGCAGCGTGGTAGCCGTAGCTGCACGTCCGGTCACGCACATCATCGACCTCATTGCGGGGCATATCAAGCACCTGGCCCGGCGAGTTGTCAAACTTGCCACTGTGCTTGTCCTTGAAGTCATGGCGGACTGCCTTGTAGGCAAGGAAGCAACCGTCCTCAGTAATGGGCAGGTCGGCCGACTCCAAGAAAAGATAGAGTTCCTGAATAGCGGTCCGGCTGGGGTTGCTCATCAGGTTGATGAGGAAGCTAACGAAGTGGTCGACAGGCAGCCCCTCCGTAAAGAATCGCGTCATGGTCTGGGCAAGGTGGCCGCTAAGCAGCGTGCCCTTGTAGCTAACGCCATGCTCCGACACTTCGACCAGCCCCTTGCTAAGGGTATTGACGAAGGTGGTGACGGAGGCCAGTTCGAGGGCAGCATCAAAGTCCTGGGCCTTTAGTGCGTCTCGCACCGCCCCGAAATTAATGTGCGTGGGATCGAGCTGGATTGGCGGGGCACCGGCCGGAAAAAGGACGATGCCGTTGGACTTCAGGATGAAGGGAAGCATGATGGCTGATTTCCTTTAGCGGTTGATGTAGGTAAGCACGTCGTCGGCACGCAAACCGTTGTAATCAGGGATCGCCGCAAGGAGCGGATGCTTCTCGTAGAAATCCCTGAAGTTGGCATAAGCAGCGTCGGCATCGAGCTTGCCGGCCACAATAGCCTTCTTCTGGTCGTCCGTCAACAGGAGCGGCACGGCATCCCAGACGGCACACAAGCTGGCAGTCTCTGCCATGGCGTCGCAGAGGGTCTTGAGGTCCAGCCATTCCGGCGGCAACACAAGGCCATCGCGTGGCGGAACGTTCCGAAATAGAGTGCGCCATTTCTCTGGCACAAACGGGGGTGGGGTGCGGGGATAGTTCACCCGAGTATAGAGGGCAAAGTTCCGGGCAACCCGCCGTAGGATGGCCGGCGCCACCGAGGCAATGCTGGCGAGGTCAACCAGTTGCCAACCATTCTTAATCAGAGCCTTCTGCAACGTCTGAACTTTAAGGCGGCTCTCAGACAACCCAATGAAAGGCTTGTCATCTTTAAGGTCGGAGAGCAGCCACTTGATATGCACCAGCAGATTGGGGAGGGACTGCCGGGGGTTGCCCTCAAAGAACGGCGTATAGTAACCACCGCTTGTCAAGTCAAGCTCAGCTTCGATGCGGCCATAGCCGCCAGTGCTGCCGATCTTGTAGCATTGGGTCTTAGTGGCAACACCCCGTTGGCCCGGCGTTACTGGCAACTTAGGTGGGGCCGGCATGTCTTCGACTCGGATAATGGGCGGGAAACCTGTAGCTTCTAGTGCCGCCGCCACCGCAGGAAACTCATTGCCCGCCAGCAAAACAATATATAAGTCCGAGGTAGTGGCGTGGGTCACAGCGTAGTGTTTGATGGTGCGATATGTCTTACTGGTAACGGGACCTGCCACGTGGCATAGAACGTAATTGCCCCGCTTGTTTATCTGGTGGCTTAGGTTGTGCACATTAGTAGGCAGGGGGTTGGAGCGAAGCCATGTTTTGCGATAGCTTGGCAACTGCAACGTATAGAGGTGGGGGTTGGCCCCAGCCAGCCCACTAAAGTTTTCTATCACTTGGGCCGTAACTTTGTGGCCTTGCCAGGAGGGGGTGAACTTAGTATTCTTGTTGGTGTCAGCAAACAATGACCTAAGAGAGACACCACCCTCCTCCTTACTCTGAAAGGCTAGGCACCTTGCCGCATACAAAGTGGGTGCGGAAGCCAAAGCATTGTCAATGTTGGCGCGAGCAGCCTTATAGACTGTGGCGAGCCGACTGCACAACGCTTGACAGGTAGCCGGATTATATGAAAGCGTCTCGCGAGAGGGGTTAATCTCCAGCTCACCAATATTAAAGACAAGGATCAGGCCGGAGGTAGAGAGGGCCGCACTAACATCAGCAGGCAACTGCGGCAAGGCGCTGAAGTTCAGGCTGTAAGGCACCATGCCCATATAGGCCTTTGGCTCGCTAAGTAACCGACTAAAGGCCCAGCTAGGCAAACCACCCACCAAAGTCTCTGACTTCAACAGCAAGTTGCCATCATCAAAAACAGGGTTGAGGGGCAGATCGCCTACGTCGGGAGCTTGTGGCCACCACCTAAAGTAGCTGGCAGCTTCGTTGGACCAATCATTAAGGCGGGTGGTAGCAACAACCACCTCGACCTTAATGCCAGACGGCTCCGACGATGGTTCTTCCTGCGTCAGATTGATGGCCGGGATACCGGCATTCTTAAAGCAAACGTATTGGCGCGTGATGCCCCCATGCCACGATGTCACGACGAACTGGTCAGCCACACTAAAAGGCGACTTAGAGCCGAGGCCCAGCCCGCCAATCAAATAATTGCTCTTGTCCTTGTCGCTCAGAAAAAACGTGGTGTAAAGGTGGAGCATGGACTTATGGCTAAGGCCCGGCCCAAAGTCCCGAACACTAAAGGTCGGCACCGTCCACGTCGGTAGTGTAATCTTAATGTCGGAGAGGGGCTTACCCACCATGCGGTGGGCATCGGCTGCATTGCAGCTGACTTCTCTGATGACAGCCAACTTCTTATTCTGGTAGAGGTTGCTTGACAAAATGTCAAAGGCTTTGGCGGAGGCTGCGATCTTAAAGTCATTGCCCTCGCCCAAGCCGCCGCTTACCACGTCGGTTTGTTCCTGCCTAACAAGCATGGCTTTAGCCTCCCGTAGCGTTGTTGTGGCACCAGCTACGAGCCGCTTCGTAGCTAGACTGGACCGCCACTATTTGCCAGCCCTTGGCACGCCACCCCCCGGTAGCTTCGAGCCACCCTTCATTGGATTTAGGACGGGTATCCAAGTAGGGGTCAGGCCACCACCCGTAGTCGTAGACAGCCCACGACTTGTCGCCGGGCCGACACACAATCTCAAAGCCCCTACAGGCCGATGTTTGGGGTGGCATGGTGGTTGTCTCCGAGAAAGAGTGAATGGGGCAAACTCCGTAGCTTACCCTTAGGCTTAAGGGCAACAACATAAGGAGTCTGGTCGAGGAAGCGAAGGTCATGTGCGTCCCCATCAAGGGTCCGGTAATTGAACCACCGCTCAGGCACCGTCTTAAACGGCACGGCGACGTTCATGCCATTGCTCAGCGCCAGCTTGCAAGCATCCAAGTTGTGGCCCGAGAAGGAGAACGTCAAATGATAGTTGGGTGGCAGCCCACGCCGGGCAGGCACCTTCGTATAATCATAAAATTGCACAGCCGGCCAATCTTGTGGAACATTATAGCGCTCCCACAAAATGTCCGACGTGACATTAAGGCGGATGGCCGGCGCCGCACCTAGACTTTCCGCTGTCCGGGTGACGAGACAAATGTCCGCATGCAATTCCCGCATAAAAGCCGACCTGTCAGCAAAGAACAAATCGGTGCGGCGCTTGCGGGCTGCCTGCACTATCTTTAAAGCGCCCATCCCACTAAAGTAAAGGCAGGCTTGAGCACACTCCGCAGTATGGAAGGCACAAGTATTCTTGCCACTCTCCCAAGCCGGGGCCAACGTAAGGCCCGCCGTCAGGTAGTTGTGCGCATCACCTAGGCGTAGCTTCTTGTTGCCGATTGTTAGCAAACGACAATGCCTGGACAATCTACTGACTGCCTTACTATCCATTTCAGCTCCTCCTGGTATGTGTTACGAAGGCGAATAAGATCACCCCCCTTATAAGCGTAGTCACCCGCCCTAGCCTCTTCAATAAACCAGACGCAAAGGTGGCCATATTGTAGCAAAAAAAGCGTGCCCTCAATGTTAGGTGCCAGTGAAAAGGCTATGAGCATGCTACCCCCGCGGTGCGGTCGATGATACTGTTGTCAAGCTCCCACATTTCTGCCACGTCCCGCATAGTCTCACTAAATGCCGCCAAAAACTCATCCGGCACCCTGTTCGACACGCTATCATGGGCTTGTTGCAGGGCCGTAAGGAAGGCCATGCTCGGCAATTCTAAGACTTGGGCCATCGTCCAATGCCTAGGAATATTGGTGGGCAAATCAAACTCCGTGATGAACCACTTCGCTATCTTTGACGTGTCCGGCCCAATAGGCGAGGTTAGCTGCCTCACATGGACCCACCCATAAATGACGTGACTGACGCCTTTGTGTTCCATCTCGCGGTCATAAAGCTCCGGCGGAAACACATGACCAATACCACACCGCTGCCCTTCCGACGTCATATATTTGCACACACTCTCGCCTCCCCCCACAGAGGTGGCATAGGCAGAGGCCCGGCCCTGCCCATAAACGCCCATAAACGCCCTGTCAAAGGCTTCCTGTCTGGTCATGGCCTACTGTCAACCCCCCACCACAATGAGCGCCAGATAAAAAGCGCCCAAGCATAGCAGCCAACTGGCAGCCACAGCCGCCAGAGCGAGCCAGCCATAAGCTAGGCCCCGCTTCGGCACACAGCTACAACAGTCGCCACAGCTGCACTCTGGGTAGAAGCACTTCGATATGTCATTGGGCGTTGTCATGCCACCTTCTCCAACTGAAGATCGAACTGTGGAAACACCGCCACACCCTTCGCCTTGATGCGGTCGAGGAAGCGCTCCATCTGACGCCGAGCATCTTCCTGCGTCAGATCAGAGGCCAAGCGGTGCTGCCGCTCCAGCATAGAGCCAAAGCGCCCACCGATGTAGTAGGTAGCCTGCCAGATATGCATGTCACTCACCCTTTCCGAGAGCTTCGGCACCCAACCAGAATGTCAGCGCCATGTTGCAGGAACTAGCACCTACTTTTGCCTCCAGCTCAGCGATGGAGACGCCATAAGGATAGAAGTAGACACCCAATCTCAGGGGGTCATAAAAAACATACCGCATCAGAACCTCCTCGGCTGTCCTAAACGCCGGCCATCCGGCGCTTTAGGTAGTAGGTGTTCTACCAGATGTGCATGTCACTCACCCTCCAATACATCTCGGATGGCCTTGAACTGCGCCGCATCACGCGGCTGACACTTCGCAATGGCCGACACCCTATCGGAGCGACATGGCCCCAGATAGGTGGCTTTGTGCTCCAC
>Ga0181348_1000221_pt1 | contig 23636 bp, 28 predicted proteins | sample Su13VDMM110DN_FD_130092 | JGI IMG/M metagenome (GOLD analysis project Ga0181348, IMG submission 130092) | Freshwater viral communities from Lake Michigan, USA - Su13.VD.MM110.D.N | ecosystem: Environmental > Aquatic > Freshwater > Lake | place: USA: Michigan | collected 2013-07-16
ACAAATCATTCCGCCTATAAAGATACCACCTGTAAGTTTTCGAACTTGCAGTATTTCTGTAAAGAATTGTTCTAAAGTAAATCTCTTTGTAAGCTCATATCCAGTTAAGAATAATGCTACAAAGAATGTAAAGAATGTATCCTGGAAAGGAAATAGAGGAGGTATGGTATTTGTAATAGATTTTACAAAGAAGTATCCAAAGTAAATTAAAAAGATATTACCTAAGAAAGAAAAATAGTATAACACTCTATCAAGAGTAAGATAATTTTTTTCTAATTTAAAAACTTCTAGCTTTAATTTAAGATTATTGTACTTATCTAATTTCATATTAAAAGCCTAATTCGTAAGTTGAAGGTTCTGGCTTTCTTTGTTTATCTCCTTGCCATTGTCCATTGTACAATTCTTTTACTTCTTCACAAGAGTGAAAGTATATTTGTGCTACACGAGCATCTGCTTCAATAAAGATAGTCTCATTTACCACCATTACAGTTCCCATAAATTCTGTTTCAAATCCTGGATCAAATACTGATGAGTGTAATACTGTACCATTTCTTAGCATAGATGATCTTTGTCTAATTAAACCTACTAAGTTAGAAGGTATCTTACATCCTTCCCAAAACGTAATGTCGTAAGCTCCTTGGTACAAAAGCCAACCAATGCTACCATCTAAACTAATCTTATTCACTGGAGTGTAATTAGTTAGTTCGGTTTGATTTATTAAAACTTTTCCAATCTTACCACCTCTATCCACATTATAAGCCGCACCTGCAGTGCTTACTCCTATTCTACTAACTTCTTTTAAAGATAAGTCGTATCCTACTTGAGCTTTCTTACCTTTAGATTGTTCTAACTTTAACAATCCTTGTTTTATTATCTGATCTGCGTTTAACATAAACTATTTTTTATTTTTATAAGGTACTACTTTATTTAAAGTCTTTCTTCTTCTATTACAACCACAATCTTTTTTACCAAAAAACTTAGCAACTCTATCAGCTAACTTATCAATACCAAAAAAATTTGTAAACTTAGCAATAGTATCACCTAAGCCTTCTGATTTTTGCTTTGAATCGAATCCCTCCACTATTTTAAAATTATGTTTTCCATAAAGTCAATATTCTTTTTAATAACCTGCTCACTCTCTTCACTATAAGCTGCATCAAAGTCTACTTCAATTTTTGACTTACCATTCTTCAATCCCCAAATGCTATCATCAAACTGAATATCTAGATATCCATGCCAGAAAGCTGATGAGCTATCATTACTATCCATTAGTCCTAACTGTCTCTGAATCAGGATCTCTCTAGGTCCTCCACCTAATCCCAAATAGTGATGCCACTTAGTTGGATTGTTACTCTTACGCTCTAATAAATATTTGGTAGCGAAGATTCTATTAAAAGCTATGTCATCTGTACCTGTCATGTGACAAAATGCATTAGGAATCCCTAAGATGGACATACCAATTACGTCTATATGTGGATTGTGAACCATTAGATCGTAGCAAGTTATCCATCCTTCTACATCACCTTTTCTACTTTGAGGAACAGCCATTACTTTGTAAGGTTTGTCTTTAACTTCTTCTATAAAAGCTAAAGTAGACTCCATTGTAATTTGCCATTCTTGGAATGGATAGTCTGGAGCTACTACATAAGTAGGTTCAATACCACTACGTTCAATAAATCCAAAGATCTCTTCTGCAGATAAAGCTCTTTTAAACTCAAATGCTGAGTTATCTAAGATTACAGTATCTCCTCTCTTAATCTTTTCTTTATAGAAGTCTACATACTCTTGCTTATCTAATAAGTGAGCTAATATCAAATGAAAGTCAGCACTCTCTGGAATGAGGTGCTGATACTTAATTGGTGATATGTATCCGTATTTTACTTTTTTCATTAGTATCTGCTTTGGTCAATTAAATTAAAGAACTCTTGTCTAGTACCTACTTCATTAGTCCAGAAGTAACCTGACATTTGAGATGTCTTCATTATGCTGTCATTCTTAATACCGCGGCATTTAACACAGTTATGTTGAGATTCGATAACTACTGCCACACCCCTATTACCAACGCATAATTCATCGATCATATCGTGAATTTGCTTAGTTAAAGATTCTTGAATATTAGGTCTACGTGAGAAGAAATCTACAATACGATTCAATTTACTTAAACCAATAACTAAGTCTGTCTTTTCTTTACCTGCAATGTAAGCTACGTGAGCTACTCCAGTAAAAGCTAAGTTATGATGAGCACACATACTAACTACTGGAATACGAGTTTGACAAATTAATCCTGTATAGCCTTCGTCATTAGGAAAAGCTGTTACTTCTGGCTCAGGACTAATAGATCCTACGATCAAATCATTTACCCAAGCCTTAGCTACACGACGTGGTGTATTTGCAGAATGTGGATCTGCTGCCCAATCAAAGCCTAGTGCAGTTAGAAACTGACCATAGTATATGGTAGCTTCGTCAATCATCTGAGCTTTCTCTTCTGCTGTACGTACTATGTTGCCGTTAGCTTTCTTAATTAATTCCATAGTTATTTATTATTGTTAATTTATTTTTAAATGTATTAAATATTCTTTGACATTCCAACTCAATTGGCTTATTATCTGCTACATCAAAAGGTTCAACATCCTTAGCATGCTTTCTATTTTCGTATCTACGTTTGCGTTCTTCTACTGGAACTTCTAACCAGATAAGCTCTGCATCTGGAAAAGTTGTTAACACTCTATCTACTATTGTTACTTGGCGAATGCCATCTATAATAATAGCATCTCTCATTTGACCAGCTGCTTCTATTATACTTTCAGCAATACGATTATCTAAGTGCATGGTGTTCTGTAAAGCATCTCTATTAGATGTATTGATAATACTTCTAACTACATCAGATACAACAACTCTATAAGGATGATCTTTCATATAAGATCCTTTACCACTACATATTCTCCCGAATACTAGCGTTACTTTAGGCTTCAACGATTGCTCCATTTTCTAAGTCCTCCCAGACAGTTACTGCAGTGCAGTTAAATTGGTTTAAAATAATTTTTGCTATCATCTCACAACTCATAGCACCAAACATATGAGTTCTCATATCAGGCTTATAATACATTTGCTTTAAAAAGTCTTGAAGGTCTCTTTTAAACATTATAAACTCAACATCTCTATCATCATGAAACACTTCCTTCTTTGCTTCGATATGGAAAATATGCCTATGCAAAACGCTAAGAAACCCTACTTCTGGAAATAGCTCTGCTGCTGCAGGGAAGTTATGCATTCCATCAACTTGTAATCTAACTATTACGCTTGTTTTCATTTTTATCCTGTTTATTGTTTAAGTCATTGCGTACTTCTAAAAATTTACCAGTGATACTAAAGGTTAAAGTTCCTATTTGATCCCATAAATCTTTAACCTCTTTCTCCAAATACTTAACACGTGTTAATTGATAAATCTGTATAATCATTAATATTACAATAATGGCTATATAAAGGGTTTCTATGGTTAGAGTTACTGTCATTTGTTTTCTTTTGTAAAGGTACTACTTTCATTTATAAACTCATACGCTTCCGGAGTACCTGGAAAAGCTACGAAGTCAGGTTCTAACATTACTCTTTTTAAAATATTAAGGGTAAGATCCTTGTTTTTTGTGTCGATAATTACAGGTTCAAAGATAAACTCTGTATCGTTCTTACGTTTAAGGTAATACAAGCTACCAGCACCTACGTGTTTAATCGCTTCAAAGAAATTATCAGCTGTTGTTTTCATTGTATAACTGTCTTACTTTATATCCTAACTCTTGATCGTTGGGTGTGTCATAAACTAGATTTATTGGAATAGCCATATGTCTCCGTTCTGTACCTTTATTCCAACACTTGGTACATAACTGACCTGCACCTTCAATATAACCAACCCTCATATCAATATGATCGTGGTATCTGTATTCTGTATCAGTACCACATAGGACACACTTATCAATAGGATTTGTTTCCTCTTGTCGTTTTTTTTCTGCTTCTAAAACACAAGATAAATGATCGAAGTCGTGAAGGTAATCAATATCAATTTCTGAGGTATCTTTACCACAGTACTTACAAATGTAGGGTATCATATATTATACGTTTAATGTTTTATTCCAAGCAGCAATATGTAATCTAGTTAAACCTCTAAATCTATATTTCTTAGCCATCTCCATTACAAATCGAGTACGCTCTTCAAAATTAGCTGCATCATCTAAGCCTGGCATACATACTACGTTCTTTAATGGAATATTGAATGGCTCTACAAAGTCTCTAAAAATTTCTTTAACATCTTCTTCAGTACTGATAACGAACTTAAACTGGTAGCTATCATGTTGTTTTATACGTTCAATTGCCTCTGGATTAATACGTTGTTTTGCTGTCATACCTGAGTTAGCTAATTTAGGTGAGCAATTGATTTGATCTAGTATATTAAATAACTTAACATCTATTACTATAGTACCGTTAGTTTCAATTTCTTGAAATGGTGAAAATTCATGAGAATTAGTTCCATAGGATATAATGTTGTTCCAATGATTATTAAAATTACAGATAGCTTCTTGATGGCCTGCAATAGTAGGTTCGCCACCTGTCCAAATAATATGAACAGTACCATGATTTATATCATCATATACACCTTCTTCTTTCCATCTATCAATTAGATATTGAAATTCTTTATTTTCACCTCTCCATAGCCATTGAGATGTAGAATCGCAAGTCCAAGTTGCTAAACCTTCTTTAACTAAATCACCTTCGAATATTTCTCCATCTTCTAACTTTTGTTCCTTCTCTAATTGATTGGTAAATTTTCTCGACATACCACATGTTAGGTTACAAATACCTAAGCGAACAAAGTACGCTGGAATGCCAGACGAAATACCTTCACCTTGTACTGTATAAAAGTCACTTGAGATAAGTAACTTATTTGGATCTATTTTACTCATAATATTTAAATGTCTGTTGGTAATATTGTTGTCTTATGTACTTCGTCTCCAAAGATCCGAAAGCTCTTTACAATTCCCAAATCCGTTATTGTAACTGCTTCTACTTCTATCCCCCATTTAACTACAAACTCTTTTACTTCGTTTGTCAATTGATCATTTACATCTACTAAATCTTCCCAAGTTGTTACTTCTACTATATCTCTAATCATTCCTTGCGTTGTGTCAATTAAGACATCTGTTGCATGCATTACTTTTAGAAGATAAGTTCTAACATTTCTAACTCGATATCTAATAATTGACTTTAGTACAATGCTTTGCTCATCTAACGTAGTTAACGTTTGAGAAGGTAGGTTGATAGACTGAGTTATAACAGGACATTCTATTATGCTATCAAAGAAAGGTATTTTGAAATAAAGACCAGGTTCTAATGTTTCAATCCATTTACCAAATCTTAAATGTACAGCACCATTCCACTCTTCAATAATAACCCAAGGCATTGCTTGGTTACCGAATCTAATTAAAAACTCTACTAATTTATCTAGCATACTTTTTCTTTTTTCTTTTGTTTGGTATTGTAAAGGTTAAACCAATTCCGCTTTCATCTTGCCACCATAAGTCGTAAGATGTGTAGACCCACATAGAATGTTTTTTCTTGCTCTTAATTATATCCTTATAAAGGTATATCATTTGAAAGCTAGTATCACTCATTTGTGCTGTTAAGGTGAAAGGAATCATTAATAAGAGAAGCCATTTCATTACTTAGATTTTTTCTTCTTAAGTTGCTTTTCTGAGATTGTTTCTTCAACAATCACTTCTTCTTTTATTTCTGGTGCTGCTTTTCTAAATTGAGCTTTCCATTCAGACTTTGGAATAAACTTCCACTCACTTGTAGCTCTGTCTGCTTGTTCATCATAGACCCTGATGATGTTACCTGTTTTTGTACTTTTTAAACACTTCATAGTTTTCCTCCATGTTTTAATTATTATCTAATATACGATGCTGCGTTCTTATGATTCTCTGCTACATCTACTCTTGTTACTGCTACTCGATTATTAGTTTCTTCTTGAACAAAGTTATCTATTTTTTCAAATACATACTTTGCAAATTGCTCTGCACCTACTGATGGTATTATTCTTAGTTGAATAATTCCTTCACTATCCATATGTTGGAATCGAGATAAGAATGGATCGTCTTCAGCGACAACTGTAGTATGATCAAACATATAATTAAACCACTCTTTTGGATTATGTCCATCAATATTACCCTTAGCTCTCTTCATTCCACCAAAGTCCCATACCCAGTTTCTACTATCTAATTCACCTTCAAAATATACCTTAATCTCTACATCATATCCATGTAAAAATCTACAATGTGTGCCATCAGCTTTCCATTGTCTGAATACAGTTGAGAAACCATCGAATACTTTACTTGATTGAAACTTCATATCATTTATTGTTTTACTAAATTTACTAAGGCTTCTTAAAGTGAGCAAATTTTTGATCTGGAATTGTATTACCTTTTTTTGCTTTAGGACTATAAGGACAATGTCTGCAACCATTGCCACAGCATTGACCCCTTTGATAGAGAAAAAGAGGTGTAAAAATCACACGCTCTCCCTCTAAATAATAATGTAGTACTTCTTGGGTACCTACGTCTCTAAAATGGTTATTTTCTACCACAAATTTATCCTATTTCACATGCACCACCAGCACAAGCTGCTTCTCCTTTTAAGTCTGTGTTATCTACTAACTCTAGGATCTTAGATAAGTCTATATCTGATAGTGTCTTTATCATTTCGTTATAAAATTCCTCAGTACAATCCTCAAAAGGAGCTTGCTTATAAGTGTGATCTCCGTAGGGTAGAACCGAAAGTCCGTTATAGAACTTTCTATTTTCCCACATCCACTTTCCTACTTCTTCCCACTGATCATCCTTAATTGAGATAGTAGCAGAAATGTTATGTGTATTCTGACCTGATCTGTGACCTGGCTTAATCCAATTTTGATAGAAGAACTTAACTCTGTTTAATAAATCCAAAGCAGATTCATATCTTAGAATCGATCCTTGAGGTGCTTTTTGAGGTACAGAAATTACAGCTGTATCATGTGGTCTAAAGTATTCATCCTCAACTAGTTCAGGATGGTTAATAGATAAGTAAGTATAAATTGCTTCGTTCTTACCTACACGAATTCTTCTAATGTAATAATCGTTATGCCAAGCATGGATACCACTTGAAGTTCCTAAAGTTAAAGATGAAGTTCCGGAAGGCTTAATTGTAGTACATCTAGCTGCTGTATTAATTCCTAACATCTTAGCTACTCTTTCATTTTCTTCTTTTACAATCCTAGCTGCTTCTTTTAAATCTAACTTCTGAGCTGCTCCTGAACCAATACCAGTCATACCAACACCAATCAAAGCTTCCTTCTCGGTTGTTCTTTGCCATACTGGTCTTAAGTAATGAAAGCTAGTGTAGGATGCTTGTAAGGTTCCAATAAAAGCTGCTGCTTTAACTCTTGCATTAAGATCTTCTTGATCTACAACATCTGAAACATTAACTTCACATAAGTTACAGAATTGGAAAGGTCTTAAAGCAATCTCACAACAAGGATTAGTTCCCCAATCTTTATCGTTGTTAAAGTAGATACCTGGTTCACCAGCTCCACTTGCTTTAATCATATCCCATAACTCAAAGAAGAACTCTTCTGTTATTTTGTTTCTTAGTAATACTGCTGAGTTATTTGCTCTACCTCTCTGTGGATTTGTTTCCCACCAAGAACCTGCTTTAGCTCCAATCATATCTTTATCGTCTGCACTAAACAAACTAATCAAAGCTGCTCTTCTAATACCTCCTGCTAATACTGCATCTGCAATATGACAAACCATGTCATGAACTTCAATAGGAGATAATTTTTCACGATCTTGTTTACTATCTAAAATACCTTGTACTTTTAATAAACATTCTTTAAGTGGTTGTGGTCCAGGTGCTTTACCGCCTGAAGTAATTAAAGCTGCTCCTTTTGGTCTAATGTCTGAAAAGTCAAAGTTTGGAGTAGAGCCACCTTCAAAATAAGCTCTTACTAATATTTTAACTGCATCTGCCCATCCTTCTATTGAATCACCAATTAAAAAGCGTCTATTCTTTTTTGGATCTGGTTTTCTAATTTCTGGTAATTGTTCTACATGGTGTTTTTGTACTGAGTATCCTACACCAGTTCCTCCTAATAGTAAAAACATTGTTTCATTAAATGCTCGCCAATCATCTATTGGTAAGTAAGCACAGTTGTAAATCCTATTAGGACTAATTTCAATAGGCTTTCCTGCAAACTGCATTGAGCGCATTGAAGGTAAAGCTTGTTTAGCATAAACAAACCCATAAGCTCTTTCAATTTCTTCTTCTAAATGCGGAAACTTCTTTAAGTGCATTTTTTTATTTCTATCCACTAATTCACTCCACATCTCTCTTCTTTCTAATTGAGGTGTATACTTAGCATACTTCATGTAAACTGTAATGTCTGATAAAATGCTCTGCGAGATGTCCATTTTTGTTCTGTTTTTTAAATATTATAGATAGGTTTATCATTAGAAGGTTTAACCCTTCAAAAATTGTTCATAACTCTTATTCTAGTCTAGGCGTTTCTGTTTCGCTGCTCCTGGAAAATTGTTTCCTGGTAGGTTGTTTGAGCAAGAGGTGGTCTAAAAGTAGTGTCTACTGCATTACGTTCTACTAAGTCATTAGTTCCATGGGATTCCATGTTAAAGACAAATTGTTGGTAAGTAGTCTGATTTGGCGGGGGTGCCAAAGGATTCTTATTTTTCATGTTTAATAAACCTAGTAAACTCATAGTAATTAGCTTTTGTAGTAATAAATAGCGTTTATTTCGGTATTTCAGTCGATAATTCGAAGAAAATTTCACATAAATATTTTCTGTCATCTTCAGATATAGTAGTTCCAGTTTTTGGTTTAGTTAGACTTTGTTGAGTATCAGAGATATCATCGTCTTCCTCTTCCATCACAGCCTCTTCTATATGTATGTGACCAGTTGAGGTATTAATTTTAGCTTTATGACTCATACCATCTCTTCCATACCTATTTTTCATAATATGGATCCTACCAGTTCCATTAACTTTATCTTGTCTCTTTCTTGATAGGGATATAGCAAAATCAGCAATCATCATTTTATTGTAAGATCCTGCAGCTTTATCTCCTTCAATTACATCATCCTTAGCACCCGCTCTATTTACCTGAGAAACAGTCCAAATTGGGATTCTTAATTCCCTTGCGAGTCCTTTTGTGGAAATGTAGATATCGTCGATTTCTTCCTTTCTATCTGTTGATTTACGCTTAGATTTTAATAAGTCCACATAATCAATAATAATCAAGTCTGGTTTGTATCCTAAATCTGTGCATTTTCGGACATGACTTTCAATACTTGATATAGAAGCTTTACCCATAGTAAACTCTTTAATAATAAGCTTACCTTTTAATGTAGCAACTTTTTCATTAACTCTTTCTCTATGTTTGTGTATAGTTTGTACATCTTCGTTGAGAAATAAAGCGTCATACCTCTTACCCATATAATCTTCAGATAATTCTAAAGTATAGTGACAAACATTTTTACCTTGTATTATAGCCTGTGCTCCCATATTAACTAACATCCAACTTTTACCTCCTCCTGGATTACCAAATATAATTCCTAAGTCTCCTCCTCCTAATCCGCCCATTAATAACTCGTTAATGTTTGCCCAAGGAGTTGGTATTGCACCTCTCTGCTCTACTCTATATCGAGTTTCCATATCCTTCTCATACTCATGACCAATATTTTTATCTAGACCTGCTTTTAAAGCTGTGTCCATTGCATTACGAATATCATCATATTGACCTCCTTCTAAATATTCAAGCGATTGTATGATTGCCTTCTTCAATTGTTGGTTTTTACAAAAGTTAGAAAACTCCTGCTCTACATACTCCTGATCAACATTTGAAGCATTATATGCTTCTCTTACTTGTTCACGAACAGATACTCTTAATACCTCGTTTTCAATTTTCTTAAACTCTACAGATAAAGCATCTTTTGTGGGAGCAGCATGATACTCGTGGTAATACTGCAACGTATTTTCAACAATCCAATGATGAGCTGGATTATCAAAATATTCAGCCTCAACAATGTCATGTATGTTTTGTAAAAATTCTTTATGCTGAAGTAGGCTAGATAGAACTTTGATCTGAAAGCCTCCTCCGTAATTTTGTAACTGTTTTAAAACCGTCATAACTTTTATTTGTATTTTATCAACTTACTAAATGTTTCATTCAACCAAACCGGTACATTTGAAATACTACCACCTAAATTGTCCTCGTTATATAATTTTATAAAAGCGCTAGGTTCAAATGTATCTCTATACTCACTAACTAAAGCATCTAAAAACTCCTTGTCTTGGTCAGGTATGTTAGGTTCTATCAAGTTCATTAACTTTTCGTTAATGTTTAACTGATGTCTGTAATTATAAATGTCTTGATACTTAGCTTCTTTTTTTCCTACTTTAGTTTGCGCTTTATCTAAAATCTCTTTCAAGGTTATCAATCTTTCTTCTTTAAGTTCAGGATACATCTTTAGCAAAGTCTTAATAGCTATACCTCTTACTCCTGGAATATTATCTCCTTTATCTCCTACAAGTACTTTATGTGTTAAAAAGTTTTGTGGTGGAATACCATACTCGTCTTTAACTTCTTGTGGATAGTAGATCTTCTTCTTGATAGGAGAAAATACTGAAACTCTATTTGAGACTAACTGTAAGTAATCTTGATCTGAGGAAAGAATGACTACCTTCTCAGGGAGCTTAGATGTTAAGTACCCTATTGAGTCATCTGCTTCTATCTTATCAATAGAAACTAAATCGACAGGAAGATATTTTAAGTACTCTACAAGCCTAACTATTTGATTTGTTATTGCTTCAGATTCCTCTTCTTGATTATCAAATGCATCCCAATTAGATATCTTAGTGATATGTCTGTTAGCTTTATATTCAGGATACAAGTATCTCTTATTAGTAGATCCTCCTACACCATCAAATACTAAAATAACTCTAGTAGGTTCTACATGTCTTATAACAGATCCTATTGATTTTAAAAAACCAGTAAGTCCGCCTATATGATTACCTTGAGTATTCATATGATGAATTGCCACAAAGCTTCTAAGAAATGTATTTAGCGAATCAACAATTAAGACCTTACTATTTTTGTGCAAGACTTCTTCCCTTTGATTAGCTTCTGACATCTGATCAAAGAATTTACTATAATCTTTACTCATTATTCTGATTCTGTTGCGTCAAAGATATCTCTTGTATCTTCGTCTGTTTCAATAACCACATCAAAGTCAGTAGTACCCAAAGTCTTTAACCAATCTTTAGAATGTTCCTTCTTGTATGCATCAATTGCTGGCTTAGTATCATCTATAAAGCCATGTGCAGTCATAATAACTTTACCTGCTGATGTAACATCGTTAACGTGGTTCTTATCACAACTAATCTTAGTACGCTTAGCAAACTCTACATCCTTACCATTCTTAGTTGCTTTGATCTTATTTGTACCAGCATTAGTTACATTACCAAATGTCATAATTAAAGAAGAATCAAAATACATTGTATCTCCTCCTTTATTTTTCATCTTAGGCTGTGCCATAATATTTTCAGCTTTAGCAACCCAGATCTTATTACAAGCTACCATCGTATTTGTATACGGTTGGCTTTGCTTTCTAGATAATACAATTTTCTGGTTAATAAAGTTTCCAAAGTTTTGTGACATCGCACCTGCATTCCATTCGTTGTTATTCTTATTAGACTCAATTGATAATCTACATGGAATTGATCCTACTGAATCCCAAAAGAAACATAGATCGATAGGTAACTTGCCATTCTTTTGATCGTCTAATAAATCTACAATAAAAGCTGCTACATCTTCAATACAATTTAACCTCTCTCTATCAACGTAAATAAAGAAACCTTTGTAGTCATCGATTTCTCCTTCTGCGTTTGGTACTCCTTCAAACTGTAAACCCATCTGCTTAGCGTGATCCCAATTCCATTTCATCTCTGTTATAATAAAAACAGGTAAGATACCCATTTTCTGAGCAGTTACGGCTGCTTCTAAAAGTGCGGTAGTCTTACCTGTGTCAGAGTGACCTCTGAGTAGAGTGATATGGCCAATGGGTATCCCTGGAATGGATAAACAGTCTTGGACAGCTTTAGAAAGAGGAATCCACGTTTGATCTTTCATCTTAATAGATGTTGTGGAAAGGTTTTTAGATTTATTGTAATTATCTAAATTAAATGATCCCTTGATAGCCTTACTCACACTGGAGTTTAAGCTATCTTCCTTGCTTTTTGCCATAACTTGTTTTGTCTATTTAAATAAATCGTCGAAATCTTGATCAACTTTTGTCTGAGTCGTATTTAAAGAATAAGCTTCTGTTTTAGGAGCTTCTACTTCTACAACTGGTGATGGTGCGTCGTCAGTAACCTCTGCTTCTGGATTCAACCAATTAACTAAGGAAGATTTCATTTCTTCGTAAGTATACTTTTTGAAAATAGTTAAAGAATCTGGTTGAATTGTAAGCCATTTTTCAACATCAGAGCCACTATCAGATAATGGAGTTGTCTTTGTACGTACTCGTACTTTAGATTGATTGAAACCTGTACCATTAGTTAATGCATCTGTTGTTTCAATAGTGATATCACGACCGTTGACAGGATCTGTGTAATCTCCTACATCCTCATCTTCTGCGATGCTTAATAATTCTGCGTAAACTTGTTTACCAAACTCCCATAAGCGTACTCCCTTCTCTTCTTCACCACGTACAATAACTGGTGTGAATACTCTCATTTTTGGTTCTAACTTTTTAGCTAATAACCAATTTTCCTTATCTCCACTTTGCTTTAATTGCTTAGCAAATTCTACGATAGGATCTTTTTCACTAAAGTTTTCTAAAGAAATCATTGTACGATTTCCAATACCATAGTGAATAAATAATTCTTTAAAGGGATAACTTTTATCATTAACAGATGGAACGATTCTAACTGAGTGTTTACCTACAGTTGGCTTCCATAAGATTAACGTCATGTCCCTTTTTTGCCCTCCTTGCTTTTGATTCTGCAAGGCACCAAGTTTCGACTTGATAGCGCTTAAGTCCATTGCCATAAACTATTTGTTTTTGTGATTAATTACTTTCTCAATAAAGATATGATAGAAAAATTAAAATAACAACTCTTATAAGACAACGATCTTATGAATCTTCGTTCCCAGAGTCTTTAAATCACTACCCTGGGTAAGTAGAATTGTGTTTGAGTAGTCTTTCCAGTTAATTCGAAAAGATGTATCGAGTATTCCTTCGTTTAATGACTTAATAAGTAAATTAAGGGAATTGATTGTGTAAAGGGTATTTGTCTCCTTCTTTCTATGTAACAAAATCGTGTTTGGAAGGATTTTAGTGCTACTTCCCTGGGTCTCTATATTGTAGGTGCAGAGATATTCCTCAGAATCCTGCGATTCTAAGACGAAAATCTTATTATACATTATAACATATTCAGTTTTTATCGTATCTAAAGTCTTTTCTAGCCCGTCTTTGGAACTGAATGTGCAAAACAGTTTATTCATTAAATCTTCTTGTTTAACATTTATACTGCTTATAAATAGTTTGTTATTGTCCAAAGTCATAGCTCTTGCCTAGTTGTACTTTTACTAAATAATTGTCTTCCTGCAAGATATCTTTAATTTGATCTAGGGTTTCTCTTCCATCTTCCTTGGAAAAATCTACTAAAATAGAGTCATAAACTACCAAAACCACCTTACTCTTCTTGGTTTCAAGCAATTCTCTTAATTTTAGCAGTTTTTTAACGTTATTAACGGTTTCTAAGCATTGAACATAGTAATTGAAGAGCTTCTGTGGGTTAAAATCTAACCCTGTAAAACGACGTCCATTTGGCAATTCTATGTATTTACCATATTGCATGGTTTTCCACAAATCCTCAATGAATATAGCTACCTTATTAAAAAACTCAATTCCTCTATAATCATGTTCGATTCCATTATAGAGTTGCCTGAATGTTATCTTCTTTGATTCTTGGTATTCTTCTGGAGTTAGTTCTTTTTTATTGAAGTATTGCTGACCTAAGTATGTGTGGATAGATATGCCTTGAGGTAATTCGAACTCAATCTTATTTGCTATCAATCTTAAATGGTATCCATCAAAGTCGAACTCTACAAAAATATCATTAGTTGGAATGAATGCTGATCTGGCAGCACCTTTTGTTAATGCTAAGAAGTTAATTGAATTGAATGCATTGGAGGGTCTAGATGTAATGTTAAATAAATTGTAGTTGGTGTAAATTTTACCTTCCTTAATGGAGTTAGCTTTCCAAGTTGGCTCGTAATACTTATCGAATAGCTTTTGGTTAATGCCAATACCTTGCTCTTCTACCCATTTATACACTAATGTATAGTCGTGAAACCATTGTAAGCTGTTGCCTTTATTTATGTAAGGTAAAACAGACTCAAACATACACTCACATCTCTCATAATGCTTTGAGATTGGTATAATCGAATTTACATTATCGAGATATTTGTGCTTATAGTAAAAATCTCTATGCACATTAGTATAACAATTAAGATCTTCTACTTTTCCATGTTCATTTAACATGATGTAATAAGCATCTATAATGTTAGGACTTTTATAATCGAGAAAATAGGAGTGCCATTTTTTATCTAACACGTAAACTTGCAACTTAGTTCTTAAGAAAGTTTTTACTTCTTCAAAATCTAATGAAAATCCTTCTGTATGGTTGATTGGAATAATGTAACCCTTCTCAAAATCGTTGTAATAAAGTATCGATGGAGATGTTAATGTAGGATGCGCATCTTCTGACAATGTAATTATGTCTACAAAGCAAGTACTTTTATCCGGAAGCTTACTTAATTGCTCTTTCGTTTCAATAATGAAATACATATAACCTTAATTTTTAAAAAGATACTTTGAAATAAATTTTAAACCAACGGCTATGTCGTTAGCTTAGCGAATTTTGTATACTCACCACCGATGTACTCTACCAATCCTATAAAGCTAAGAGATCTAGTCTCTGTTACTCTTTTATTAGTATCATAAACTCCACCTTGTATCTGATATTGAGAAATTCTTGTATCGTTTAGTGGACCAGTTAATTGCCATAACAGAGCTGTTATTTCATATAAAACAGCAGTATCGTTATAAAAACCATTCTTGACACTAGCGTAAGCACTTTTAGATATTTCTAAAATATATCCAGGACCTGTTACATTTTTTGCAAAGTATCTAGTAAAATATCCTATTTGGTATTCACTTTTAGATGGACTTGGATAGTAGGGTACTAATTCTTCAAGGTTTGATACATTTGTTTGGGTTACATTGCTTGTCTTAGCAATATTATAGTCACTATATGATACATTTCCCGATATACTTGGATCAGCTCCTAAATTAGGTGAGCTAGTGTCTGCTGTATTATTTATTAATATCAAAGGCTTATTCGTTCCTACAACTGGATTAGCTCCCATATACGCTGTACCATCATAAAGTAGATAGTATCTACCTGTGTACGGTTTTCCATCAGCAGATTTATAGGTATTGCCTCTTGTGTAAAGGTTTGTTTTAATTCTAGTTTGAGGATAGTACTTTATCATCTTCTATACTTGATTATAAATTTTTAAGGCAGAGTTGTAAATAGAAAGTTTTTCGTTGAAGGTTGACGTTCCTTTCGTATACTGGCTCTTTTTTTCAGGTGACCACCATTTATTAATATATAAAGTAGTCCATTCATCACCTGTCATACTTGATTTAAATCCTTTCTTTAACAAACGATTAGCAGCAAAATCTAAAAAGTCTTGAGGTGTTTTAAATATAGCAAACATTCTAAGATCACCACCACTATCTCTTCTACAGAATTGGCCTGCAAACGTTCCAAAGCCCCACCTACCTTCTAATTGAACTCCACCAAAATTATTACCGCCTGCAGATCTAAAATTATCTCCTGATTTACCTGCTTCAGCTTTTATTATAGCAAATCCTGCTACTCCTAAAGTAGGGTGTTTACCTTTTAGATACTTTGCAGCCTCAGCTATAGGAAAAAAGTCTGTTTGAATACCCCTAGTTAATATTGGCAATTCAGGATAAGCTGTTGTACAACCTTGTGAAGTTGTTACAGATCCACCACCGCTAAACCCTCCATTACCTGCTAAAGTATTAAAATTGTTAACAGTAGAAGTAACATTAGTTGTTTTATCGCCAGTTGCTTGTCTTAACTTAATCATTTGACCTCTTATTTTAGTAAGCCATTGATTAGCCTCTAATGTATGAATTAAACCAACTACGACAAATCCTACTTTTGTATTTCCATCATAGCCTCTTAAAGAAGCTGGTAGTCTGTTTTCAGGAACGACAAAAGCGTTGCCCATTACAATGCCACTTATGCCGTCTATAGTCATACTTAGATTTGCTGGTATGAAAGGTCCTCCTTGTGTTATTTTATTTTCTCCTTTTACAACACTCATACGATCTATATAATAGTTAACTGCTACCTTTGTCTGATCCATTGGAATAGTACCATTCTTATAAACAGACATTACATAGTCATTAAACTTTTTAGCAGTGTCGATATTATTATCTTCTTTCTTTTGCTCTGTTGTAATAGCTTCGTAAGCACCTTCGCCTATTATTGCTGATATTTGCTTTTGAGTTTTTCCTTCTGTCAATTGTTTTTGTATAAATGTGTTTGCCTCTTGTACGTCTTTAACTCCTAGTATACTAAGAGCTTTTCCTAATGAACCTGAATCTGCATTTTGCTTTACTGCCATAAATGCATCTTGAAAATTTTCGTTATAACTTCCTAATGGAGTAGCATCAACGCCATTTGCATACTGCTGTCCTGCTTGAGCAGATATAGCAATCATGGAAGACATCTTAGTATTCAAGGTTGTCTTAAATTCCATATTTCTCACTAAACTTCCACTTCCAAATATTTGCAATTCCATAAATCTTCTATTATCACGATAAGTATTTGCTACAATAGTACTTGTTTCGTTTTCTAGATTAGGAGTATATTGATCATCTTTAATTATAATAGTATTAGAGTCATCTCTATATTGAACTCTAAACATATTGAAGTTTCCTGTAGATTTATTAATGTCTTGTATAAGAGCGTCTAGAAAAGGTTTTAGAGCAATTGTTGCTTGCTTGTCGGCAGACACAAATTGATTTGCTAAGTCAAGAAGATATTGAGTATTGAGCAATATGTCCATTGTTTTTCCGCGATAAGCATTATCTGTTTTAAAAAAAGGAAGTTGAGACGATACTAAGTTTTCTGTTCCAGACTTAAAGGCCATCCCCTCTAATCCTTTTCTTACACTTTCATCAAATATTTCTAAATATTCGCTATCAGAAGCTGCAAGAGGTATAAAACACTTGTATGGATCTACAGTCATGTGTTGAGGTATTGTTAAACAAAAGTTGTAGTCTGGATGAAAATCGATATACACGTATGGTTTTACGACATCCTGTTTGTTACCTTTAGCATTGTTCTCTTTACTTGTCGATTCATATAAAAGACACATATTATTTAGGAATGCAAGTAAGTATCCCAACTTAATATAAACTGGTTTCTCTGGTGAATTGGGTGATACTGAGCCATTAACTGAAAATTCATATCCTACATAATAAGCTTTACATAAATTATCAAAGTCGATGTCTTTTATTGAAGCAAATTTAGTTTTATCTGCCATTAAGTTGCTATTAAAGCCTTTTTTAGCATATTTAGTCAACTCAAAATCTATACCTGTAGTACCTTGTGAGCTATCAAAGACATTTTGAAGAACTCCATATTGATAAAAAATTTGAGTAGTTTCTTTTAGGTTTACTTCTATTATTTTACTATCAGTTCCTACTGCTGCTACACGTCCTAATACTCCTACAGAAACAAGCATTGTATGTAATGCTGAATTAAATTTAGATTCTTGTTGCACTTGTCCAGGACCTGGTTCGTTCTCTCCTCCTTCAGTATTTCCTTGGGGATTTACTTCAGCTCCTGTTGCAGGAACAGGAGTAGAAGGTGGTGGGGTCGGTACTGAGCTTTGTATTAATCCAGTATCATTGGATTGAAGGTAGCCATTAAAACTTTGAGAACCTACTTTCAATCCAACTATATCTCCTTCATAAAAAACTTGATCATTACCTGCCAAATTTCTTTCTACAATTTGAGTTAATTTAATAGTTGCATCATTTACAAGCCAATTTTCTATAGCTTGAATATACTCTTTTCGTGTATGAGTAGTAGCGCCGTAGGTCGTAGCAAATTCAAATCTAAGAAATTTTTGTTGGTCGCGAAGAACATATGCTATAATAACCGCAAATGGTTTTGTTACTTCAGCACTTTCATAAAGAGTTCCAGTAAAAGGAACAACATTAAAGCCAAAAGTACTTGTATTAAAGGAACTTAGGCTTGTGTCTATAATCTGTCCTACAGCTGTTGAAGCAAGACCTGTTGTTCCTGTCCAAAAACCGTCTTTTGGGTATAATACACCTGGAGTGGGTGCTAGTGAAACTGTTTTGTATTGTTTGAGATTATCTTTATAGCCTTGATTTGTTGCTACAGCATTTAAATTTTTAAGATTCAACTTTACTTGTGGTTGTGACAAATCAGCTGGTATTCGTGTCCAACCAGCTGGTCTACCATTGGCAGTAGTACCTACTAAGAACAAACCAAATCTTTCTTTATTAAATTCAGCATTAGATTCAGCACTTTCTTCCGTTGCTTTAAAATAGTAATCTTCTCTGTAGAACCTAGTATCTGCAGTATAATTATCGATACCTGTAAATGCGACTGATGCTTCGACTAGATCAAATTTACCAAATCTATATGCGTTATAAGCTGCTTTTAAAGTTGCTAAATTAGTGACAGGAGGAGGTAAGGCTGCTACTAAACCTGCCTTGGTACGAGCTTCTAGAGCAGCAGCAGTAGCGTTTTCTTTATCTTCTTTTGCTTTTTGCGCATCTAATTTTTCCTGTGCTTCTTGTACACTTGCATACAAGCTACTAGGCATCACAAAAGTCTGGTTTATTTTTAAAGTATCTATGATTGAACCTAATCCAAGCAACTTAATATTACAATCAAAGCCACCTTGCTCATTAAAAGAGTAGTAGAAGTTAGTAACTGTTCCAAGCATTGCTTCATAATTACCATTTGTCTCTTTATTTTTTTCGGTAATAGCTTGAAAAATTTGTTCTTTACTATTAAAATTGAAAATATCTAACCCGTATTGGTTTGTTATGAACTGCTTTTTATTGTTAAAGTAGCTTACATTACCCCATTCAAGTAGCATAGTATATCCCAATCTAAAATATAAAGACTCAATTACATTAAGCTGTATCATATTCCACACTGAAAACTTAATATCTGCTTCTCTCAAAGATCCTAACGTTCCTTTTGACTCAATCGTTACAGAATTAAGACCTGGCATAGGTCTATAGCCTTGTTCTTTTATTCCTCCAAGTCCATACGCGCCATTAGCACCAAGGCCATATCTCAAATTATAAGTTGCATTATTCAATTCAGCGGTCCCAGCTTGTAGAATCCAATTTTGTGCTAGGCTCTCTGGTTTTGAATAATCGCCTGGTGGTACTTCGCCATTAAATAAGTTAGCGTAAAACTTTGAAATAGGAATATTATTTGAGGGCTTAATTCTTACAGAAGATGTTAATCTTGTCCAAGACATTTTATTCGCTAGATATAGAATTTCCTGATTGGATCTATTTGCAGTAGAACCAACCGAAGCTCTTAGATTTAGTTGATCGATAACGTATTGACTAAATGGAGCACCTATAACATTAGATAAAACTTCACCCTGCATTGTTTACTCTATTGTAAGTGTTTAAAATTGTCTGTATGTTAATTGGTATACGTAATTGTATACCTACTGGTGGATATATTGAGTCTCCTGGGAGTGCGTTTGCAGAAGCAATAACCCACCATAGACTTGCGTCTTGGTAAAAGTCAAAAGCAAGTAGATCTAATCTATCTTCAACAGTTGTTATTACATAGTAATCGCTATCTGTTGGAGCAATAGTAGGATAAACGTTTGTTATATAATGAAGACTTCCTGTTACGTTTAATTTACTTACTTGTATAGTTTGATATCTTGATGGCATATTAATATTTTTTAGAAACCACCTGATTTGTAACCTTTACCTACATTGTAGGTTGTATTGTCTTGAATTACTTTTGGTTGTACAAAGCCCAAATCAGCAAACTTAAGTGCAGGTGTTACAGGTGTTGTAGCTTTTGGATTTGATTTTCTAGCTTGTTTCTTATTACTGCCACCTGCGTTTGTTATAGGAGGAGGAAGTGCTTGAGGTCCTGTTCCATTAAATGTAGTAGGTGCTGATGGAGTTGTTATTGCTCTTCTTTCTTGCTGAATAGTTTCTTCTTGTTGTAGTGGCGTTCTTATAGTTGTTGTTAGATCAGAATCCACATTTCCTTTTAAAAAGCCATCATTCATTATAAGAGGTATGTAAGGATTCGCAAAGTTTTCTCTTCTTGGAAGTATATCTAAGATAGGACTGAAGCCACAGCTAATATTAACAACAAAAGGTGCTTGTGCAACATCACTATCATCGTATTCATTTAAAGCAATCTCCCAACCTACGTCAGTATTTAAAGTAACATTGACATTATTTAAAAAGCCAGGTACTCTATAAAGATAATCCCCAATAGTCAGTCTAACAACGTTTCCTCTCATGAAATTTGATACAGGAGAGTAGTCTGGATATACTTGAGAAATTAAATGATTAAGCTTTCTGTAAAGAGGTCTCATTTCGCTTCTACTTTGAACTAAGAGTTTAAAAGCAAAGCTAATATCTCTTGTAAACCCTTGATAAGTTTTAAAAGTTTCACCTCTACCTAAATACTTAAACGAACTAAGCTCTGCTGTGTTATTATCTTGAATTGCTCCATCTAAAAATGCTCTAAATACTAAACCAATTGCGTTATCAGGAACATCGTTTGACATACACTCAAAAGCAAACTTAATAATGTCTCCTGTATCCTCTCCACCTGCTTGCCAAGGAGTATTCTTTTTTGAATCATAATAAAAATAGTCTAATGCATTTAATTTATCTATGGCAGGTGGAATAATACTATTATAAACTACTTTAGGATAAGAGTTTTCGCCTGGGTTACCTATGTTGAGACGTCTTTCCATTGAGTAATTAAAATAGTCCGATTGTGCTACAACAGATGAATCTAATTGAGCTCTAAAATCTTGAATGTAAGTCTTATTAGGATCGTTACCAGTTCTAGTATCTTGGTCAGCTATTTGTGAATATGTAAATGCAGCTTGAGAATAAACTTTTGCTGCTACTGTACTCGTCGCTCTTCTTATTATCGTAGAACCTATACCATAATTTGATCCAGGACCACCTTGATAGTTTAAGATTTGATTTTGTGCTACAGCTATTCCTAAACTATTAACTGATTGTAGGCTAAGACCTCCATTTAAAATGTCATCAACTTTAAATTGAGCATTTCCTACATCTCTCAACTTCAAATAAGTTAAAATAGTTAATCTATTTTTAGAAGGAGTATTATTATTTGCTACAATATAGCCATATGTTGTCTGTGGTGATTCATATAAGGTTGGACTATTACCGTGTCTATTAAAATGTGCACCAGTACCTTGTGCAGCTACTTGTGCTATTGTATTTGCAGGATTATAAGTTCTTGTAACAGGAAGTACTTGGTTGTCTACATTAAAAAAACCTCCTACGTTTTGAATTGTATTAGGTACTTGAGTATTTGGATTGGTTAATTGTAAACCTTTTTGCTTTTGTATAAAAGTGGTACCACGAGGTGAGTCTTTTAAGAAATTCTGTATTCTTATTCTATCAATGTCATTAGAAGGAGTGGAATAGATATTACCACCCACTTCGACTATTCTTCCACCTCTGATAGGAAAATCTAAACTTGTTCTATTAGTTTCATAGTAACTATTAAATAAAGCTACTGCTTCATTAGATAGATTAGGGTTAAAAGAGTCTGGAATTGGAGATTGTATGTAAGGTTGACTACTTGATCCACCATTAGGCTTATCACTACCGTAACGTAAACTTTTTAAATCTGTTTTAAAGTCGATTAACGGCATGTATTATCTTTTAACTGATTTTAAATATTCTAAATACGTTTGAGTATTTCTTAAATTAGAAACATAGTCGATTGGTAACTGGCTTGGAGCTATTACTAATGCAGCATTTGGCGTAGAATAACCTCTTTGAACAATAGCAACGTTTTGAGGAGTTCCTTCAAACACGCCAGTAGTGGTTGTTCTACCTTGCTTACTGTATTGAGAATTTTTTATTTGTCCTAATAATGCCATATTATTAATTTTATTGTGCCCAAGTACCTGGTGATTCAGATAAAGAATTTCTTGTTTGACTATCCCACTTCTCTGTTCCTACGATTGTTGTATTTTGAAGATTGAAGATTGGTTGTCGCTTCTTCTCACTTTCTTTTGCACTTACTGCTTGTGATGCCATAGCTGCGTTCGAGTTCATTGGACTTACTGTTTCTTGTGGTGGTGCAGATGGAGTAGTTGCTGAAGGAGCACCACCACCACCTCCACTTAATAAACCATTTAACCACGAATAAGTTGCTGCGCCTGCTATAAGGCCTGCTGCTGCACCTACTACTGGTACTGCACTAAGCGAACCTACCATACTTGCTACTGCACGTACAATAGATACTGTTGCTAAAACTTTAGCAATCTCTACTGCTGAACTAAGTATTTGAGGAAATTTTTCTATTGCCTTTCCAATATTACTAAAAATCTGTTTTAATTTTTCACCAATTATCTTCATTTTCTCACCATCATTTACAAAAGCGGTAAACTTATCTATTAAGCCACCTACAGGACCTTGTAACATCTCTCCTATAGTGTCTTTCAATCTTTCAATAGTAGCTTGAAATGCTTCTGCTTTAGATGCTTTATTTAAATCAGCTTCTGCTTCTTTTCCAACCAACGCTGCTATTTCTTCTCTAGTTTTCTTTTGCTCTAGTAATTTTTTATATTGTTCTTGTGCTGACGTACCTTGCTCAGCACCTAATTTCTTTGCTTTATCTTGTTCAATTAATTGTTTTGAAAGCTCATCAGTAGATAAACCAATTGCGTCAGCAAAGGCTTTTCTCTGAATTAGATTCATGTTTTGATACTCTCCTAAATCAACGTTTTGCTTATTAAGTTCTTCCATTAGTCCTCTCGTATCTCCCATTAACGCAAGCTCTCTAGCTCTTGTTAAATTAATATTCTTACCTGTTAGTACTTGAGCTTCAAATTCTCTACTAATACTTGATTCAAAATCTATTAACGATTCTCCTTGTTTATTAATATTATCTAAAGTTGTCCCTAATTTAGTTGCTCTAATAATAGCAGCTCCTAAAGCAGTATCACTACCTCTAAAGTTGATAAGAACCGCTTTACTTGTTTTAGCCATGCCATCTATAATCTGCTTAGCACTTAACATTAACTTATTTTTAGCTCCCTCTTCTAATCTGGTAGCTTGAACTGTTTTATAAACAGACATAAAAGATTTACCTGATAATGCTGATTGAGTTGCTATCGCA
>Ga0181348_1000222_pt1 | contig 23461 bp, 27 predicted proteins | sample Su13VDMM110DN_FD_130092 | JGI IMG/M metagenome (GOLD analysis project Ga0181348, IMG submission 130092) | Freshwater viral communities from Lake Michigan, USA - Su13.VD.MM110.D.N | ecosystem: Environmental > Aquatic > Freshwater > Lake | place: USA: Michigan | collected 2013-07-16
GTTCTGGGTCTTCCACGTTGCTGACGTGGAGGAGTCCTTGGTGGAGTACGATCAGCCATTCTTATAGATGATGATATTTTATTGATCGTCCGAAATCCTGCGGAGATTCCTCCCGGTGAAAAATCTCCCGGTATTGTAGAAACAAATGTCCATCGCCGCAGACCGAATCTTTGGAGCAGCAGGAGAGTTAAATGTCGGCGCAACTTTGAACCGTCAGTTCAACACAACACTAGAACGCCGTGGTGGATTCCATACCTTTGACTACGGCGGATCCCTCCCCACGGGCCGCACCATAGAACTAGAACTGAAGACTCGCCGTATCTGTCATGACCAGTATCCAACGACAATGATAGGGCGCAACAAGATAGAGTACTGCACAAATCCTGATACTGACTATTACTTTGCCTTCAACTTCAGCGATGGTCTCTACTATATCAAATACGACAAGGCCCTCTTTGCTACCTTTGAATGTCGCAATGACTTTGTGCGATCTCAGCGCAGTGATTGCTACAATCCCGTCCAATCGGTGGTCTATATACCGAATCACCTCCTGCTGCCGCTATAGCAAGGAAGGCATCTCTGGCAGCCAGTGCCTCCTGCAGGGTATCATGACAACCCAGCCAGACCTTCCTGACGTACACGTTGAACCGTGGAGTCTTGGGATGATGCGTTATGTATTTGTGCCCAGTAGGTCCCTTCCTCATTTGTTTTAGATCCTCTGACTCATCTTAAGCGTAGGTCACGGGTGGTTTTTGGCGTAAAAATGTTCGAAATGATGATGATTACCCTATATGAAACAACTAAATAGTGATATTTGTTTCATTTAGCCTATATTCATATTAAAAAAAGGCCTTTTTTTAAGCGTAATATAGCCAAAGTAAGCATATATAGGCCTAAACTTGTTTAATATGATGGAAATAAGCGGATTTTAGACTTATTTACCGTCCGGAGCTGTAATAAACTTCAAAGGGACTGTGCTTTCCACTTCATTTCCCCAACAATCCCATCCATCTACTCTGGCACGGCTGAAGAGCTCCAGCTTCTTCTGCGTAGGGAACATCTTGGTGATGCGGTCACGTATCTCAGTAGGCTTTGCACTATGACGTCCTCTCATCTCACTCAGGAACTGTCGCTCCTTACGGGATCCACGTGGAGACGGTATACGACCTCTCTTACCCACTAAGCATATCTCTACCTGCGAGAGCGTATAGTAGCCCGGGTTGGTCTTCTGCTTCTCCCACACGAAGGCTATGGTCTTGTACTCAAATCCCCACGCCTTCATCAACTCCAACGCTTGAGGAAGATGCGGAGAGGATGTCCATAAGAATAGAAGACAATCCTTCTCACATACCGTTGTGAGGTTGAGTGTCTTGAGTGTCTCTAATGGCAACGTATCATAGTGGGTTGTTGCGGAAGCATTCGCTACTGTATTGTTGTGTTGCTCCCTTCCATTATAATCCCAACAAGGGTCTGCATAGATAACAGAATACATCTATAGGAGTCTTAGATGTTTTATCGTCAATAAAATATCGCAGTTAGAACCAGAATGCCATATAAACTCCGCAAGGCACCCAAGAAGGATCTGTATTGGGTCGTGACGAAGGAAACGGGGAAGCATCATTCCAAAGAACCTCTCCCTTTGGCTCGGGCCAAGAAACAATTGGCCGTTCTCAACATGCATTTGAGAGGCGGTGAATATCCAATACCGCCTCCGACCATTCCGGAGTATCAGCCTATTGTTCCGAGCGGTGGAGAAGGTACACGTCTCTACAAGGATCTGATGGAGATGTTAGATGATCCTGCACAGAAGGCCTATTGGGTACGAGAGCAGAAGGATTTGGGGAAACCATATACCGACGCTGATTGGGCGAAGCGGAGAGAAGTCATCCGCAAGGGGAATCTTCAACGAGCGGGATTTGGTTTTTCTCCTGAGCAGGAGGCGGAGTTGAAGCGTAGGGATCTGGAGCAGCAAGAGTACGCAGAAGCCTATAGGAAGTGGGACGAAGGACGACAAGCCTATCTGGCCGAGAACCCAGAGGAGAAGACCTACACACCAACGCTGGACGAGGATGGGGAACCCCTTCAGATGAGCACAGCAGAACGCAACGCTCTGCCACAGATCGACGGCCCAGAGTTTGCCCGTCGTTTAGAGCTGTATCGGAGCCTTCATCGCACTGGATTTGAGAAGTTCGCCAAGGGCTTCACAGATTTTGCCACGAGTGTGGCTGATGCTGGTATTGATACCCTAGCAAAGATCGCGCCCGGTATCGGGAAGGCCGCACAGGTTGCCTACAAGACTTTTGCCCCTCCGGGCTCTCAGTACTACACAAAAGGTACTATAGCAGAAAAGGCAATGAACCTGCCGGGAAATGTTGTCAGTGCTGCGATGGGGGGACGACGGCTGAAGGGAGGAGCCTTGACCACGTTGGAACGTGACAGAGCTATCGTGCGGGTCGCAGCGATTGTGCAACAACTCCGGGCTCTTCAACCAGATGAGGAGGGAGGAGAGTTAGATGATGAATGGGAAGATGACTTTGCAGTCGCAGAAGCCTTACTGGATCAGCTGGAGCATGATAGAGATGGCATCCCATATCCTGCTGATGAGGAATGGGAGGAGATAGAAAGTATGGATTATGTGGATGATATTTTAGAAGGCCCCCTCTCCTATCTTAGTCAGTATCAAGTGACAGATGAATCTGAGGCAGAGGAAGAGGAGGAGGAAGAGGAGGCTCCCCCTGCCAAACGTGCCAAGAAGGGAGGGAGGGTTTCACCCCTCAAACTCGGCAGAGGCAAGATGTTGAAGGGTGGTGCTATCCCCTCTAGAAATATTCTTCAGCAGATGGCAAAGGCCTCTTACAGTCCCAACCCTCCCTCCGCTATTGCTGGGTTCAACCTTGTCAAATCCACTCCTACTCTCAAATTCTACAAGGAAGGGAAAGGAGAGAAGGGGAGAGACATTGTCATCGCCATTCGTGGCACGAATCCAACAGATACTACAGATCTCAAGGCAGATGCGATGACAGCCGTCAACCAGCTACAATCCTCTGCACGATTCCAGAAGGATGTTCGGGACCTCAAGGAGTTTCAGAATCAGTACCCGCCCTCCTCCTACCAGTATTACGGCGTGGGTCATTCGTTGGGTGGTGCGATACTGGACGCCTTCCTCAAACTGGGTCTCCTACGCAACGGTGTCTCTTACAATCCAGCCGTCCAGCCGTTGGATATCCGTAGCAATATAGCCAACCAGCGCATCTATCAGAAGGGGGATCCCTTGTATGAGACGATGGGACGTTTTACTCCTAACGTTGAAGTACGGGACAAGAAGAAGGCGCCGGGGCTCTTTGAGAAGGTCATCTCCTATGTGCCTTTTGTGGGGACGGCCTACACGGCCTACGCAAATCATGCACTGGATAACTTTACGGGTGGCAACAAGCCCACCGGAACGTTCCATAAACAGTTGCAGGATGCGGGAGTGAGTCCAGAGGCCTATCTCAAGAAGGCGCGATCGAAAGCCAAGAAGCACGGACTTGCCTATAAGCATCTGGGCTTCAGTAGCGATGAAAAACACAAGTTACAGATCCCCAAGGCTAACGGGTCGCTAGTTCGCTTCGGGGCTGTAGGGCTGGGGGATCACGTACTTTACTCCCTATCACACGACCCGACCGCAGACGAACGCCGCCAACGCTATTTAGCGAGGGCAACGAAGATAAAAGGCAACTGGAAGAAGGACCCTTATTCCCCGAACAATCTAGCGATTCACATTTTGTGGTAGGAAGAGTTGTCAGATCCACGGGCACCATATTTCCTGCAATGTCCATATACTGGATGACTTCTTTTGTAGAATCCATTGGATGCCTTCTACAAATAGGATGAGATATTTATTTATGGATGAACGAGAGCTATTTAGTATCTTGTGATGAACCAAGAGACCGTTGTGGCGGCGGTGGCGTTGGCGTTGGCACGGATCTGAAACCCAACACCTGTTGTCACACCTGCCCAGAATCGGATGGCAGTACCATCTTCAACTGCTTGGTTCAGCGTCACGAGAATCTGCGTGGTCAATGCACTGACCGCTGTATTCGGGATCACAGCGGATATGGCCTGACCAAGAGGGATCACGGCAGCTCCCGACTGGTCGGAGCCAGTCAGAAGGCAGATATTATCACCGGCTCCTGCTACACCGGAAGGCTTTGGGCAGGTCAGATTGAATGAATTGACAGTCCCATCATAGTATGAAACAAGTTGGAGAGCACCTTCCGTGCGACCACCAAAGGAACCATTCGGGACTGTAAGAGCAAAAGCAGATTGGGTCTCGTTACCTACAGAGGCGTACGTAGCAAAAGGGGGTTCAACGATGTTGATCGCCGTGACGGCGTTTGTTGCGGGTAACACACCGGCTGCAGATTGAACCAACAGACTGGGCATAACCGCTCCCGCGTTTAGCGGGGCAGTTGAGGGGTCCACTCCTGCGTCATTTACACCCGCTGCAAGGGATGGCACCAGAGAAACTCTTGATGGAGCATATCCACCGGAAAGTTGCGATGCAGACATTCTATATCGTAACTGAACATTATTTTATTTGGCTAAAATCGATCTACAACAACCGGGCAGATAATCCTTTTGCGTGTCTGCGACCGCCTGTGCCGCCCCCTGCAGAAGGACCACATCCCATCATGCCACCTTCTCCCTTGACGGCCTTCAACAAGTGAGGAGCCGCCTCCTTGAGATGAGGAAGTGCCTTGCGTATGCCGGTCATCAGCTTATCCATAAAGCCACCGCCCACGTAGCGATCCAACTCGGAGCGAGTCATCATAGACGCCATCGGGGCAGAGATGATGTCCTGCTCGGAGAGAACACCCTTGATGATACGGGAGGATCCACGGATGGACTCGAAGAAGCCGGAGTTAGCTGTAATAACAAAGAGAGAAGGAGTCTGGGCAACGGAGGTGTTGTTCCTGACTTGAAGATTGAACTGGAGAGTAAAGTTTCCTACGCAGAAACTTAGTACCGCTGGTTTCCCAGTATTTACACCGCTCGGGGCGGTCGGAGTAGACTATACCTTCTGGAATCATTAAGACTTGCTAGGTCTTTCATCCACTTGACTGGTAGTCGTTGAGACACACACCTTTCCCTTGCATACCGGGAGTGAGGTTAGGTCTGCGGATTACCCAATACTATTCGTTATTACCATTGTGTTCGGTCATTACCCGAGTTCCCTGATCTCATTTCTGAGGCAGGTGGTAGAATAGTCTTAAGGGACTCCCCGCAAATCATCAATAAGCATTGCCTTTTAGTGTGTGTTGCACATTAACACACAGCAATACAGCCCCCGTAGTTAAGGGATGGTGCTTGTCCGCTCTGAAGTGTGATGTCCGTGCCGGGCTTGAGCACCAGCAGACCACCGACCAGAGGAATGATCTGGCCTTGGGTTCGGGTGATGCCACTGCCACCGTTGGCGGGTGTCGTCCAAGACGCCGACGAGGATCGCCCAGCACCAGACCAAGACGCATAGTCCATATCTAGACCGTTATGTACGGACATTTGGTAGAGTTGCTCTGTCGTTACAGACGACAAGAGACCTGAAAAGTTCTGTTATACCGTGGCTTTCACCATACTTTAACACCTCCCGCCGGAGGTCGGCATAGACTATACCTTTAAGGGATCATCGGAGATTGTCAGTCCCCTCACCCTTACGCTCGTGTAGTCGTTGAGCCTTACGCATAGCCTGACATAGCGGCCTTAGCGTCTTGACTGCGGATTACCACATAACACATCGTTTTTACCATTGGTTTCGGTCATTACCCGAGTTCCTCATCCTCCTTTTCAGGGGTGAGTGGTAGACGTGCCTTCGCGGACTTCCCGCACTCGCTGGTCGGTTCCAGTAGAGCGTTTTTGCCGTTTCTTTTCAAAACGACATTGACTACGCACGACAATGGCTAACAAGCCATAATCGCCACATCAAAGTTTATGCTTATAGGGTTTGCTACTCCATCCTGCGCTCGGTTGGCCAGAGGCAAGTAGTTATCCCCTTCAAAAGGGGTCGTAACGGATGGCTTACAGTAGATGATGAGCATGTCGGGGATCTGGGGCAGCGTGATGGTCTGCGACTGCACCGTGCCGACTGTGCCGGGCTGGATAGGAAGCCCCGTTGAGGATCCCTGCGTAATGTAACGGGGGAACTCCATATAGGGCACGACCGACTTGGGTGGCAGAGGGACATCCAGAGAGGGAGTCAGGAAGGTCACGTTGATGACGGATGCCTGAAAGACGTTAGAAAGACCTACCGCTGTATTGTAGGTAGCGGGGCCGACCACGACACCTGCACGGGAGCAGGATCGAATGGCGCTGGAAGGGCTGGACTTCAGGTTCATTATTAATTGGATGTTGTTGATCTGTGAATACCGTGGCTTTCGCCATACTTTAACACCTCCCGCCGGAGGTCGGCATAGACTATACCTTTATGGGGTCATCGGGGGTTGTTAGTCCCCTCACCCATATACCCGTGTAGTCGTTGAACGGAACTCGTAGCCTAACATAACGGCTTTAGAGTCATCGTTGCGGATCGCCCAATCCTCACACTTTTTACCATTGGGTTCGGCTATTAACCGAGTTCCTCATCCTCCCTTTCGGGGGTGAGTGGTATGTGAGGCTCTGAGGGTATCCCCGCACTCGCTGGTTTATTCCAGTAGGGTATTATAGCCGTTCCTTTTCAGAGCGACTTAGGCTTTAGCAAAGCGATGGCTTAGTAGGCCATTACTTCCAAACCAAAGAGACCGGTTTCGTACTCGTGGATGTCGGAGAAGATGAAGGGGGACAGGCAGACTGGCTCCGTGGTACGCCACTGGACGAAGATCGTGTAAGACTGCAGACCCCCAGCAGGAGCAGGAGCAAGAGCAGGATTGTACACGGGCACACCATTGAGGGCGTCGTAGGTGGCTCCAGCAAAGGCGGGAGAGGCAGTGCCGAGCTTGTTCCCTGCACTGTCTGTGAAGAACAGATGGGGGAAGGCGCCGTTAGGCACATTGTCATAGTCTGTGCTGTCATTGTAGCCACCAATGGGGTTATTCTGGGTGCCAAAGGCGTCATCGTAACATGCATACTTGTCCAGCATTGTGGGTGCGGTGCGGATGAGGCGGTTCTTCTTGTAGTCTGTGAGACGGAGGATGGGGTTAAGGACATCCTGAGAGTTGATGACTGATGTTGTCTGTTATACCGTGGCTTTCGCCATACTTTCACACCTCCCGCCGGAGGTCGGCATAGACTTTACCTTTAAGGGATCACCGGAGATTGTCAGTCCCCTCACCCTTACGCTCGTGAAGTCGTTGAGCCGTTTCCATAGCCTGACATAACGGCCGTAGGAAATTGACTGCGGATTACCACATAACACATCGTTTTTACCATTGGGTTCGGTCATTATCCGAGTTCCTCATCCTCCCTTTCGGGGGTGAGTGGTAGATGTGCCTTCGCGGACTCCCCGCACTAAAGCCGGTTTTTTCCGGTAGAGCGTTTTTGCCGTATCTTTTCAATACGACATCGACTACGCACGGCAATGGTTAAACCATCACCGCCACATCGTTAATGGTTGCTGATAGGGTGCTGACCAACTGGTTGAGGGGGAGGGCAGCCAGAGAAAAGTCACGGCCGGGCACACAGATGGGCTGCCCCGCTACTTGGCCGGGGGGATCCAAGACAGTCACAGGCAAAGAGAAATTGACCGTGGAGGACATCAGGATCTTACGGTCCACAAAGACGTTCTCGGAAGGGACGTATATGTTAAACGACAGCTGGGAGGTGGAAGCGGCGATTGCATTGAAAGGAGCATTGGTCACGCTGAGAGCACCCTTCTCTACAGCGTACTTGGCCCGGCTCTGGACAATGCGGGAATCCATCACGGTCAACTTCTCGATGTCAGAGCTCATCTTATATCATCTGGTAAGGTTATTTTTTGCGGGTTAAATCACTCTCAAACGATCCCCTTCTTTCGGAAGAGGCACTTGACGCTCACCGTGGAAAGGTTGTACATGTTGATTGGGTAGAGGTTGCCGTCCAGACGGTTCTTAAAAAAGACTTGAATGTCTATGTTGCGGATCTCCTGCTTGGATGCACCAAAGTCTGTCATGCGGTACTCTGCAACGGGCGTGTAGTAGGTGAACTGACGATAGGCCTCGGGACCCGCCGTGCTGGTGTCCAGAGCGATGTCCGTGATGATAGGCTGGAAAGCAGACTGGGAGGTGGGGGCTGAGTCGCCCAAGTTCCCAGTACCCAATACGTTGGGTTGCCCGGTAGCCTCATACTTGATCGGAATGAGCGTGGTAGTGAACACAATCGACGCGATCGGAGACCAGAGAGATCCCGTGCTCTGGTAGTCCTGCTCCTGCCTGTAGTAGACCTTCTGCTTTGCAATCGGGACGGTGCCGAGCGGGGGGACGCCGGAGTAAGGGCTGAGACGATAATCCACGACGTTCTGGTAGAAGTTGTTGTAAAACAGGATCTCGTAGGTGTAGCCGAAGGGGACGGGAGCCGGGAAGCCCTCTGCCGTAAGGTTGGTGGTGTTCCAGAAGTCGGCATAGAAGTTGTTGAGGAGACCGTAGAGGTTGGTATTGAAGAAGATGCGCATGACGGGTGCAGTCTGAGGAGAGGCCGTTCCCGCCACGTAGGGGGTAGGGGTGAAGGCCGTGATACGAGCACCGAAGCCGTCCGAATCCGCAAAGATGCTAAAGAGTTTGCTCTTGTTGTCGTAGATCAGCTGGGGTGCATTCACATAGGCCAACCAGTCAGCATAGGTGGGAAAAGGAAAGGGATCCGTCAGACCCGGGGTTGCTGCCCACTGTGCAGCGAAATCGGCATAGAGAGTGTTGTAAGCAGAGGGACTTCCCGTCACGGCAGGATCCCCGCTCATCGTGGTCTGCCACATAGACACGAAGTGCGTGAAGGTGTTGACATAATAATAGTCTGTGGAGATGTCCTGCTCTCTGAGAGGGGGGCTGGGTATGGGGGCTACTGACAAGTTGTAGTTCTCTGGCAGAAACTCTATGAAGGTAGGGGTGGGGGTGATGGCAAAGGTAACAGGATTCGGCAGATTCGTGTTCCACGTCTGCTGGTAGGTCACAGCTATCTTGTAGGTCGTCTTGTTGACATTGGACTGACCCAGTTCTATCGTGGGGATGAAGATGGGCAAGTCCAAACCGGGGCCGTCCATCGTGAAGCGGATGATGCTGAAATCATACTTGGACGTATCAGAACAGAGTGCAGTGTCACGCGTCTCGTTGAAGCGGATCTGTGGGTCTGGTAGAACATTCCCTGCCACCCCCAACGTGTCTGCGGATGTGTTGTTGATGATGTCTGCGTTGAAGTAGATATAGTCCGGAAGACCGTCACTATTACTGGTCCCTTCATACCGGATATTACTAGTACGGGTCGTCATTCTACAGTGGAATAACACATTTATTTTCTCAACTTTTCGAAGGTCATCGCTGTGACAAAGTCGTCAGCTGACTTGCCTGTGTCCTCGATCATAGCGTGATACTCATCAATATCTTTGCCATCATACATCAAGCGCACGGCTGAATGGCGGCCGCATGTGGCCACATTTGGCGATTCCCGCTGGAAATCGTGGGTGTTGTAGTACACGGGGAGACCCGTGGCTCTCAAGAGTCTCGTCAGATCCGGCCGCTCAATATCATACTCCTGCAATCGGCTCTTTCCTAGACCTTTTTTCTGCTCCTCTGGCTTATCACCGTAAGGGTCAAAGAACTCAATCATCTTGGGACGACGAAAGAGTGCCGTCCAATGACCACTATGGGGACCGCTATTTGGGAATAACAGAATGGCGCGGCCTTTCCTATCAAACAGTTCGTTGGCATCGGTGAGATCTTGCAGTTGCGGATAGTTCCATATTCTGATATCACGCCCTAGTAGGCGACGTAGATCACCATCACTTAGTGGGTATCGCTGTGCTTCCTCCATTCTAAACTCTGAAAATATTTTATGTTACCAATAGAAAGAGATGTCCTACGCCAACTGGTCGGCTTTTACCCAATATCAAGTCGGCAACGTTGTTCAGTACAACGGCTTTCCCTACGTGGCGCAGTTGGTATCCTTCGGGGTGCCTCCATTCCCGGTGAATGCATCGTGGGTACTACTGGATAGTGGTGGATCCGGCGTCACTCAGCAACTGGGGCAGTCGGGAAATGACATCACCCTCACAGGAGGGGGAGGGTCGGCGGATGTCAGCACGACGACCGCAGTGGCAACGAGTACGCAGAAGTTGGGTGGATTGGCTTCCTTTGACAGCATGTTGGTTCTCACCTCTTTTGACTCGGATGTGTTCATTGGCAACCTCGGGGGGCCTCCTCGCAATCTTACCGTGAATGGCTATGGGGAACTCTACCAGATCCGTGATTCTGTGGGGGCTGTGGGAGCGGTGGGGGATGTCTTGGGCATCAATCCCGTGGGGGCTACTGGTGCCCTGCTCTGGACGGCAGGTGGTGGTGGTGGTGGTACTACTGGTGCAACGGGTCCTACTGGTGCAACGGGTCCTACTGGTACAACGGGGGCTACTGGCGCAACGGGGCCTTTCTCTCAGTCCCTTGCCAACAAAATCCTCGTGACTGAGACTCCAGCCCCCGCAGGAGGCGTCACGAATCTGACGTGGAGTACTGGCGATCCCCCCAATGTGTATGTACCCTACGGCGTCGGGACGACCAACACGACTCTGGCTCCCATCGACCCCGCTGCGACCGGTACTGGATGGCGATTCAGTAAAACCTACTCTGCTCTGCCTATCTCTTCCATCTTGGCAAATCCGCTCATAACGGGAGAAACTTACACCATCGTCGCCGTGGGAAACACCGCACTAAACTGGGTTGCGATGGGGGCTGCTGCTGCGACTGCTGGAACTCAATTTACTTACAACGGCACTGCTCCCACGGGAGGGTTGGTTACGCCCGGATCCGCATACCCCTCTACCAAGATTTCGTGGTATTCCCTCAACGCTCTCTTTGGCCTTTCGCTTCCACAAGGAGCAAGTGCCGTTCCACCCACTATTATCCCCTCCATCGCCATCAAGAAAAAGAACCTGCGCAATGCGTGGTTCCTTGTCAAGATGAACGCCGATATTGCCCTCCAAGGGTCTTGGGCTATTCAGATTGATACTTACGCATACCAGTTCGGTGGTAACACAACGAACAACTACACGGGTCGGTGGGCGTATTCTATGCCTCAAGAGCGAGGACAAGGGTTCAATGCCGCCGTTGCTACGAACATCACAACGGCAGCGGGTCTTCTCTTTCCCCGTCTTCGCTCGGGCTTCACCTATCTGCTCTATGCGGGGGATATAAGTCCTACCTACCTCCCACTCCAAGCGGCGGGAACGTATCAAGTAGGGGGTGGTGCTCTCTTCGCACCTTCCCAAGCCACCACGGAGAACACCCTTCGTGATCCTTTCAATCTCTACACGACCTATCCTCACTTTGGAATGACTGCCACGGCTTACACTCCCAATGCGACGCAACCAGCCTTCGGTGGTTCAAGCCCCTACTCTGACGAAGCGGATGTGGAGGTAGCATCCATCTACCTCAATACTGATTCAAAGTCGCCTCCCGCCGGTGTAGGCCAGACCACAATGGACTTCAACGTTATGGCCTTCGGCTATAGCGGACTCGTAGAAGGCGGAGGGGGAGAGCAGACGTACAGTTACGAGACCTCTTGGGTCTAACGGAGGTCATGATCATCGTTTCCTGATAGAAATGACCAGATCCGACACCTTGCCGACTGATGACCTCCGCCTTTCAGCCCTTTTATCTTTTGCAGACTGACAGGACCCACCAAGTCTTTATCTACATGCAGAGAAGGCCCCCCAGTCAGTACAGATGCAAGACGGGCATACGACCATTGGGCAATAGACACATTTGGACGAGACCCAGAGGATCCATACGCACCCGCACCTTTGGAGAGGATTTTTTCAATATCCGTATCAGGGAAGGTTGTCTTCAGTCGTCTCTTGTTAGTAATCGGAAATCCGTACTTGGTCTCAAACTTCACAACATGACTTGAACGCTTCGTGGGTGCATCCGACACTTTCGGCCGATCTTCTACCTTACCCTCTTTGTAATCCTCCTTAGATTTATTGATGAGTGCCGTCTGTTTGGCTCGTTGTGCGGCTGTAAGATTGGCCAGATACTGTTCTGGTATTCCTCCACCACTCAATCCACGCTCATAGACTTCGTTCAGCACATCTTCTGAATATCCAAATATCTCACTTAATTCTGGAATAGAATACCCGCGGTCTTCCATTCCATAACGTTCTAGCACTTGTTCTCTGTGCGTCTTCATTCTGCTACGGGAACAGATTCTTTCTGCACCTCCTTTTCCTTCAGACGCTCACTGCGCCTTGGGATCTCAATCGCCTCTACTTTCTCTCCCTTGGGCGTCGTATTCTCTACGTCTATAGAAACCACCTGCTCTGCTCCGAAACAACGGCTGCGTATGCGTTTGTGGTTCACTGCTGCTACGACCATTCCTACAACGGCAAGGGCAAGACTGACCCACGAGACAATAGAGGTTCCGATCGGAGTGTCGCTCATTTACTCTAGTTTAGAAATTATGCCACGATTCAATACCACCCTCTCCACTGCCTTCGGCTTGAAGTACGCCCGTGCAACTTTCTCTACTAACGCCGGGTCATATTCCTTGCAACTGAAGCAGTCCAGAAATGCAGAGTCGCTCTCCTCCGCAAAGTGCCCACACAGATGGCTCGTGGTCAAGTGCGTTTGGAAGGAGTAGCCCTTTTTATCGTCCTTTCCAAAGAACTGAATCGCCGTCTTGCCGTACTGCTCCATCTGGATGGCCTTGACGACGGCATCACTGAACTGCTGTATGGTGACCGCTGAACGGATTGCAGTAGGACAACACTTACTGAGATTGAGAACGGTATGAATGCCCCACGTCATATGTCTATAGAAGATAATTTACTGGGAGATCTTTCATCGCCTCTGCATCCGACCGCAAGACGGCAGCCAACCAACTGAGGTCATCCTCATTTGTCTTCTGGGTCAGAGGGAAGGCTCGGGCAAAGTCCCCCCGCGCTCGTTCTAGAATGCTAAGGGCAGTGTCACCATTGAAGTACGACCCCAACAGAGAATAGAACTCTGCACCGCGCAGCTGTGGGGGATACGAGTTCTCACGCACCAGTTGGTCCACCCACCGCTCCATCCAACGACACTGCACCTCATCCACCGACGTGATCCCCATCACCTTCTTCACGGTGGCCGCAGGAATCACACATTTGACCTTCTTGAACTCCTCTTCCTTCTGCTCCTTCTTCTTCAACGGTGACCCCCAATCTGTCATTCCTACTCTGGTGTCTGATATTCGAATGAGCCAACCAACCCACATCGGGAAGGGGGGGCAAAAAATGAGGCGGCCCTCCCCGATTCCCCAACCCTCCCCGGCTGCCTCACATTTTGCCCCCCTTCCCGATGCCTCACTCCACTAGGACGATCTGGTCCCTCCCCAGATCCACCTCCCCCTCCCGTAGGAAGTGTAGTTTGACGAGCCCACCGACCAGTTTGGGCATATCGAAGGACCTCAGCATGACGCCGCCAGTCTTGCGTGAGACAGAGGGCGCATCGGTCAGCAGTCCCTCTTCCTCATAGGCCTCATTCATCAACTTGCCAAATGCAGTCTCTGATGGCATCGTGTCGGCCTTGCGCTCCCCAGAGGACATCGCCCAGTCCTTGAAGCGGTTATAGAGAGTGCGGCTGGTCTCATCATTCGGCAGGGATCCACGGCGCAACTCGTAGCAGAGCCACTTAATATGGATCGGAGCGTTCATCTGGCGTACTTGCATGTAGGTATCCGTAATGGGTCGGTGGTTGAAGAACTCGATAGGCGTCCTCCACGTCTCCACCGTCATCAGATGCTGGAAGAATGCCCGTTGGACCCGTGGATCCTCCATTGCAGCCACGAGCGCGTCAAAGTAGGTCTTGTCGCCACGGTGCGTCGTCACGGTGTCAAACATCCATTGCCGTCGGCTCATCCCGCCCTTGGATGGAAGCGGGTTGGCGTTATTGGAGCCGAAGACGTAGCGGTCGTAGCAGTTCATCTCCCGCTCGGCCACGTTCTTCTTGTTGACGATGGTCTTGCGGCTGGTGATCTTGGATTGGAGACGGTCGGTGTTGGTGTGATTGTCCTTCCCTGCGGCCTCCTCCACATAGACCAGCAACTTGCCCTCAAAGACCGAGTTGAACTGACCGTAGAGCATCGAGTTATCACCCACCACGCAGTAGTAGTCTGAGCCTAGAATCTTGCGTCCCAGCCAGTCAAAGAACAGATTCTTGCCCGTACCTCCGCCCTCAAAGAGCAGACCGCCCATATCACGAAAGAGGATGCTGGTGTCACTCTTGATCTCAGGGGTCTGGAACATATTTGCCAACCATTTGACGACGTGGTCACAGTAGCCGGGGGCCAGTGCGTCAATGTGGGTGAGGATGGGCGCAATCAGCCCAGCGACCTCCTCTGCGGGGACGGGAGGGAGGTCCTCTGCTTGGAAGCCGTGGAACAGATTGTAGACACTCTTGGGGCACGACTCACGGTTGGGGATGAAGTCGCACTTGATGAAGGTAGGGCGCTCTGGATCCTTGAGCCACTTTGGCAGGAATGGCACCATCTTGGTCTTGATGTCACCCTTGGTCGTCTCCTCCAACTCTGGCACCTGCAGATTGGCGTAATAAACCATTGCATCGCTCCACTTCATCTCCAGCCGTGTGCCGTCCTCAATGAGGCAGTTGAGCAGAGAGCCGATCATGAAGTGTGTCTTGTCAAAGTCCTGCTTCATGCGAGTGTAGGCATCTGCTGAGACGGTGGGGGGCGTATAATGGCTGACCATCGGCTTGTTGGTGAGGGTGAGGGAGTATCCCGTGGCCGTCAGGATGGCCTCCTCACCCCGTCGCAGGATCGCCGTTGGAAACTCCAGTTCCCCCTCCAACTTCTCCACAAGACCGCCGTCGTGGATCAGTACCGCCAGTCTGCGACCATTGGCGGAGAGGAATGCATCCAGAGCCAAGAGGCAGGAGCGCTCCTCCCGCTGAAAGAGGAGCGATAGGAGTTTGAAGTGCTTGTTGGTCTGCTTGTCCAACGGTTTACTATCCTTTCCGCTCTTGACCTTGTGGAACTGCGCGTGACGGATCCATACGAACTCCGCGAGGACTTGAACCTCCTCTCGCAGGGTCGTCTGAAAGGCCACGGACTCAGCGTTGGACGCTCCCGTTGGCTCGTTCAACAGAGGATCGTAGAGGCTGATGTCGCCCCCGTAGAGAATCTTGATGAAGGCCACCTTGGCAAACCACCGGTCAGTAGAGACCGCCTCCAGACAGGCCTTGCGGTGAGTTACGTAGTGCTGGATAGCCTCACACTTGAGACCATACCGACGGCACCACGCAAGGGCGTAGTTGTAGTGGGCGTTTTCAATGTCTACGTCCCAGTAGTACTTGTGAGCTAAGGCGTTGCGAACATCGAACCGCATCCCTTGAAGCCCGAGACCGTGTTCTGGCATCAGGCGTCCGAGGTTGTGGTCTTCACAGTTCTTACTGAGCGTGTAGCGGATCCGAGCCTTGCCCGGCTCCCTGCGGAGGCCGTGATACTTGCCCAGCATTGCGCGGTCGCCGGTGTTGAGGGCCTCGTCCTTTCGCATCGCAAGGAGGATATTCTCATCATATCGCTCATCCCGATCACTCATCGTAGCAGGAGCCGCGGCGACCGTCACAACTGCACCCGCACCCATACCAACAGACGCATCAAAGAGGACGGTTTCGTTGGTTGCCGGGGGATCTGTCAGGGCCATCTTTACTTGGGGGACCGACTTTTTTCTCGGGGCCAAACCCGCACCCTCCACCGCCCCCTCGTTCAAAGGCGCAAAGATATAGGAATAGTCATCTTCTGTCATTTCGGTCATTGATTGTTGGTCTGGGGGGGGTGCCGGGAAGGTTGTCAACTTTGCCCCCTTCCCGTGGGGAGGGTTTGGCGGGTTTTGGGGGTATTTGATTCTATGAAAACCAAATACACACAAAATAGAAAATGAGAGAATCTTCCGTTGCTGTTAAGCACCAAACCCTCCCTACAACCCTAACTTTTTGATGAAGTTGGCACGAATGCTCTTGAGTTGTGATCCGCTGTTGACGCGGATGTTATGTCCCATCCCCTTGAGCTTCTGGGACAGAGTCACAAAGCCTTCCCGATCTTTGGGAAGTGAGGCACGGGTGAGGCCGTGGCGGCCTTCTCCCGTCTGAGGTGTTTCTCCTTTTGGTGGCTCCGCGAGTTTTGCACGGAGGGACAACTTCTTGCGTCCTCGTCCCTTTGGAGGAGGGAGTCCCTTCATCCCACCAGATCGCCCCCGTCCCGATGCAGGAAAGCCATTCTCCACCGTCAGTTTCCCCGAGTCTGCAAATCCTGTCTTCTCGAGGTTCTGGCCACGCATGATGCCACCCCTCTTGCCCATCCCACTGGTGGAGGAGGCAGCCGCAGAGTTACTCATCGAGGAGAGAACACCGACAGCATCTCCCTCTTCTGCCTCAAACCGTTCCTTGGCCGCCTTCACTAACGCAGCATGACGTTTGGTGTAGCTCGGGTGACCCTTACTACCCAGTTCCGCGATGAGAGCCGTTTCGGCCGCCTGATACACCGGATCAGCACCCAGAATCTGGTTCGTTGTGGTGGCTGCTTTACGGGCATCTTTTCTCCCCGGCATACCGCCTACGATACCACGCCCCAACACACGCCTAGCAAATGCAGCGGGTTTGCGCCCTACAGCTCTGCGGCGACGCCCTTCCCCTTGCGTCGGCTGATCCTTCGCTACACCCCTTGCCATCTGCGCCAACTGCTCGGCGCTGAACTGCTGGGACTTGTCGCTGAAGACGGGGTTTGCAGCCTCGCGCAACCGGCCTTCTTGAAAGGGCGTGTCCTTGATCACGTTGAACTGACGCTTGGTCTCCAGATACGGATCGTGGGGACCACTGGGAGGCAACTCCTCACCTAAGAATGCGCCCGATCGGTAGCCAAAGGTCTGCCGTCCATCACGGCTGAATTTAACGTTACTGCGCCCCGCTTGAGCCAACGCCTCCTTCTGATCCGCAACATCTGCAGGAGTGGCAGGAGTTGTGAAGTCATCCGTCATTGGTGCCATTCCCGAACGACCCCCTCCCGAGCGACCTTTGCCCACGTACTGTGACTCCACTTCTGAGTTGTATCGATCAACGTCGTTGAACAGTTCCTGAAGAGGATAGAGCTTCTTGAAATCTGCGTATTCTGGGTGTCTTTTTAGGAATCTGTTTCTATCAACAACAGCGCCGAAGAGTAACTTGCCCTTCAGATCTGTACCACGCAAGGCCGAATGTTGAACCATCACGGGGATAGGATTTAGGGCATTATCCCTACTGAATCCAGCCTCCCTACGTGCCGTGTAGATGGCATCCAGCACCTTCCCTCTGCTGGATGCAAAGGCTCGTTTGCCTGTAAGCGCCTTATAGTAGTGACGAAGTGCATTGACGTTCGCTTTACCAGCACTGACGGGATCACCAATATCGCTGAGTTCCGTTGCAGAAGGTGCTCCCTCCTCATCCTCCTCTTCCTCCTCCTCTTCCCCCTCTTCCCCCTCCTCCCCTTCCTCCCCTTCCTCCCCTTCCTCCTCTTCCTCCTCTTCCTCCTCTTCTTCCTCCTCTCCCAGCAAACGAGTGTAACGATCAGGAGGTCCTTCTTCATCGTCATCTACGCCATCATCATCTCTATCACTCGCTCCCTCCTCACCCGGCTCGGGGATGCGGGGAGCCAGAATAGGCGGTTGCTTCTCCTTGACGCCCGTCGTAAGATTGACGCGGGTCAGTCCCAACTGCCTCACAAGAGCCTTGCTGAAGGCTTGACGCTCCCTCAGACTCCTATTTACAACCCCCAGCATCTTGCGGACATACTCTGCCATCTTCTTGGTATAGAAGACGACCGACTTTGCCACGGGAATATTGGTTGCGATGTCCTCAATGCCTCCCTCCTCGATCTCATCCTCTAGAGAGGCCAAGACACCATCATCCCCTGCCAAATCTTCAAACTTCTCGTTCAGAATCTGCAGTTCCTCACTGTTGGCCGTAGAAGAGATGCGGAAGAGAATCCTGAGTACTGTTGATAGATCCACAAGGGTGAAACGGTTGATGCCTCGGAGACCCGAAGAGATGGAATCCTCCAGTTGCTGGACGCCCAAGTTGAGTTCCACCAGCTCACTGACGGGGGATTCTATCGTGGCCTCGTTACTATCCACTGTCCCAAACTGCTCCGTGACGGGAGCCTGAGCTAAGAACTGTTGCTTAGCTCTGCTGATCGCGTCCAGCTGGGAGATGCGGTTCGTCAGCATCTGCTTTCCGAAGCGTTGCCCCTGCGCAGAACGTAGCACTCCTCCTGACATCCCACCCCCCACCATCTCTTCCCTCACGTACAAGTTACCACCGATACCGGCTGCACCGAATGAGGCGTTTGCAAACTTACGCTGCCCCAAGACGGCCTTGAAGGGGTTTTTGGTGCCGTAGACCATCAGGTGGTTTTCAGACGACTTGCTACTTGCGATAGCAGCCATCGCCATATGGTTCGCATCCCTGCGCTTCTGCTCGTGGTACTGGGCCTGTAAGTCGTCTCCTGCAGGGAGTTCTCGGATCTCGAGAATGGGGCTGCTGTCAAACGCCTCAGGGGCTCCACTCAACGCATAGTTGGTCGCAAACACCTCAGGGTATGTCATCTGAACTGCACGATTCGCACCGGGTTTCTTGGTTCCAAAGGCCGACATTCTATACCCTCTCAACACATTATAAATATCGTTTTAATCAATAATAACGATATTTACAATCAAAAATGGTTTTAGTTATTCGTCATTAGGTGCAGAAGCCAGTCCTCTTTGACGTTGTGGCCCTCGGGGAGATCTTGGACCCAGTTTGTCCAAGTGCTCCCCATCGCGGCTGCCTCTTCACGGATGAAGTGGAGAAAGGTCCATTTTGTGTTGGAGTGTGGCCACCCAAGGCACATCCCATAGAGCAAGTTTAGATGATGAACATCTAGAGAATACAAAAGATCCAATGATGCATGTTCTTGGGCCATCTCTACTTCTAATATAGATTATGTTCCTTCACATACTTACTCGCCTCAATCATAGAACATCCCTTGTCAGCCATCACCTTGCGGACAATCGCGGCACGAGCCACACGACCATCACCCTCCTTCAAAGGCCGCTTCTCCTTCTTGCCCCCCATAGATCGTCCCTTGCGTCTTGCAACGGCGGCATCATTGACGTGAATCTCTTCCCCTTTGAAATGTGCCGTTGAAGCCCCGCCGTGCGTGATGGTAAGTTTCCCTTGCCCTTCTGTGGCTCCACTGCGACTCCCTCCAGACATCCCTGCCCGGAAGTCCTCAGCATAGCCGGATCCGTGAAGGCCGTGGAGGTGTTTATAGAGATGACGGCCTTGTCCAAAGGCTTCGCTCACGTCCTCGTCGGAGGAGGATTCCTCTTCCATCCTGCTCTTCCTGCCACCACGGAACTGGCTAAGTCCCATAGACGGCACGGAACCGCTGCCCCTTATTGCATTCCTTGGGTTGGTTCGTGCCACCTGCTCTTCCAGCGCTCGTTGATCTGCCAATGCGAGTCTTGCTTCACGGGCCATTCTTATGATATTAGCACTGATATTTATTTTCGGCTGATATTCTTAGAATGGACGATGGACTTAGGCGTATATTAGTGGGTGCCGGGCTAGAGCGGCTTATAGGAGGCTACTCCAAACAATCGGGGTTCATCCGACGCATGATGGCAGAGAACACCTTGGCCAACAAGGGCCAATACAAAGCTGTACCTTACAGATCGTTCTTTCACCCAGAAAGCACAATGAACAAAAAGGTCCCGTTCCACCTGCCAAAACTCACGAACGAGTCCCAGTATCCTGCAGGAACGAACCCATCACCCTACGGAGCGTCCCCTTTCATTCTCAAGCACTTTGGAACAATAAAGGGTGCACCGTTCGTCCGTAAGAGAGGCAGTCCATATCCCACCAAGCCCTTTTCAAAAGCCAAAAAGGAGAAACCCCAACGACAACTCTCAGCAGCAGAAGCGGATCTGTTGATTCCCGCTGGATTTGAGATTCCTGCCGGTCCAGAACTCCAGCACCCGGAACTGGATCGACCTCTGAAACCCAAGAAAGCCCGGTCGACGGCAGCGAGTAACAAGGACTACTACAGACAACAAAAGGCAGCCCGGGAAAAGACTGCAGCAGAAAGGGCCATCCGGGAAGCACGAACGCGAAAAATCAGTCTAAATATATTGTGAGACCTACATATAATGAACTTCTTTCAGGCTGTTAAGAAGTACCGTGAGATATTTGGTCTTCCTGCTGGTAGGGCTCCAAAGAAGGGATCTCAGGAATACGACGACGTGATGGGATATATCCTAGGAAAGAAGTCTAAATCATACTCTGCATATGAGAAGAAGCAGTTGGCTAGGATCAAGAAAGACGAAGAGGATGAAGCGTCAGAATCTAGGCAACAGGAAGAAGAGGATAGGAAGCATACGGCTGATATCCGGCGTAGGGCAAGAAAGGGCCTCCTCACTCCAGTTCAGTTGAGAATGTTCAAGGATGCTGGGATTCTATAGTGATCTGTAAATGGCAGAAGGAAAATCGCCATCCGGTCGAGGAAAACGACCCCCGCCCCCGCGTAATTACCCCGGGATTAAAATAGTTTCCTTCTTTAGAAACAAAGATGGAATCTACCACCGAGTTTATGTTGCACCTCGTGAAGCAACTGGAAGATGAAAGAAAGGTCGCTGAATCAACAGCAAACGCCTACGTGAAAACGCTGTACCAGCTCAACGGCCGAAAGCCCTTCAAGAACCTCACCTTCCTGAAGAACACAGAAGGCATAGATAAGATCGTGGCCGAGTATGCAGAGACGACGCAGAGAGCCATCTTGGCGACCATCGTCAGCGTCCTGAGTCTCTTCAAGGACAAGCCAACCTTCAAGAAGGTCTTCAGTCACTACTATGATGGGATGATGGCCAAGAACAAGACTCTGAAGGAGGCGGACGGTAAGAATGAGAAGACAGACAAGCAGAAGGAGAACTGGTCCTCGTGGGAGGAGGTCTGTCAGAAAAAGCAGGAGATCACGGAGGATGTCAGCAAGTTTGCAGCAGCAAAGACGGTCAGTCCCGCGCAGTATGACAAGTTGCTCCAGTATCTCATCCTCAGCCTCTACACCCAGATCCAGCCCCGACGCAACCAAGACTATCTGGACATGTACATTGTCAAGAAGCTGACGGACAAGATGCCCACCGATCGTAACTATCTGGATATAGCCACTAACCGCTTCGTCTTCAACAAGTACAAGACAGCCAAGAAGTACGGGGCACAGACGATCAACATCCCCCATTCGGACGAGAACAACCTGCTGGGCGACATCCACCTCTTCCTCAAGTTCCACCCTCTGTGGAAGGGCGTTGCAAAACGCAAGACGGAGCCGGTCAAGTTTCTTGTGACGGCTGACGGATCCCCTATGGTCGCTGTAAATGCCATCACCCGTGTACTCAATCGTGTGTTTGGCAAGAAGATAGGAAGCAGTATGCTACGTCATATCTACCTGAGTGACAAGTACAAGGACCAGAACGAGGAGATGAAGAAGGATGCAGAGGCGATGGGCCACTCCTTGGATCTCCAACGGGCCTATATAAAAAAGGACGATGTGGAAGGTGGCAGCACTATAGTCCTATGCTAGTCAAACTCCAACATGATCGGTTCATTCATAACGGTGATCTGAATCTTCTTCACAGGTTTCTTCTTACGACCGGGTTTCTTTTTCTCGGTCGCAAGGGGTTTGGGAGTGCGGGGCTTCCCGCGGGGGCCACTGCCACGATAGGCATCCAATGGGCTCTCACAGAACGGGATTTGCTTCTCCTCCTCCATCTACTATAACGATGACATTTTCTACCAGTCTCTGCCTTGCACCTGCCAACAACTTATCAAAGGCTTTGGGGGTAAGGCTGAAGGCAGACGGAGGGAGCAGGGTGGATTCCAACTCAGTCAGTTTGTCGCGGTTCTTGCTGACATTCAAGGCCTCCCGCAGTTTCTTTTCGTGGGTCAAACGCTTCAGACGGAGCTCGGGGGTTTCATTCTCCTTCTTGTGATCACGGTAGTTCTTCCCATTCAGACGCTTTCTCTCCAAAATGGCTTCACGGTTGGCCTCATAATACCTGCGATCTGACTCGGGACGGGGCATACTTCTACACCGTGGCCGAGATTTAAACTGACACGTTCAAATTTTTGAGGCGGCCGGGGAGGGTTGGGGAGGGTTTGAAAAACCATACCATCCCTTCCATCCCTGCTCATGACGCTATACAGACCTCTCTTCTACCTCTCAACTTCCTATAGGAAAAGAGAGTAAGGGAGGGTTGGGAGGGTTTTGGCATCTTTTTTTTGGAGAAATATAATTTTAAAATTTTTTTTTCATCGGCATTTCTCCTGCCAACTGGATTTTATCCCCCTAAACCCTCCCCAACCCTCCCCAACCCTCCCCAACCTAAAACTCAGAATCCAGACTAAAGGACATTTCCTCTGGCGTCTTGCCGATCCCAGATAATGCATAGTTGGTCACACGCTTCTCAAAGAAGTTGTCCTTGCCTTCCAGTGATATGCGCTCCATAAAGGCAAAGGGGTTTCTAGCCATCCAGATCTTCTCGTAGCCTAACTGGACGAGGAGTCGGTCTGCCACGTACTCTATGTATTCTGACATCATGACGGAGTTCATCCCGATCAGACGGCAAGGCAGGGATTCCACGATGAACTCCTTCTCTACTGCCACAGCTTCCTTGAACAGAGCAATGGTCTCAGCTTTGCTGAGTTTGTTCTGCAGTTTGGAGTACAAGAGACAGGCAAAGTTTGTGTGTAGGCCTTCGTCACGAGATATGAACTCGTTGGCCACTGTCAGCCCGTGGAGGAGGTTGCGCTCCTTGAAGTAGTAGATGGCACAGAAGGCCCCACTGAAGAAGACGCCCTCCACGATCGCAAAGGCCATCAGACGGGCGGCAAAGGACGCCTTGTTGTCAAACCACTTCATCGCCCACTGTGCCTTCTTCTCTACGAAAGGCATCGTCCGAATAGACCGCAGCACTCGGTCCTTCTCCGCTGGGTCTGTGATGTAGGTGTCAATGAGGAGGGAATAGGTAACGGAATGGACCGTCTCATTGCTCATCTGCTCCGTGTAGAATGCACGAGCCTCCGGCAACTGAACCTCTGTCGCAAAGTTCTTCCCGAGGTTCTCATTGATGACTCCGTCCGATCCGGCAAAAAAACCAAGGATACATTTGATAAAATGCTGCTCGTTGTGCGACAAGGACTCAAACTGGGTCCGGTCCTTGCTCATATCCACCTCCTGCGCAATCCACCGCACGGACACA
>Ga0181348_1000223_pt1 | contig 23421 bp, 11 predicted proteins | sample Su13VDMM110DN_FD_130092 | JGI IMG/M metagenome (GOLD analysis project Ga0181348, IMG submission 130092) | Freshwater viral communities from Lake Michigan, USA - Su13.VD.MM110.D.N | ecosystem: Environmental > Aquatic > Freshwater > Lake | place: USA: Michigan | collected 2013-07-16
ATAGGTGTGTGTTTGCTTATCCTCCTCTTCATAAAAAAATGGATCTATTGAAAATGAACCTGTTAATTGTCTAATTGTTGAAGTTGAAGATGTTGGTGGACCAAATATAAACCCTTTGGAACCGGCGGATCCAGGATTTAAAGCATAAACAGGAAATAAACTTATATCGTATGGTAAATTCCTTTCAATTCCATTGTAAATAGGATTATAAATTTGTAATCCAAAATTATTAGTTAATGGATGTGTTGCCAGTGCCTCCGAAGAGGTAAGGAGTGTAATAATATTGCCGGATGGAGATTTAAACCCATATGCATTTTGACCGGAAAACAGTCTACCAAAGTAAATGTCTTGATCATACATTTCTCCTCCAGGTGCAAATTGTGAGCTATATGTGTTTGTTATTATTACTGGCTGTACAGCTTCATGCTCGTCATATCTACTAGAAGTAATTGGTGTTATAGTTGGTGGATTACTTCCGCTAGAAGCAAAACTTGTATAAACATACTTAGAGCCTAAGTATCTTGAGTTCCATCCTCCGGCATCTACACCTAAATCAACTGTACCTGCTGCTTGTAAAAAGTTTTCACAATTGTAAGGATTAGGAGCTGTACTAGCATCTATTGCTCCTTGTGGATTTAAAAAATAGTTGCCCGTTAGCGTTAAGTAATCAGACTCATCCCCATCTATAGCGTCATCATTTAGTGGTGTAATTTGTTGGGCTGCTCCTGTTAGCGTTAAGTAGTCTGTCTCATCACCTCCAATGGTAGCTTGCTGTGTGTAGTTTGGTTCTGGTCTATTTACTGGGTCTTCAACTTCTCCTCTTGGGGGAAACATTTTTTCCGGGCCTAAGTCTAATGATGCTGTGTATACTAAATCAGATACTTTTGGGTGTTTAACAATGTTAACTTTACTTCTCTCAATTAAAAGCGGTTCGATTAACAAACCGGTTTGTAAATTAGCACGATACGGTGCAAACTGTTTTATAATTTGAAATAATGCAGCGTTGTAGTGTTTTAAAATACGTACATATTGATTTGGTTGATTTGGTCCAGTGTACTTTTTTGAGTATTCTCGCTGTAGTTGTTCTAGTGGTGGATAGTGGTCTAATTCCAAATAAGTTGGATCACCTATAAAATCATCAATACTTAATCCACCAAACTGCTCGGCAATATTTTGATTAATCTCGTTGGATGGTGATAAAAACACTCCTAAGCGAGGACTATCTGGTGGGTTATTGTCGGTTAAGGGTTTTTCTGCTTTAGTGTCTTTAAATAGTTGGTTATCCGTTAGTACAGTACTATCAATTCTTATTTTAGTGCTTATGCTTCTGTTTGCTCCTAAATCAGGCCACTCTAATGAATTTTCTTCGGTAATTCCTATATAGGCTGAGCTTGTAAAATTATAAAAAGATGCTGAAGGTAGTGGTAATGTGTAGTTTGGGTGTTGTGAGTTAAAACTAGAGGTGGACGGGTAGTATACATCCAGTGTTTTTTTGCTATCACTACCTAAAGACAATCTATAAGCTAATGTAGCATAGCTTGAAGTGCTTCCAGTGGTTATGCCATCTGTGTTGCCTTGAAAACTGGTAGGTGTTAGGGCATGATTGTCTAGTATATTATTGTCTAGGGATGCTCCCCAATACCTTAATTCCTGTACACTTCCAGAAAAAAGGTTCATTGAGTGTGATTGTGCAAGTGTGAAAGATCCACTGCCTGGAATCCACAACTCTCCTGCTGTTAAGAATGTATCATTATAAGATGAGCTTGTACTTCCGTTGATAGATAAAGATGCTGTGTGTGTTGTGACAACGTTTAAGTAGTTGACTCTTTTGGATATTAGCGTATATACTTGATTGTCACCAACTATATCTGTATTGTTTTCTCGACGTAAAGCTATGCTATGCCATCCACCATCATATATTGACGAACTCACACTTGAAGTTGCCCACCCTTGACTGCCACTAAGGTAAAAGCCTAAATAATTATAACTATTACTAATAAACGCTTGAACTTTCCACTTACTTGGTACTTCAAATATTGTTTGGTCTTTGGTTTGTTTAAGTGCCATTTGTGCACGCAACTCTATAGTTTCTGGAAAAAGGCCGCTTTGTGATACAGCCTGCCATGGGGCTTTTATTGATGCATTAGGAAGACCGCTTGTTTGTCCAGTGTAACCAACTTTTAAAGCATAATAAAATCTATTAAAAACATAATCTGATTTTTTATCAAAAGATGCTTCTGCTCCTCCATATTCTCGAATGCGTAAAATAGTGTCTGGTATACCAAAGCAGTTTATTAGTGCTCTGAGCCCCCTTTCTGTTCCTTTTGTTTTTAGTAAATAAGGATAATTGTTTAAAATTCTTTTCCAAATTTCCTTAGTAGTATTTTCCGCGGTTGTTTGATAGCTTGTGTTTACACTGCCTGTTGAATCAACACCTAAAGCATAATTCCATAAATCCTGTAAATTATCTCCGTCTTCAAACTCAAAACCAAAATTTTGACCAATTACATATAATAAGTCCTTAGCTAGACCGGATGAAATAGACTGGTCTTGATTGTATTGTGCTGTTATTTGTTGTATATATGGTAATATGTCGTCAAAATAATGGCCAACTAAATTTAATAATGTAATGTAGTTTTCGTTACTAGAATCCTCAATTATGTGTGCAGGAGTGTTTCTTGTTAATGATTTAATGTTGTTACCATCAAACACACTTGCTGACTGTATTGCTCCTGTAAACCAGTCTACTCCCTCAGAGGAGGTCACTGATACGTTTATATATGGTTTACTGTTGTTTGATTTTGGCCAAGTACTTGCCTCATACTCACCATAGCTTGAGCTTTTATAGCTAGATGACTCGTAATATAGGTGGCGCTCGTAAGCGTCAAATGCACCAATTACTGCACTACGTCTGTTTCGCGTAAGGTTTACGCTGTTTAAAAAAGAAACACTGCCTGTAGCATTTGAACCAGGTTGTCCATTAAAAGCATCCGTAAGCTCAAATATTCGTGCATCATAAGCTTCAATTTGTCTAAGTTTATAGTAAAAACCTTGTAGTCGTGATTCAGCAGAGGAATATGTTATAAAATTTTCAAATTTATCAAAGTCTTGATTAAGGTTGATTCCCTCTACTAAGGATCCACTTGTTATTTTATCTTGTATCTTGTATTTGACTTCTATGTTAGTCGTCAATAAGTCATCGCGGTCTTTATAGTTTGTACTGGTTCTGTTTGCCTCTTTAGCTAATATATCAAAATTAGGGCCAGCAATTCTACTAGTTGGTGATACAACTACAGGAGGTGTTAGTGTAATTTCAAAATTCTCATCACCGCTAACTTGTTGACCTAACCACAACTGATCTCCGATTACAAAATCAGACGGTAGTGGAGCTGCCAATTTAAAGATAATACTATAAGGGCTTTGTTGTATTGTAAACTTATCTTGAACATAGTCAAAAACAGCGACTGCTGTTGGTGGTGTAGCTAATTGACTTTTAAATAAAAATAAGTTAGTGAGTAATTCACTTTTTTTAGTTTTAAAAAGCTCCTCGCCAAATTGGCTTAGAAAAGAAGTGTTGTCTATTGTTCTGCTTGTTACAGGACGAACGCGGACTTCTAATCCATTATAACTAATCTCTTGTATAAAGAGTTTGTGACTATCTATATCACCAGATCCTAATATATTGCGATGAAATCGATATAAGGCGGTATACTTTCCAGCAAAAAATCCTAAAGCTTGTACATCTTGTTCAATATTTAAGCTAACCGATTGTCCTTCTGGTGCTTGTTTAAAGTTCCATCCGCCTACACGATAGTTTGTACCTAAATAAGTGTCAGTAGCATTAAATAAATCTAAGCGTACTACATCATTTGGATAGTTAGCTATTCCGGAAGATTTGGCACCAAATGATTGAATCTCACTATCTATTGGAGTTGATACGGATGTATCAGATGTAGGATTTAATGTTCCAGGCTTTGGTTTGTTTATGCTGTCTACAGCCTTGTCTATAGCCTTGTCTACAGCCTTCAACGCTGTTTGCGCTGTTACTAATTGCCCCTTACTAATGTTTGTGTTATATGTTGCCACTTAATTTATTATAAATAGTAAGCTATTCTATTTAGTATTGATTGTCAAACTTGCCACTATCTGAGTCGGTGTCTTCTGGATTGTCTATACTGTTATATTCGTCGGATTTTGTACTTGGTAAGGTTGGTGTATTTGCTATGGTAGTTCCAGTTTGGTTATCAACTGGATTGCCTTCGCTATCTCTCTGGCTTGTTGGACCTTGATTTATTATAAATCCTGCTGGACCGTTTATTAAATTAAAAAACTGATTACTCACTGATTCCTTTTCTTTTTCGGAAGTTGATGTTGTAGGTGCGTATGATTCTAATTGTGGTTGAATTAGATTATATAGAAAAGGACCAGGTTTTGAGGTATCCATTAAGTCTGATTGGATCATTCCCTTAGCTAATCCAATTACTGTCATGTTATAAGGTGGTAAGTTGTATGTTATGTGTTTATCTGTTATATCTAGCGAGTTTGGAGTATTAGGTATTAATTGTAGTTTTATTTTAGTAATTGCGCATCGTGGATTATTATATTCATGCAATGGAAAGGTTGAGTTTGAGTTTTCATTTGGTATGATTGAATCATTGCTGTTTAAATTAAAAAGAGTGTTATAAATTTCCTCTTTTTCCCAACCTTTTTGAGCTGCGTAATCATCTTCTCGTGCAGGGTGGTTGTTTGTTGTTTCTATATCAATCTTTAAAAACTTTGTACCAAATGGTAGTGGAACACTAGCTTGAACTCCAAAAAACGCACTTGTTCCTTGATCAAACAAAGCACGATGTTTTGCGCCTGTCTGTATTACGTTTGCGTACCATTGTGTGGGTGGTAGATTTCCTACTGCTTCATTAAAACCTCCGGGCTCCCAGTAGTCTGTTGGAATTAGCTTATTGTTTTTTAAAAAACCTTTACCATATCTACGCAAGATGAATGCTGCGCTCCTATCTAGTCCTTCTTTAAAGGGTGTTACTGTTTCTATTAACTCCTCAGACATGGCACTTTTGCCTCCAAACATGTTTGGGTTGTTTTTTCTAAAAGCTATTGTCTGCTGGAGATTTGATTTTTCTAAACTCCACTCAGCTATCTCCTCTTTAAAGATTGTTAGATTGTCTTCTAAAGTTCCGCTAGTTGCTTTGTTAGAAACACTCACAAAAATTCTACCATCATACTCACCTCCTAAGGTGCCCGATAACCAAGCCATAGCTACATTAGCATCATTTTCCTTATCTTCTAAATCTCTTCTGTCCCTACGATTGAAGTTGTCAGGATCTGCATCCATCTCTGCTTTTCTGTCTTGATAGCTTTTAACTCGTTCTTGCCACTTGGTAATATAATCTACATGGATCTGCTGTGTGTTAATTAGGTAATTTAACCCAGTTATCTGATCTTCCAAGGGTTTAATATTTGCCATATTTGCCTCAATATCTGATGTTCCTCCCATTAAGGGTTGTAAAGCCTCTGTGGTTGTGTATGTTGTATCAAATACTTGAATGGGATTCTTGTTTGGATTAAAAAATGAAATAATAGGATATAATTGTAAGGGAAACCAAACTTTTTCCTTTGCTGCCCAAATATCCTGCGCTGTTGGTGTTGGGACGTCTATTTCTGCTCCAATATCTTGGCCTATAGCATCCTGAGGTTGAATTTTTATTTCAACCATATCGTCTGTGTGGGGTGTAATGATTATTGGAGTACCTTTATCTGGTTTTATTTTTGCCAAAGATTGCCCATCTGAAACTCCTTTCAAAAAGTTTTTATAGCTTTCATAATCTTTTACATACCAATTAACTGTTCTTACTTCTTTGTTTTTTGTAAACGATATGCTATATCTGGATATGCCTATTCCAACGTAGGCAAAAAAGTGGCCGGATAAGCTACCAATACCAGGAATTGTACCATCTATCATTATTCCTGCTGCGGCTACGTCGACAGTTTGTGACAAAGTAACATCCTTGCGGTCTGAAAATTTTATTGGATTACGAGTAAAGTATGTGATTGCTCCTTCTTCCGCGGACAATTCTTCTTGTAGTGTTTTGTAATCACTTAGGGCTTGATTACTCTTGTTGTTGTTTTTATTATACTTGTCAATCCAACCAGGTGCAGGATAAAAACCCTGCGGTCCGTACTCACCAGACATTCCCTCGTTTGCAATTAGTGATGGTACCTGCCCTACTTGCATCCACCATTCCCAACTTTCTAATCCTTTGGGTGATCCATCGTTGTTTTCTGGCACTATAGCAGTTAGATCTGTAAAAGCATTGCTATGCTTTTTTGCAAATTTGTAAAATAAAGGAAAAAATAATCCCTCTGGGCCGGTGGTGTTGAATGTAAATGGATATGTTTTTCTGTTTTCGTCTTTTATTATAATAAAGTCGGCAATTGATGGATTTGATAAGTTACCTGATCTTTGATTTATAGTCTTGGTGTTAAAACTAGCATCTAAATCAACCCAACCGTCTAATCCACCTTCACCATCGCCGTTATTAATAAGATTGGTGTATAGCATTGTTTCTTGATCCAACTCAATAATATTTAACGTAAAGGGAACAGTCGTAGTTGTGCCATATTCATTACTTACTTCACATATGTATTCTCCGTTGATATCAGATGTAACTTGATTTTGCAAGTAAGTAACACTCCGTGTACCTTTGTTGTTATTTTGACTATTAAACTGATATATTGGTGTTCCGTTTTTTTTCCAGACATATGTAACATTTTCATCGCTTGTTGGATCGTTGATATTACCAGGGTCTGTTACAAACATTGTCCAATGAATTTCGGTATTTTCTAGAATGTTATATGTATTAAATGTCGGGATTAAAGGCGCGTATTGTATTTCATCTCTTTCTACTTCACCCATTCCCAAAGGTAACATGTGTGTTGTTTGAATAATGTTCCGAATAGGATGTGAAGTAATTATTGGAGCTTTTGCATTAGTTGGCATTAATATAAAATCACCTGCTCGCAGTGCACTATCCGCTTTATATGAAGTAAGTAGAGTTTGAAAAGTGCTCATTTATTATAAATAGTAAATTAAATGTTTTGTGTTCTAATTTGCTTTGTAGTGTATTTGTAGCCATAATCGCTATCCTCTCCTTCAAATGGTGTTGTAACTGTTACTGCAGTGTTTACAATTATAGTTTCAGAATCACTGCTCATACTTACTCCTTCCCCACTAGTAACAGGACGTACACCATATATTATGACGCGATGTTGTTCCATGTCTGGCTCACCATTCTCGTTAAGTGGTATAGCTAATCCACCTTGATTTATTGGTGCAGTTAATACTTGTTTTGGTAATTTAAAAGCTGCAGTTTCGCTAATTTGTTCACTAATTCGTTCGGTGGTACTCTCACTGGTTATGTGTGGCATAAATACTGGTTGTATAGGTACTGTTACTGTGTTATCTGGATCGTCTACAAATGTGTGATAGTTTGGATTTATATAAGGTGCATAGTCCGTTGGCTTAGGCACATAACGGCCTGATGTATTTTCCAGCTGTTCATATGCAATTTCCTCTGTTCGGTTATAAAAATTAATAACATCTCCTCCTTCTGGCTTCCACTTCTCAGCATCAGTAAAGCTGTATAAACGACTTGTACCACCTAAGTTTGGTGTTTGATGTAAAATTGCACCATCTTCTACAAAATCTAAATAATAGTTTTGATATGAAAATAATGCTTCGTTTATTGGATTATTCTCTGTTTGTTCTACTACGCTTCCAGTGATATTTGCTAGTAAACTAGGAGTGTATGCTCCAACAGTGATTACAAAACGACTTGCTTTTGACCAGGTAGTTTGCTCGAGACTTAGTCCTTTTTTACTGTAACCTGAGTCTTTAATCTTAGGTATTGCTGATCCCATAAACATAGACTGCTCCCAATTAGATCTCCAATCTTCTAGTATAAGTGGTTTGCTTGGAATAGAAAAGCGCGTATAATCTGTGGTTGGCATTTGATCTCTTACTATGCTTAATTGATCTTTTTTAGGTATTGCATACCAATTATATGGCAAAATTGGCGCAAAAGACTTTATGTCTGTTTCTGCGTCGTCAAGACTACTAGTTAAACCTCCCAATGCCCAACACTCTCGATCAATTTCACCCTTTGCATTATACTTGTAAGAACCTATCCGAAGCTGTGTAATAGATTTGGTAGTCTGTTTTCTAGTTGATAGCAGGCGAGTTTCTGAGTCAGATGTTTTCTCTATTTTAAATGAGTTTACATCCGGGTCAAAGCCAACAGATAAAATAGAGGTATTTCCTCTTTTATATATTATTGGTCCGTATGGTTCCTTTATTCTTTCTGAATATTTTTCATTAGTAGCTGCTCCATATGCTATAGCATTGCTATTAGCAAGTGCATATAGTGGTATTAGTATTCCGTTTGTTGTTGTCTGAGACTCTCCTTTATATTTAATTATGTTACTGTCAGCACCTGATTTATCTTTTGCAGTTGCTGAAATTTTATTTGTGCTGACTCCAGTTTGATACGACTCGTCGGAATATGGGAATAGTCCAGGCTGATAGCTCATTAACGAAACCACTTGATTGATTGGGTCTGTTTCTATTAATTGAATACTAAGGGTAGCTGTGTTTGTGTCGAGTTTAAAAGTCAGCTCTAAATCTCTTTTTCCATAGTCATTTGCACGATACTTTTCGCCTGAAACTATGGGTGACTCAACTATTTGAGTTTGATTACTTACTTCTGATATTATTTCAAGGGCATCTTGGTTTGTTACTTCTTCGTTAAGATATTGTGGAATTAATGCTACAGTTAGTCCTGTTACAAAGGCTCTAGAGTCTCCTATTTTTGGCATTTTTTGCTCTAAAGGCAGCTTCTCTTTATTTTTGTCGTTTATTATTTGGGAAAAAGGGTTATCATCGCTAGGCCAACCATCATTGTTTTTTGCTCCGTAGGAGCGCGCTGGCCACGTACTTGTCCATGGTAGTAGTTCCCATAATTTATCAATAGTTGTAGGTACATTGTTTCCACCACGCTCTTGCAAATAATAACCTAGCTGTGGTGCTTCTATATTTATAGTTACTCTAATTTTATTTGTCTTGGGATTAAGTCGATCAATTATTTGTTTTTGAAATTCGGCATACTGTCCATATGTAAAACGATCTTCATAGTATGGCATAAGATCGTCAGCAACATAAAGGTGTTGATCTCTTGCATCTCCTAAACTCCTAACATCCGGATTTGCCCACCCTAATCCGCCTGGATAATAAACCTCGTTTGCATATTTGTCAAGGCGTTTTGACCAAGGATCCTCCATAACTAATATACCGCGGCTTATCTCTACTTGTCCATCCTCTAGTTGTGTACGCAGTCTACTTTTAATTGGTTGACCGTTTACATATTCTTGAATTGTTACATATACTCGTTCTACTACAAACCCAGGACCTGCCTTACTAAAGTTTTCTGGACTTAATCGTGGTGCGCCTTTAAAGTAGGCACGTGGTTTTGCTCGATCTGACGGTAATACAAACTCTTTGTTAGGTTCATAATTCATAATAGCATTACCCACATAACCACAACACACAGCTTGCAGTCCACGAACTCCATAGATTGCTCCTCGTATGTGTGGCTCTAATAGCTCGGATAACTCAATATCTTGGTATGTCCGTATTGTTTCAATTCCCTTATTAACAGTATACGTGTAATTCTTTCGTGAAAAATACGTACTAATTGGCCACATGTTGGAGTTTCCCATAACAATAGCGTTCTGTGCCGGAGTATCTAGTGACTTCAAGAGACCAGTGGCCATATTATATGGTTGTGGATGCATCATCTCCATTGTCCAAGAAAAATTTGGAGAAAGAGGATCAACAACAATGCTTTTTAAGATACTACCGTCTGTTGATATGCTAATTTCTTTTGATATTAATCCGTTATTTACTCCAGTCCACCCTTCTGTGTCATTTTCTCCGTTTCCGTTTTGTAATAAATTAGTATAAAAAAAGCTATCAATATCGGAAACATAAACTTCCAACTCAACTGATCCAGCATCTGTAGTTCCAATATCATTAGAAACGAGACAGGCATATGTGCCAGCAAACTCTGGGCTTGCATTTGTTATTGCTAAGCTATTTGGTGTTGGATTATATCGTAGTGCACCTATGTTTTGGATATCTAAACTGCTTGCATTAACTGTTCTGTCTCCTATTAATTCTCCATTAAAAAACCACTGATAGCTCAATTCACTATCAGATTCCTTCATTACTAAAACGCCATTATCAACATTTAATATATCTGGTTGTTTAGCTATTACTGCTAGTGTAATAGACACCCCTCGATGCACTTTAACAGTTCCGTCTGGAAACTGATACATAAATTCACCAGTAGCGTCGGCTTTTGTGTATGGTTTAATTGGGGGAGTTGTTGCTTCTATAATAGAGCTAATAATAATAGGAGGTTTATTTACTATTATTGGAAGTAGATCGTAAGTGGTTGCATTTTCGTTTAGTGTGTTATTAGTTTTTGCTAAAGTAGCTGGCCAGTCTTCTTGGGTGTCTACGACTGTTTTATTCTTTGAATCTACAATTAACACTTTTGAATCTACTGTGTGATGCGTACCGGTCATAGGTAATCCCATCCTTGTTACATGATAAGGACCTACGTACGGCTGACCTTCTAGTGTTGTATACTGATTTGGTACTGCGTTTAGAATATTTTTCTTTTCATTATTATACATAAACTCTAAACTACAATTGGTTGATTGCGTTCAACTTTAAACACAAAATTATTATCTATAATTTTATTATAAACAACATTACCATTGTAGTTTGCGCTTGCGACTCTAATAAGAATTCTATAGTATTGCTCTGGCTGAAATCCTTTTAAATCTAAATCAAAATAGTTTCCATTAGCGTCGTGGCTTATTCTAGTAAAATTACTAAAATTTATAATAACGTCATCTGACTTTGCTAAGTATATGGCGTACTGTGCTACGCCAGATCCTGTTGGCATTATATATTTAGTTAAATAAGCAGAAGAAGTTGAGTATGTTAGTGTTGGGTACTGCTCTCTAGGAGATACTCTAAGTCTAGGTCTTGACTCTTCCTTATATGTTGATTGTAAGTTTGGTAGCAGTATATTGTATTCATCTGAATTACTTATTTGAGATACGTTTCCTGCTGTAGAGTAATCGTTTGATCTAATTTCTAAAACTGGACTAAATATTGTGTTTGTATCTTTGCTATAATATTTTAAAGACGACTCAGCACCTAGGTAAGCTTCATCGCTATCTGTTCGCTTAACTATCAATCCATAAAAAGCTCTTGTCTTATTTACAATTGGTGTAATAATAGAGGTTATGTCTATTTCGAGATCAGTGGTTGTGTAGCTAAAGGATTGTGAAGCGGCGCTACCTGTGTACCAAGTTCCACCCCCCGGAGCTGTTACCCAAGATCCAGTTGTGCCTACTGCAAAGGATGCAGTTGGCCATGGAGTTGCGGGATAGTTTGCGCCTTGTCTATATTGCCAACTAACACCTTCTGTGGTTGGGGGAGTATTGCCGGCTCGACCTATTCCCATATTCCAGGAAAGAGCTAGTGGTCTTGCTTCTATTGCATAATCAAGAGGTATCTCCTGTGGTTCGGTAGCGTAGAGCTTTAAAATAAAGCGATTTGATGCATCAGTAAGTGCTGTTGTGTTGTCCCACGAACTGGAAATGTTATCAAAATTAAAATCAAGCAACATTCGAGATACGTAGCTAGAAGTTGCAGCGGCTCCTGATGCTCCTATTGCTGGAGTGTTTATCATCTCTAGTATTGGATCTAGTCCGGTGTTTGTAGTTGGACTAGATTGGTATAGAGTTGCGTCTTTTGTCGGATAATATCTGTATACAGCCATATTAGTAAGTTGCTATTCGTCCTTTGATGTCGTTGTCTTTATATTTTACTTCAAAAATCATTGGATCCAAGCTTGGGTAAATAATTCCGTTTCGTGTTGCTTCGTTTATTCCGTAATAAATGTTGCTATAACCTAAAACTTCGTCGCTTAGGTTGAGGATGTTAACTCTTGTTACAGTTTGCACTCCCACTTGTGCTAACAACACATTATATATATCTGACAATATGATTGGTTGATTTATTTGCCACCTGTCTATATTAAAAAAATCTTTAACAGCATCAATGCATTTCAGTAATACTTCATTAGCGTTTTTGTCTCTCAGCGGTATTATATCAAAATTTACTTGAATATTAACAATAAAAGCGTTTCGTATGTTAATGCTATCTGTTAGCATTCTGTAATGAGATATGTATGTTTTTAAATTTTCTTTAACGGCAAGGTTGCATTGTGTTAATTCTTTTCGACTGTTATATCCTAACACATATAAATTCATAGCTAACGGGTTAGCTACTGTGTCTTGTGTCTCACTAGTAAGCAAGTTATTTTGTTCATCTGGTGTTATAAACACCTTAGAAACACTACCAAAGCGTGGTGGTAACGATAGAGTACGAATTATGTAATCATCTCGTGTTACTGCGCGATTTTGTGATGTTAGTTGTTTAAGTGCATTTTGACGAACTTCTTCTAGCGTTTCTTGAGATCGACCACCTCCTGCTGCATATTGATTATTAACGGCAATTGAGTTTAGTATGGTTGTGTTTAGTACTGGTGTGTTTAATGGAAAATTTAGTGTATTTGTATCTACTCCATTTATTGTTGTAAGTGTTCCACTACCAACATTTGATCGAAGACCTCCACCTCTCAAATAAGTTATAGTTAGTGTTGTGTTTGATGGCGCAATTCCATAGGCTTTAGTTATTCCTGGAGCGTTTGGATCTATTGCGACATCAATATCCGGCTTTCCTGTTGGAAGATTTACTCCAATATTGTCTGGAGTTGGTAGCAGTTCATTGTCTTGTGAGGTGCTTATGCCTGCTCCAAATTGTACTTCAATTCCATCGTCCAATAGCCTTGTAACAAACCGTCGTGGTATTTTTTTTAACTTTAATAGATAAGGAATCTCATCGCTATAAACAGAAGCGTCTGGATCATTAAAGCTTGTGTTTGTTATTTGTTCAAATATAGTATCTTGTGCAAGATAGGGTACTTCGGTCCATGTGTTTCCATCAGAATCTATAATACTATCGATTCCTATAAAATCAGGAGTGTTTTCACTATTGCTCGTATCAAATGGTATTTTAAATTTAAAGAACTTAGTAGCAGGTCCAACAACTTCAGTGGTTGTAAAAGGCGCAGCAGAAATAGCTCTTGCCTTTTTTTTGGCTAAAAAATACTCTGTACCAGTGACAGAATCTATTGTATACGGAGTATATATAACTGGATCGTCAGTGGTGTCTATTGAAAAATCAACAATGTCTTGAACATAAAAATTCACAGATGGATCTTCTAATATTGTTGGAATAAGAGGGTCAATTGTTGTTTTTACTCTCATTCCCGGGTTGATTCTAAGTGCATAGCGTGTATCAGGGACTTGTGTGTTACCGCTAGACGATGCTGGCATTAACTGGAACACATCTAGGTCAACTGATGCAGCTACGCTTACTTTTGGCTTGTATCCCATTGCTGCTGCTATGGCTAATACGTTTTTCTTTTCTGTTGCTTGCAATATTAGAGACTCTTTTAATTGAGAGTCAATATAATAATTTAAGGTGTCACCAACATATGACACTAGTTCAAGAAACATCATCCCAGGAGATGCTTCGTTAAAGTCATTGTAGGTGTTTGGGTAGTAGGTTTTTGCAAAATCAATTAAACCTTGTTTGATGCTATCAAAGTCTCTACCTATATATCTAATGTCTTTTGAGGGTGGTGTATACATATTATTGTTGCTCAACTGCGTTTACTTCGAGTACGATTGATCTTGTGTCAATTTGATTATTTTGCAAACTAATTACAAGTCGTATGTTTACTCTATTTGAATACAACTCCGACTCTTCTACCAACAACTCGTTAATAAATATGTACGGAAGCCATATTTTGAAATTTTCTTCGATTGTATTTCCAATATTATCAATTAAATCTTCTGTTGCATTTTCAAATAATTGTGCACGTAAATTGCAACCAAAATACGGATGCATTGGTCGCTCACCGTGATTTGTGTAAATTAAATTTTTTGCATTAGCAAGGGCTTGGTCAATTGTTAAATAATTCATCTTGAACAAACTTCCTTGATTAGAGTTAGTTGGTAGATCTAATCCAATTGCTATATTAGACTGGTTGTCTATTATTGGTCTCTGTACTGGTATTGCCATTGTTATTTTTTTATAGGTCCACCACTCACCCACGCATCACACGTTCGAGCACCTGCACATTTAAACCAAAAAAACTCACAAAACCCTAAGCTTGCTTCCTTTGCTATTACAGTTCCCTCTTCCCCAATTGCCTTCTCAATCTTTTTTATTACATCCGGTTTTTGGTTAAATGCTCCACAATTACCACAACGCGCTTGTTTTGCAGCTTCTACCGTAGTATCCCACATTTTAGCCTTATCTTCCCAAAACTGAGCAGATCCTTTTTCGTCGGCTGGGTTGATTGGGCCGTAACGATATTCTTTAATAGTTATATTGCGGTTTAATGTATTTAGATCTAAGCTTTCAATAGCATCGTATGGCTTAATATTTTTACCTGCAATTGCTTTTTCTTTTTTTAATGCTGCTGGAGTGTTGGGTCCGTCAAAGTCTGATAAACTACCTTCTAAAATAACATCACGTAATATTAGTTTGAGTTTCATTATTTTAATCCACTATGCTCATAAGAGCTGTTTAAGACACCTGAGTAATCTTTCATAAAGGCTGCAGTGGGGTCATTACTGTTAGTTGTTACGTTATAATCATCACCACCCTGCATCATTCCAAATCCCTGAGCATCCTCAGCTTGATAATCACCCATAGTGTCCCAGCCACCGTTTTGATTTTCTTGAATTGGAGTTGATCTTCCACTGCGTAAATCGTTTGCTGTTTCAGCCAATATACTATCCAAACTAGCATTCCCTGTCATCGAGTTTAATGGTTGTCTAGGTTGTGGTGTAGGTTTTGATAAAAACATTTCGCGTGCACTTGTTGGTGCTTTAGATGGAAGTGTTTGAGAGCTGCGTGTCCTGTTGTTAGCAAATGCTTCTTTTAACTCTTCACGTATAACTGCTCGCATTTCTTTTCTTATAATTTCTCTAAGAACTTTTGCAAAATCTGTTGCTTTCATAAATAAGTGTTTAATATAAATATGCAGGTTTATGCTTATATCCTAACAATTGGTAGGCAATTAATATATTTACGTTCCATAGCCTGTGAATGTTATTGGTGGTAATCCATAAGATGGCTGAGGAATTGCTTGACCACGTGCACTGTTAAGTTGTTTTTGAAAATTTTGTGCTATTTCTCGTATCAAAGCCTCACTTCCATCTACAAGTCCGTTTTTCTTTAGTTTAGGAAAACGACCAATATTATACATTTGAAAAGTAGTCCCTTGTTTATTTTGCCATGTTGCTCCCGTCCAAAAAGATCTAGCACTTAATCCTAATATAGCTGACATAGCAGCTGAATCTATATTTACTAACTTTTGTTTAACCTTTGCAAATTTCTCTTCGTGTTGTGCTAGTTGTTTTTTAGCTAGCACTTTTAATTCATCTTTCTTTTTTTTAAGCCACTCAATAACCTGTTTTCTTATTATATTTTCAAAATAATTTATTTGCCAAATAATTCGATCCATAAGTGCTATTATAAATGATCCCTTCCGTTTAGTAATCGTATTATCAAGTTTTATCATTTCGTTATAAAAATTAAAGCTACCTATATTAAAATTTTTAAGACGGTCTTGTGCTTGTTTGATTTTTTTTTGTGCTTTAAGCTTTGCTGCTCTTTCGACTTCTGCTATCTGTCGAGCGTCTTTTGTTTGAGTTTGCCCATTTGTTAATTCCCTATTATCTTCCAATCCAATCGTCTTTAAAGTGATTGGATCAATTGTTCCTACCTCCGTCTTTAATTTAAGGTACAATTGATATTCAGCAGTTTGCTGTATGTTTGGAAATTGTTCAGGATCAATAACGTCATATTTCAACATTAATTTTGCTAGAGTTCGAGTCTTTTCAAGTTCCTCAGTCTCTGCGTAAGTTGCGTCTAAAGTGCCAACTATTTTTTGAACTGCTACTTGAACATCGTGTAAATATTTTTGTTCTACGTCAATAAGGGCCTGTGTAAAGTCTACTGATTTTAGTAGTGAGGACAGTGTATTGCCATTTAATTGTCTAAAAATTGTTTTTAATTTTGATAGTATTGTGGCAAAATCATTTTCAGCTGAGAAGAGGTCGATTATAACAGATACAAGTTGGTTAGATTTAAAATCTGCAATTATTTGTGGTGTACCGTCGGATGCTTTTCCTCCTACTTTTTTACCAATCTGCAATGCGGCTTGCTTTAAATCTTCAATAAACCCTTCACCGTATTTTTCTACTTTACCTTCTACAACCTCTCTTACAAATTTATTTTTTACTCGCCTAGAGTTTTTAACTGCTTCAAATACTAAAGATAATATATCTATATATTTTTCAATAATATGCAAACTTGTTATGTTTTTTACTAATATTTCCTTATCCTCTGTAGCTTTTTTATATTTTGCATCATCAGAACCTACGTTTACAATATCAAATTTGTACTTAGCGTCAGCTAGCTGATTTAACCATTTTTCGTTTTCTGAGGCTCGCAGTTTGTTTTGGTTTAAATTAACAATTAAGTTACTGCCCGCTTGAGATGCTAGTGCAATTGCTACAGCCTTTGCTTTGCCAGTTTGTAGTTGTGCTTGATATTGTTTTAAAATTGCTATTTTTTCTTTTGCTGCTTCTTCTTTAGTTTTTCCATCGCTTTTGTAATTTGGAATTGGAATAGATGCAATTGTAGCAATTTTAATTTTTTCAGCAATCTTTATTGCGTTCTCTTTTTGTTTTTCTATAAAACTTTTAAGCTTTCTACCTACTTCAACTACTATAAGTGCAATTTTCCGTAAAAATTTAAAAATAGCTTTTAATATAGACACTAACGACCACTTAGCTGGTGGCTTTTGTTGTGACTCAAGCAGTCGTGCACGCCTTTTTGCATCTCTTCGCAGTTGCCTATTAATATAGTTTGCGCGTCTTTGCTTGAACGCATCCGTAGTCATATCGATTGGATTTATCAAGCCTATTTTTTCATCGTTTAGTCGTTTGACGTTGTCACTTATTTTTTTGTAATCAACTTCTAAAGATATAATTGATCTGTAATATTCTTCATACACTTCTTGTTTTTGTTCCATAAACGTTCGATAGTCTTCAAAGCTTGCGCTAGTGCTGGCTGCTAGTAGAATAAAAGGATCTGCAATATCCTGCAGTCCTTGCTCTTGAAGATAGGCCTGAATAAATTGCTTGTCTGAATTGTTATTGGCGTGTACATACTTAGCTCCCTGGCTACTTAATTCTTTTACTATTGTTGCTCTATCGCTAAGTGGGTCACCGCTAAAACTAGTAGATAGTTTGGCTGCTGCTTGTGCATAACTAGCAGATGCTTGAGTTCCAGCTTCATTTAATGATCCGGTTGCACCGGTAAGATCTAAAACAACTGCTCTAGCTTTTTTAATTTTTTTGCGCAACTCTGGTATCTCTATTTCTATTATTCCATCTTTTAGAGCTTTTGTTTTTGTAATTAAACCTAAAGAGTCGCGAAGAATCTTATTTGAAAGTTGCATCTTTGTTTTGGCTATTCTAAAATTTTCTTCGTTGTTAGCTCGAAAAGTTTTAAGGTCGTCTATGGCTTGTTTTAGTAGTTGTTTTTTTGGGGATTTTTCTATTTGTCGTCGCGGGCGCAAAGCTCTTTTTTGAGCTCTTTTTGCTGCCATCTCACGTGACTTCTTACTAATAACTTCTTTGAGATCGTCTATTTTACGCTTTAATAAAGCCTTTACCTGTTGTTTTTCTTGTATAATAATTCTTTCTAAATTAATTAATTGCGGGCGCAATTCCTCGTGTGTTTGTTTGAATCGCTCATATGATTTAATGGCATTTTTTAGTTTTGAGTCTTTTTCGGGAGTTTTAGGATTGATTGTAGCTAATAAAGGTCCTAACGTTGTCGGGGCAATTAGGCCTTCTGCTATTTTTATTATTCGTTTAATTCTTTCTGTTATGTCTTTTTGTTTTATTATTTTTAAAAATTCTGAGTCTTGTCCTCCGCTGAGTGTGTTGATTGCTATAGCATTTTGTAGTTGAAGGCTGTTTTGTGGTTTATATCTTTGAGTATAGCTTATTAATGAGACTACTGCAGTAGGCAAACTTGCAATGTTTTTAAAGTTGATGTTTTTAACTGCATTGTATACGGCAAACTCCTCAGCAAACACCTGCGCAGGAGCACCTAGTCCTGCAGCTATCAACTTTTGCTCAAACTCTTCGCTTTTAAGTTCTGTAATTGTTTTCTCAATTTCATTTTTATGCTCCCTTACCTCGTCTTCAAGAATGCTTTTTACATCTTTAATTGTATCTGGCAGTTGTGCCAGCTGAGTTTTTATATTTCGTGCGGAAGCTATATATGTTTTTAGTTGTTGTATGTTGAAGGATTGTTTACGTACAATTGATTCTAATGTACTAAGAGATTGTTCTAAATCTAGTTGACCACTAACTAGCTCTTTATTTACGTAGTATTGTGCCAGTGTACGATACATTTTTAATTGACTTCTATAGCTGTTTGGTTGTAAGTATGCGTCTTCACCTACACTAATTGGCACGGTCACGGGTACTCCGAGATTGGCAGATGTTAGTGTTGGAGAAACTAAAGTTTGTGGAATAATAATTTTACCCTCCTTTGCTGAAATAGTTTTTTCATAATATTCTCCAACTTTTGCACAATAAGTACTAGCGTCTGGTATGTTCCCGTTTTGGATATCCAAAAGCAATGGTTGGATAAAATTATTTTCAAAATCTAATGGCATTGTATTTTATTATAAATAGTAACAATTAAAAAGCATGAATAACTATAATTTTATTAATGCCGTTTTGGTAAATAAGACGTGTTAAGGCTTGTCCATGTGCATTATCGTCTTTTACTCTTCCGCTAGATTCTCGCTTTGAAGAATAAATAATACATCCTGCGGAGTACCCTTCACTAGCACCATTGTGTATTCTAATTCCTTCAAATGTTATTCCATCACTGGTTAACTCCACGGCATTGGCAGAGGTTCCTACTCTAGGAAACACCCCCGGACTCTTAAATTTACTTCTTGAATCACTTGGGAATTGAACATAACAACGATATAAAGCCTCGTTTGCTGTTGTATCTAAAACCACATTGAACGTCCCATCTGGAATACATGTTTGTTTTGGAACTTTAGGATTTCTTATAGCGTCTTCCACAGTAACACCCAAAACCCCCTTATTATACCACATTGTGCCTCCAGTTCTCGTAGTATTTGTAAACTCTCTAACAAGAACTAGTGTCTTTGCACTTGCACCATTAATTGCATTTTGTACAACAAGAGGCAGTTGACTAAGCTGCTTATATGTCCCAGACACTGTTCCGGCTGAAATTGGAGTCGATCCAGGAGGATTAGCTGGTGGAGTTGGTGTTAGTTTAGCATCTAGCTCATTTAGATATCCTAAAATTTCAGATGGCTTAGCTCCTACCTTTGATATTCCTTTATCGTCAGACGATTTTGAACCATAACCAGCATTTCTACTTTTGGAAAATCCTGAATTAGCAATCCCCGTTGCAATACTATCTCCTATAATAAAATCAACCGTTCCTGCTATTGGCTTTACGTTTTTATTAAAATATTCAGAATATTTTGGGTGCACCTTATCTGTTGATGGGGTAAAGTCTCCGCAATAGGTAAAGCCATATGTTTTTGCTAGGTCTTGCAGTTTTACACTTTGTTGTGTTATTTTACTAAGGTCATATGGAGTTGTGGGTGGATCATTAGTTACACCCAACACAAACACTTTACATTGTTTTGTTTGTAAAAGCTTAAATTGCTTTTCAATACTATCCAAGTCGTTCATTCCATTTGAAAGTCCTGTAGACAATATTACAACTTTAGATGTAGCAGTGCCACTAGGCGGTAATGGTGGTGGTGGTGGTAGCGGCTGTGATGCCGCGGCAACTGCCGCTGCTGTTAGTGTAATTGCGCTACCAGCAATTGTGGTTCTTTGAAATTTATTTAGTGTTTTTTGTAATGTTTTTGCTAGAACTATTTTTTGTATTTCTGGGACTCCTAGATAGTATAAACCCAAATCTTCGTATAATAAAAAACCAAAAAGTGGTGAATTATTTACTAACCACTGATATACTACAGATTCAAACTTATCAAAAAGTATAACTTGACCATACCTACGTATGTCGTTTTTGCTTGTATTTGGAATTGAGTACACTTGATCATGTAGATCTGTTTTGAATGGTAGTTGTAGTGGTGGGTTAAAAACCCCAGGATGACTTGTGACTAGAATTTCCATATATTTTTCTAGCGGGTCAAATGAACTGCTAACCTTAGCTAACTCTAACATTGGTTTTTGCTTATCTAAATCAACTCTAATAGCTTGAAACGTATCTTCCAAGCTAGGGTCTGGTGCTTTAGTTCGATAATCGTCATGTAACCGGGTTCTTAATTCTTCTACAATTTCAAATTTAGAAAGATACCCTTGCTTAGGTGTAATGGTTTTAGTAGTTGCAGTTTTCATAGCATTGTTTAAAGCTACAAGCGGATACCCTGCATCTATTAACACTACTGCTGTATTTAATTGTCCTAGTTTACCGTTTAAATCTGCCATATTATGTAGTATATAAGTCCCCTTCTGGTGTGTTGTAATAACCAGGGATGTCTTTGTATGGGTTGGTAAGTGGTTGTGTATAACTTATGCCACCCGGAGCATCTATCCCTCCTACAACAGTTCCTGTTAGTTCTTTTGGTGGAACATAGTCTTTAACTTTCTTTTGTGCTTCTTTTAATAATTTTAATTGTTTTTGATCAATTTCCGCGTGGCTCAATCCATCTATATAGCCATATGTACTTAACATTTCTGGTATTCTGTTTGCTAACAAACCAAACTCAGCTTGTGTGTATGGCTCAAATTTTACAGGGCTAACTCCCGAAACTAAGTCAGCACTTTTTAATATAAATAAAAGGTCTTCTAGTAGGTTTGCTAGTTTTATTCCTAAAACCATTGGGTCATATAAATCGTCCTTAGTAGGGTGTCCTTTTGTTTTTCCAGGTTCTTTTTGCTTTACTGGTGGTTGTCCTTTATTAGGAACACCTAAAAATAACTGTTCATGAGCAAATAAAGTCATAGGTTTATTGCAATCAATATTTACACGCTCTGGTGAGGCTAATGCAACACCCTGCTGTCCAAATATCATACTAAAATCTTTTTTTGAATTAATTACGACTCTGTCTGCATTTATTAAGATGTCTCCACTAGATGCATCTGGAATATTTTTATTAACTCCATTACTGTCAATTCCTAAAATATTTTGTATTTGAGATGCTCCGGCAGGTTGAGCTGCTACTGTACTAGTAAACTGTTGATCTTGAAATTCTTTAAGGTCTAAGGCTAGAACAGCTTTTTGATAAGACTCTAGTGGAATAACATAAGTTGCGGTGAAATTAACAACAGTAGTCGTAGTTCCTCCCCCCGCTCCTCCCGCTCCTCCTAACAAACCTGCTTGTCCACAAATTGCTAATATATCGTTATATGTAATAGTTCTTGGCATAATTAACTTAAAGGCGTTCCCTCGTAAATAGAAAAGTGCATTGCATCACATGTATAATACCATCCAATTCCATGTTTCATCATTATTTTTGCAACATTTTCATAAAATCCTCTATGAGCAGAAGTCCATGCCTTACCTTTGCACGTTTGGTTTGTTACACTCCATTTGGTATTCCAGCCCCAATCACTTGAACTAGTTCCTGCTAAAACACCTGTATAGGATCCTTTCCCGGTATTCATGTCAAGTGCTAGTCCCCACGCGTGGTGAGATAATCTATTTCCATCCGTCACATTTCGACACACTATTCCTCCTCCTAAATTATTAATATACTGACCTCCTCCAACACTATTTATTTCTACCATTGCTGGACCTACTTTTAAAGCAAAGTCTGGATGAAGTGATACTGTTTTTAAGCCTCCTTGATAGTAGTAGGTAGCTTTGCCCATCTTGGCTGAGTATGCTGGATTTACTATGTAAAAAACACGTTTTGGTGGTCTATTATTTGCATATTCGCCAGGAGCAATTGCTGCGGTACCGTCTGCATACAATGAACAAGGTAGCACACCCCCATTATATTTGGCTGCAAAAGTCTTATCCCCTGCTGTTATTGTTCCTCCTCCAGAACCTGCTATTGTTGTATTTGCACCTATAGGTCCTCCTGCTCCTGTATAATTATCTGCACCTGATGGACCAACTAATGTATCTACCGGTGGAGATATTTCAGCATTAACTGAGGCTATTAGTGATTTTGGTGGTACTGATTTTTTATGTGTTTTTTGGGCTGCTTCTAGTTTTTTAAGTTGCTCTAAATCTATTTTCTCGTGGGATATTCCATCAATGTAAGCATAGTTGCTTAAGATCTCTGGTATTCTATTTCTAAGTAACTCCAAGTCTCCAATAGCAGACGGTTGCCACTTTGCTTGTGATAATGCGGATGCCATGTCTGCGTTTTGTATGGTATATATAATATCATCTAAAAGATTAGCTAACTTAACTCCCAATACAATTGGTTCATATAAAAAATCCGGAGTTGGATCTCCTTTTGTTGTTCCTAATTGTTTTTGTCCTTTATCTTCTGGTATTTTTTTTCCTCGATTTGGAACTCCCAAAAATACAGACTCTTTGCTAAAAAGTGTGATTGTTTTTCCTGCATCTATATTAACTCGGCCTGGCGACGCTATTGCTACTCCTTTTTTGCCAAACACCATTGCAAAATCCTCTTTAGCATTTACAATAATGCGATCTGCGTTGTGTATTATGCTTCCTCCTTTAGCTTCGGGTTGATAAATATTATTATTTTTATTATTAATTCCAAACAACTCGTCTAGTGAGGGATCACTGGCTGTACTTTGTATTTTGTCTTTTAAACTAAATGCTTCATCTGTGTATTCTTTAAAATCTAATTTTAAGATAGCGTCTTGATAGGGAGCTATGTTCACAGTAATAGTTCCAGATATACCTACGGTTACATTTTGATCGGCCGTTATAGCATTAATCAATCCTAGAGATTTAATGTTGTCGTATAGTTGTTGATATGTAATTGTGCGTGCCATCTGCTAACTTTTTCGTCCAGTATAATACGAAGGAAAATTCACCGGTGGTTTTCCGCTATGTTGGATTCTTGATAAAATAATAGCATTTGCTACCTCGGCCGCCGTGTG
>Ga0181348_1000225_pt1 | contig 23348 bp, 19 predicted proteins | sample Su13VDMM110DN_FD_130092 | JGI IMG/M metagenome (GOLD analysis project Ga0181348, IMG submission 130092) | Freshwater viral communities from Lake Michigan, USA - Su13.VD.MM110.D.N | ecosystem: Environmental > Aquatic > Freshwater > Lake | place: USA: Michigan | collected 2013-07-16
AGACGGTGTAACAGGTTTACTAGGTATGTCAGTGTTCTTTACCGGTAAGGTTAAATTAGTATTAGATAACTTACCATCACCTTTATCAGACATATTTGCAAGGTTGTCATTTGGCTCTAACTCTCTAGGCTTAATATTAGTATTGTTCTTACGAACAATAGCATCAGGGATAGTAGGTAGATTAGGATAAAAGGAAACAGGCTCACCTAGTTCAGGAGAAACATTAACGTAATGGGTGTACCTACCTCCGCCTGAATCTAGAGCTAAGGTTAATGAAACATCAGCAGATGAAGTCTGAGGATTACCTGGATATCTAGGAGAGGTAGTATCCTTGATACCTACAACTCTAACATGAAGACCAGTTTCAATCATCTGATCAATTAGATCTTTAGAATTCTGGCCTAGCTTTTTATACGTCTCGCTAGATTTAAAGTTATCGCTAAACTTAAACACATCTCCTACTAAAAATCCACCTCTTTCATATCTTGAAAGGTACGTCTCGACTAAGGTTAAGTATCTTTTGACCATACAATTATTTAGTCGTTTAATTAAATAATTACATGGAATTTAATAAACTTGTAGCAGAGATATTAGAAGAGAAGTCAGGTGCACGTTGTACTAAAGTAACAAAGCAACAATCTTCCACAAGACCCTCTAAGAAATATATGAGATGTGTCAGAGTAGATGGTAAGCTAAAAAGAGTGCATTATGGCGATCCTAAGCGTCGTATTAAAAAATCAAACCCTAAAAAGCGTAAAGCTTTTAGGGCTCGTCATAAATGCTCATCAGCTAAACCAGGTACTGCTAAAGCACTATCATGCGCTAACTGGTAGTTAGTCAGGTATGTTCGTCTGAACATATTTAGTAACTAACTGAAGAGCACTCATAAGCTCTTGCTCATCTCTAGTAGCTGGTCTAATTACTTCTTCAATAATATGAGAAGAGAACCTATGCATAGACCACTCATTACTCTTATTAATATAAGCCTCATCTGGCAAATTAAGAGCCTCCTTTATTGCACGTGGTAACTCTGCACATACTCTTGATGTAGTAACATGAACAACATCAACATTAATAGAGACAGGTATGTTTCTAAACTTCATACCTTATTATATAATAGTTCGCATAAATATCTATATATCTAAAAATAATATATGGCTATTAAATTAAATATTACTCAAAGACCTACAGCCATACAAGCTGCTATTGAGAGAGGGTATCTGTATAAGGATATAAAGTTTGACTTGACTCCTGAATATCTCAAGGGTAGTGAGATGTACTCTACAAGACAAACAAAAGATTTAGCGGGTAAGATTGATAAAGAATCCGTTCTAAACTCTGTCAAGAATATACTAACAACATCTCCAGGTGAAAAGCTGTTAAATCCGTTATTTGGTTTAGATCTCAGAGATTACCTATTTGAAGTTGTGTCAGAAACTAAAGGGTTCTTTTTAGCACAAACCGTTTTAAACGGGTTGTCTTTTCAAGAGCCTAGAATATCTGTAGATTTTATAGAAGTTTTAGCAGATATAGATGAAATGCAGTATATAATAAACATAGAGCTTTCAATACCGGTGTTAAAAGTTTATCAAGTTTCATTGAAAGGTGTCTTAAATATTGACGGCTACAACTTTGTATAAAATGAGTATTAAAAATTTTACAGAATATAACTTACCTCAAAACGCTTACGCTACTTTTGACGCTACCTCTTTAAAGTCCTTAATTATACAGAGACTAAACGATTCTGAAGTCTTTAGAGATCAAAATTTTGAAGGGTCTAATATCAATGCTTTTATTGATGTCGTAGCGTACATGTATCATACGCTGTTGTTTTATCTCAACACAACTTCCTCTGAATCTACCTTTACTACAGCTGAACTATACGAGAATATGAGTAAGCTTGTATCTAATCTAGGATACAAGCCATCCGGAAAGCAAACATCTGTTGCAAATATAAATTTAACCGGTACCTCTAACTTAAATATAGGTTCTCATACTATACGAAGGTTCTCTTATATAGATGTATCAGGTGTTAGTTACACAACTTTAAGAGATATATCTTTTGAGAAGACAGTTAGCGGAGAACAGTCTTTATCAATTAGTAATAGTATATTACATCAAGGAAGTATTAAGGAACATCTACCTTATACAGCTACTGGAGAAGAATTTGAAGTTGTTAGAGTTGTAAATACTCGACCAGCTTCAAATTCTATTACTGAGCCTTTCATAGCTGATAATACCTTCACTGTATATGTTAAAAATATTAACACTGGTGTGTGGCAACAGTGGGCGGAATCATCGTCTTTATACTTAGAATCCCCAGGAAGTTTAAAATATGAAAAGAGATTAAATGAAAATGGTAATTATGAATTTAAATTTGGTAATGATATTATAGGCCGAAAGCTTAAAGAAGGAGATATAGTACAGATATATTATATTTTGTCAGACAACTCGCAAGGAGTTATTTCTGCTAACGCTATTAACAATGCTAGATTTAATATCTATACCACACCTACATTTGAAAATATAGTTGCAAGTATATATACAAACGAAACTATTTTCGTAACTATTAATAATTCAAGTAGTATTCTTGCAACTAATATAAATGATTCAACACCTGTAACATATGAAGAAACTGTTGATGAGATAAGAATCAATGCTCCAAAGATATTCTCGCTTCAAAATAGATTAGTTACAAATTTAGATTACGAATATTTTATTAACAAAAATTTTAACGGTATTGTAAAATCAGTTAAGTCACTATCAAATGAAGAATATACCTCAAACGTATTAAAATATTTTTACGATATAGGTCTTAATCGACCTAATGATGATAGTAGAGTACTGTTTAATCAAGTAAGATACGCAAATTCTACAACTTTTAATAATGTAAATCTGTATATCGTTCCGACCAATACTATTGTAGCAGAACAAATACCAAATTATTTAAATCCCTCACAAAAGCAATTAATATTAAATGAATGCAACTTAATTAAGGATTTAACACATAATGTTACGTTTGCTGATCCTATATACAAAGCGTTTAATATTGGTTTAGAGGTAGTAGGTGAAGCGCCAAGTCTATTAATAAAAGACAACTCCAGATTAGTTATATATAAAAATAAAACTAATACCATTAACACAACAACATTAAAACAGACTATACAATCTATTTTTAGAACAGCTTTTGAAAACTTAAGCTTAGGTTCTGTTGTAAACTTAAACGAGATATCTAATAATATACTTAATACATATGGTGTAGAGGATATAGCAACTAGGCGTATTGACACGGGGTTTGAGATACAAGGTATCAGCTGCTTAGTTTGGAACCCTGTTTATGCCGATTACGATATAGTAACTACTTCACAGAATTATAAATTAGCTAATTTTCAATACGCTTACTTCTACGAGATATCCAAATTAGCAAATAATATTCTCATAGTTAATACATAAATAATTAGATGGCGAGCTTATTCAAAACGTTCAATTACACTGGTGTACTCGTCCTGTCAAGTTATACCTTACCCTTTACTAATTTTTTCTTTAAGCCTGAGTTTAATCTGGAAGGATCTCGTTCGAATACACGAGTATTATGGGATTTTGGAGATGGAACATCCTCTGAAGCTCTAACCGGTCAGCATTATTATAATCTACCTGGAATTTATAGTGTTACTTGTCATTTCTATGATAGGCAAGGTAATGTAACTACAGACATAGAATCAGTAACTGCAATTAATTTTATTAATAATAATCTTACTGTTAGCACTGCTTCATCTTCAGTTGTATTGACAGCTAGTAGAATTAGTACTCCATTAAGCGTTACCAGGTTTAACTCATATCAGGTTCAAAATAGTTCCTTACTTTCTATAGTTCCATTTGCTTCTGGTGCCGAGGGTGACTATTTTGATACTAACTTAGTTAACGCGTATTATGGTCATCTGTACCCTTTCTCTTCGTTCTATCAGTTGCTACCAACTGCAAAAAATACCACCGAATTTGTTGAAGTATCTTCTTTTGCTACTAGTAATGATAGTCTTTATTACCGATTATCTGGAGCTGCTATAGTTAGATGTAATTCAACTGACAGCGGATCGTTATACTGCGGGTCATCTGGCACTGCAACGGTGTATTATAAAGGTGATCTAGCTACTCCGAAAGTAGACTTATATTTTGGATACGAGTCAGGAGGTTTGTTATACTCTAGTAATTCATATGACACTGTATTATCTAGTGTATCTATAGTAGATAATACAAATTATAACTATCTCTCTATAACCTCTTGTGGATTAGAAGCTGAAGGATCACAACAGTCAACATATCAAATTAACAAAAACAAATTTGCTAATACAAAGATAGGATTTGTAGTGAAAATAAAGGATACTGAGAGATTTACAATTAAAAAGCCAGTAATTAGTAGTCTAACCCTACAGTTAAAGAAAGGAAGCACTGTATATAGTTCAGCTATATTTTCTACTAATAACTTGCGGCTATCTGCAGATAGATTATTAGGTGTTTATAGAGGTACACTAACTCTTCCTGAGAGTGCATTGCCACATATATCAGGTGTTCCTAGCTCTTTAACTGATGTATATATAAACTGTGTAGTAAATAACCTACCTCCATTAAACACCTCTCTAAGTGGTCAATCTAATACGTTTAACATATACCCTGTTAAGGGACTCTATACAATAGCAAAGATTAATGAAGATATAGACCTTACTCAAAAGTTTAAAGATATATCTTTACAGAGTCTATTTCTTGATAATAAAGTTCTATACGATGAGTTTCTAGGTAACATTTTTGGTACAATAGATTCGGAACAAACCACTATAGGCAAATTGACCTATGAGAAAATATCCAACTTTATTTCTAATAACCGTACGCTCGATTATTCAAACATTAATAATCTTTACTCTCTTTTAGAGGAGTTAAATATAGATACATTAAAGTTTAGTGAAAATAATTATCGATATCCTGCTGAGCTTTCTAGATTAATAGATATTTTATCTATTAATAAAACAAGACTATTCGGTAGTGTAAATACTTACAATGAAGATTTTGATACAAGGGGTTATTATAATAGTGATGTATACGGTACAAATTTAGGTAGTGAAGTATCTATTTTTCAGACTATAACCGCTGGTCAAGGTCTAGTAGCTTATGAAAGATTTGGAAATATATTTAAAGTTATTAGTACTTATCAGCCTACAAGTGCAGTAAATTCTAATAGTTATGCTATCAGCGCTTATAATGATAGCTGGGGATGGGGTCTTGTTTTACCTGATACAGGTTATGGCGTAAAAATAAAAGATTATTATACATTTTATAATCATATACCTACAGTAGAGGGATCTATAAAGGATAGTATTATTAACTTTGAAGATACTAATACAACTATAGTCCCAACTATTTCTTCATATAGCAATTGGTCACTGCAAGATGGTATTATTGCTAATTTAATTAGTAATCAGCTATATAAAGGTCTCGATTTGTTTGATTAAATATACTAAATGGCAGCTGCAATTACATATGCTACAAATTTAGTACCAGACTCAATTACTAATCCTGATGTAGATTTTTCAATTGCAAGGGACAATACTACTCCGTTTTCCTTTTTGGAGTTTATAACGACGACAAAGGTAGACTATTCTCCAGAAGAATATAATAACTTTTATATAAATTACCTTAAAGACTGGTCTGCTTCTAAGAATACTACCCGTAATAGTCAATCACTTAGCTATGTCGATTACTATGTAACTTTTATTAAGGAGATTATTGTTACTTTTACCTCCGTTAAAGAGAGAAAATTTCTTAATAATATTGACTTTAGTGATCCAGCAGACCTTGATGTAGCAATACCGTTTTTTGTAGAGAAGATACGACAAGTCATACTTTTTTATAAAAACAAACGTGATGATGCAAAGTATTCTATCGATAGAAATAAAATAAAGGGCACTGAGACTTCTCTCGAGAAAGGGTTGTATGATAATATATACAACTATGTCTTTTCTGCACAAGATGATCCTCAATATTCAACTCTAGGATTTACTCTTTCCAGTATATCTAAATATCTTAAAGTAGACATAGAAGAATATATTGATGTGTATGGTAGTTATTTTGACTTACCTCTCAATAAAGAAGAGTCTGATTTTAACGCAGCTAACGGAACCTTAAAAGAATACTATACATCAAATTACGTCCCGGTCGATGTAAAATTATTCTTTACTAGTAGTCAATATGAAGAGATATTTGGTAGTGTTGCATTTCTTGTTGAGATACCATTAATTGCTAATGTTAGTCTTAAATTTGACCCAGTTTGTGACCCGACCAATCCTCTAACCTTACTTAATAACTCAAGAGTAACTGGCTTGACAAACAGTGATTTACTTGTCCTAAAGAAAAAGCTTTTAGAAAAATATCTAGGCGCTGATTTATATTATATTGATACTACTGGAGGTAGAGCTTCCACTGGCTTGCTCATAAAGGCTAGTAATCCATCAAATAATATACATAATCTACAGGTAGTTGCAACCCCTACTGTAAGATCAAGCGAAGTTAAATTACTTAGAAACGTCGGGCTATTTTTTACGCCTGATACTCAAGGTATTTTTCAGCTAAAATCAAATAATTTCGGATTTACAATAGATGAAAGCAAGTTAGAGAGTAATAAGATATATGTTTTTCCAGACCCTAATAGATATGGCAACGTTACTATTAACAGCTTAGCGGATAGTCCTTTAGTATATATACATGATTATAGACCTGATGTAAAAAATATCTCTAGTGGGTTTGCTGTCGGTATACCTAAGATCCAGTCGAGTGATCAAACTTTTTCTCCATATTATACCACTGAACAGAGTACTGTTAAAACGTTTAATAATTTTGAAATAAATTTAAATTTTAGTGACTTATATAACAAAGGTTATATAACTAAGATACAGTATGATATATACGGCAATGAGTATGCTTTATTTAAAGATGAGTTTGGACAAACCTTTAAAACAGTAGAAAACCAAATAGAAGGTCTCGACTCAGATAACTCCTTTAAATATTTACAATTAGATGGTTATATTTTTAGAGATCCAAATGTAGGATACAATTTTACATATGAATTTACAACTAGAACTGCGGTTGTGAGTTCGTCTCCAACATTTAACCTAACGTTACCCTACTATACTCTCAGCTTTAGGAACTTATTTCCTTATGATTGGTTTGATATACAGCCAGAAACTGTAATTAATACGTTTAATATTCTTGATTCTGGGTTTATTAGTGTTTCAGCTCAACCAGAAAAAATAACTCAGCAGATAAAGGATGGTAAAAGCTTTACCTACGATAGTGGATCACCTGTATCTGATCCTATATACGCAGGTTATACGAACTATCCAGGAGATCTAGTATATTATTATGAAGAGTTAATGGATGGCGGTGCTTCTAGTCTGTCGCCGCCAACGATAGCCCGTGACTATTCTACTAATTTAAGTTTGAGTGCAGTGTTTACACTAGATACAAGACTAGCTTTATCAAGTAACAGCGTCGCTGATTACGATGGCGGTAATTTTACAGATGTTTTTGATGAGTATCAAGATGACACCTATACAGAAAATATACCTCGAAGTAACATTATATATGACACTGGTATAACCGCAATGTCTATACTCACTGGAGATGACACATATAAAGCTCAAACATATAAAGATCAACTGCAAGGTAAAATATTTGTTAAAACAGGAGGATATTCCCAATCAAAATCTTTAATTGATGCTCTAAGTAGTACATTTAGTAAGTACAGTTCAGCTGTTAAAGCTGAGATATACAATAATCCTAAAGATTTAGAGATATTCTATAATACAATATGTATAGAGACACCTAGTTATCTAGTATTTGATAAAATATTATACGAAAATAACAAGTATATCGAGCCAAGTACATCAAATACTGTATATAGCATAGCTTCTGCTTCCCCACTTAACGTTTTTTCACAACGTTTCTTTAATGAGAAGGAAAAGACAGTAAACTTTTGCAAAATTATACCCGCTATTATAGACTCAAACGGTCAACTGGTAACTAACGTAGCAGATATACAACTTATTAATAGTAATAATAAATTGTTTATACCTTATATATATCAGCATAATATTAGTGATAATATAACTAAGCAACTATTCCCGACAAATACAGAAGTAAGTCAGCTCTCAGGCCTATTTACCTTATTAGATGAGTTTGATAATGAGTTTAATTTTAATCCTGTACGTATTAAAAAACCTATACTAACTTATAACTCTTTTAACGATGTTTATAAACTAGTATATTTGTTAATAGATAATAACAATCACTTCCATTTAGTTGACTACACATTCGAGATAACAAGTGATCAATTAGTTTCCTTTCTAGATTGTAAATGGTATAAACACGCTAACATGGCAAGGACTACTGACTTTATAAATACAAATTTCGCTATTATTGGCGGTAGTACTAATGCAGGAACCATATCAGGAACAGAGGTAATTATATGAGAGACTTAACTATATCAGTAAATGTATCTAGTTTTACTTCAGGTGCCACCGTCACCTTACCAGGTATTGATATAAAGTCTAAGACTAATATAACTTATATACTAAGTAATATCGTAGAAAGCGACTCTGAGGCATTATATTTAGATATAGATTGGGGCGATGGTACACTAGTTGAGAATTATACTAAGCCAGTATTTATAGATTATAAAACAGCAAATATTCTAGATGAAATTGTCTTTGATAAGCCATTAGGTAGTATACTAACTTCAAAATCACACTTATATTATAATAATACAAGTTTTTTTAATTCTAGTATCTTAATGCAGATGCTTATTATTTATAAGAATAATAATATATTAAAGATTGAGCAACCTATTAATATTTATCAGGCTTCTTACTATGACGAAGTGGGAGACTTAGATATATTGAGTGCTCAGATAATGCCTCTTTCAACTAATAATACCTTTTTAAATTTAGAAGGTAAATTAAGCAAGCAAACATATATTACTGCTCTAGATACCTATAATAGGTACGGTTCGTCACCTATTATAGTTAATGATAACACTATCGAGGGGTGTAATATTATAGATTTATATAAAGACTACGATCTACCGTACTATGATAATATATAATGTTACAGTAAGTCATTTTCTGAATTGACTCATTGTGCATAAATAATCATAGTAATGAATTTACAGACTAAGAGTGTCTCTGCTATATATGCCTTACCAGCTGTTTATAGTGATCCCTTTTTTGCGTTTAAACAGAGACGTATAAACTATGATGATGGACTTTCTTTAATAGAAATATCTGCTTTATCTAATGTTAACAACTCCTCTATTAACAACTATACATCACATTACCTTACAGAAAAAAAGACGTCTAGAGATTTTCTTAGAACATTTAAACAAGAGAGTCCGCTCTATACGATAACAACTCCGTTAATTTTTAATTCGCTCGTAGTAGGTGCATCTTCTTGCATGGTTATAGATTCACCTTATAAAGCTATATCTACAACCGGTGAATTTAGTGCTGGTGTATCAGTTAAGAGTCTAAGCTCAACAGCTTTTGATAATAGGGTTAAGTTTGAATTAGAATTTTTAGATAATAGGCTTTTACGAGTAAAGCATAATACAGATTCTAAAAATTTCTTTCTTAACTATATACAACAAACTGATAACCTAACGTTCTTTAGTTATGTTTCAAATATAGATCCAAGAAGTATTAGCGGTGTAGAAAGAAATGACGTATTTAGATATCAGTTAGATACAAAAGGATACTTAACTCTTTATAAAGTTATTTCAGACGATACAGTTAGAGTTCTAGTGTACGATAACGGGTCTTTAAAATTTACATCTGTAGATGATTTATCGGCTAACAAAAATTCAAGTATAATATATATTAATTACAACTATACACTAGTTGATACAAAAAATTCAACAAGTTGGATATCTTACGTACCTACTAAACTTAATAATTTAATTCCAGATAATATAAAAAGTAGATATGATCTACCTTCTCAATATCTTCTACACACAAATTATAATCTAGAGAATTCAGATTACTTTAATTTAAATTTTATAACCTTAAACAATTATAGAACAGAAAAAGGATTTGTTAATACAGGGACTAACTTTTTATCAGCAGATAAAAATATACCAGATGTAGACTTTAGAAACTATACATCAATATATACAGGTAACAATCAGGAGAAAGGTAATAAAAACATTACTTTAAATTATGTTTTCTTTAATAAAGACTTAGTAATTAAACAAGGCACTGATACCTTTTTTAAGACACCTGATAATATGTATCCGTTTGACAAAATTAATATTAACGATACAGACTTTATATCAAATGGAAGTAGCGGAGGTCCATCACCTCTTGTATCAGACAAAATGTATCTCAATCGTAGATATACTACTCAATTTAACAACGGTAGATATTTATGTACCTGGCTTTCAGCAGGATCAAATAATAATCCGGGTATCTGGCTAGACCGTTATTACAATGATAGTAATACTAGTACACCTATTATAGATTTAACTAGCTCTCTAGCTCTAGAGCCTAGTACTAGTTATAAGTATGAAAGAATAGGAGTTGACGATATTAATAATATTGTATCAAGTAGTAAGCCTCTATTATCTGGATTTAATAATTACTACGATATAGACAATGTAGACAATGCTTATGATTCTAATACATTAACTTATAATGGTTTATTATACAATAAATATATAGTTTCACCGGAAGTTAATAAATCAGGTCAATTTACTGTTAGTTTTGATTTATATATTGATCAGAGTACAGATTATGGATTTCAGATTGCTGGTAATAAAACTAATACCGGTTTTGGCGTACGTAGCGATACTATCATAACACCATTTATATATACATATGAAAATAATATCCTATATGTTTATAACACTGATCATGTCTACATATCATCGACTAAGTTTGATAGAAATATAAGAGACATAATACCGGGTAAAGTTCTTGAAAACTTTTTTGTAATTTGCAATGGAGGTTATGTCTATAAGGTTGATCCGCTAGGTAATAAAATTAAATTGGAGATTATAGATAACCTATCAGCTTATAAAAGTTATTTACAAGAAGAGAATACTATAACCTTTCTTGTAAATGAAAACGTCGCTAGCGGCGCCGAAGGAACTTGTATTGAATTAGATAAATTAACCCTGCAGGCAGCTACTGTTTCAAGTGAGCGTTGGTATAGCTTCGATGAGAACGTGGTGCCTGGACCTTACGAAGCTTTAAGTATTTTTAAATATGATAATAAATTGTTTAATACACCGGGTAGAAAAATAAGGTTTACTGGTAGGGATTCTGATATCATTTATTTCAGTATTAATGATAAGATAATTAATAAGCTTAATCTTCAGCCAGGTGGAGCCTCAAAGCAATTCGTTACAGTTTCTAACAGTTTATCTGCTTCAGATATAACTATTACTGATTTTAATGTAGATAAAAATAATAATATTTATGTAGGTTATAAAAACAAGATATTAGTTTATGGTCAGAATAGACAATCTGTAGCTAGTATCTCATTATCAAGTATTTCTAATAGCCTCTCATCAGAAAATATTAAAATTTTAGATATTGACTTTATTAAGGAGTATAGATTTGGCGAGCCAATATTTTACACATCAGCTCTTTTACTAACAGAGGATAAAAAGCTAGGTTTAGCAAAATTTAATATATATGACTCAAACTTTTTAAATACATTTACACTTTTACCATTAAGTGGATCTTATATTCCTTTCTCGTCAGAAATAAAACGTTATACACAGACCAATTATCAGTATTTAGATTTAAATTATATACCTGATAGTTTAAAGTTTGAACTTACCTTGACTAATTACCTATCATCTGAAGAGATTGTAAGTAAAGTTATTAATTTCGATATGAATACTGTAGATGAAGGATTTCATAATTTTTCCTATAGATTTGATTCTGTTAAAGGTAATATAACTTTGTTTATTGATGGAGTAAAGCATTCAAATTTACAGGTTCCTCCTGGAAAATATAAGTATCAAACTATCTTTCATGAAGAATTTTTCCTAGGTACATTAGGATTTTTTAATGGCATTGATTTAGCGACCTACTTAAAACAACCTGGTCAGTACTTTATTAAGGATACAAGAATACGCAATTTTCTATTCTTTAATAAAGTTCTTAATGATACGGAAATATACGCAATTAATATGTTTGGTAAGGCTATAGATGAATTAGTTCTGTCTATACCTGCTGGTCAACGTAACAATACAGAAGAGATAGAGAGATTATTTAGATTCTCACAGACAAGTAGTAGCAAGGTTATTGACATTAATATTAAAAATTTAAAAGTAGAGGATACTGATTTTAGACAAAATATTATAAATGATATTTTATCTCAAGCAAGATCTATACTACCTGCTGGTGTTTATATAAACAATATTAACTTTATTGATTTTAAATGATAGACTATACAAATTATAAAAAATTCTATAGCGATGGTAACGAGTATAACATTGCTATTCTAGATCAAGAGATAACATGTGCAAGAGTATCTCCTATCTCTGGAGGCAGTGTGGTTGACTATGGTAACTTTGTTTCAGAGTTAATATACTCTGCAGACGGCTACGTCAGAATGTTTATAGACGGATATTATGTTGAATGGGAAGTAGTTGAAGAGAATCATGGTACTATAGAGGTTACTTATGATGAGCCTGAAGGTAGAGTTCTAGCAACTATTGGGGGTGTTGGGGTATACTGGTCACCACTGTTTGAAGATATTGTATATTCTCCAGAATATACTTACGATGCTAATATGAGCACGGTGTATAAGACCATAAGCGGAGTAAATGTATCGTGGAATGCTTATAGTTATACACCTCTTCCAGAAGATATAGTTGTTCTAAATGGAAATGTAGCAGTTGGTTTAGGTACTCTTAATGAGCAGTATATATCTTTAAACACAGAGGGTACTAATTACACAGGGTTGGTTGAAATTAATAATGGTGTCGCAAAGTCATATTATACACAACAGTTATTAGAACCAAAAAGATTGTTTTCAACTGACTTAGCTTTATCTAATTTTACCTACGATAGGTTAGTTGGTGATACAGTAACCCTGCCTTACAGCTTACAAGATGTCTCTTTTGAGGCAAACGATTACCTAACATTTAATTTAATTAAAGACAGATTAAGAAAGTTACACATTAATAATACTTACGTTTTTTCACGTATGTTTATTCCAAATAATGATTTGCCAGCTTCTAATAATATTAGATACTTAGGTGTACCACCATCTACAATTAATACAACAACATTTACTTCTAGTGCAGAAAATTTAACTCTTTATAGTAGTAATACTGTTCAACAGACTATTAAGTTTACAAATGTTGAAAATTATGTTGATTTAGGTAATATTAAAAAGTATGTTAGTGTAAAATATGCAGGTAATACTGATACATATGTTATACTCGGAATATCTGATACTAAATTTATATCTCTTTCAACAGATTTAACTACAACTAATTTTATCGAAAAATCAGATAAGTATGAAACGGTAGAAAATGAGCTACCGTTTGGTAAATTAGATAGTATATGTCTTAATACTAGTCATATTTTTATATCTGACTTTGCTAATAATAATATTTTAAAATATGAAGTATCAGGATTTTACAATAAAGATGTAGCGTTCGCGAACAAGCGTAATTTTATTGAAGTTCTCGGAGGATCAGGGTATTCGACTGACCCTTCTAGATTTAATGGTCCGAGTAATATCTGCTGTAACGATACTCATTTAGTGGTTTATGACTCTGGTAACTACACCTGTAAGGTCTTTAATACCCAGTTTAATTATATAAAACGTCTTTCTGGTCCTCCATTTAGGAGAGAGCCTTTGGCTGCTATGGAGTTTGATGCTCTAGAGAACAGACTTTATTTATTAACATACTATAATGATGGTATGAAACTGTATGTATATGACAGTGAATTTATTTTACAAGAACAGTATATACTTGAGGAAAAGCTTGCAGTAGTTAATGGTGTTAAAGAGATTGTTAAAAATATTTCTTTCGCTAAAGCAAATAATAACTACTGGTATATTTGTACTGATTTAAATGTCTTTCAAAAGCTTAAGAATAGGCCTGAAAAAATATTAGGTAGATATCAATCTGAAAGACTTGGGTTATGGTCTGCTTCTTATAATCCAGAAATAACGTATATATGGAATTTAACTAATGTAGATTTCGATAAGGCTAATTTTCTATGGAATTTTTTCGATTCACCTTCTGATAGTGAGAATGCCTTTTTGGTGGATAATAAGTTTAGAGGTATGGGAGTTATAGACAATTACAATAATCAAGATGATATAATATTATTAACAGATTGTAGATTGTATGTCCTTAAAGAGTCTTATACATTTAAGCAAGTTACAAAGTATAATACTTACCCTAACTATGGAGCCTCAAAGCTTACTATAAATCGTGATGAATATGTTCAGACACCTACAATAAATAAAGAAATTTATAAAATACTAAATGATGTTTATACACTAAAGAATAATTTAGTAGGTAGATTTACCGGCTCATATGATAATGCAGGGGTTTTTACTCTAGAAGATTATAACTATAATATCGAGTTTAATAATTTTAATCAAAATGACATTAATCAATATTATATACACGACAACGAGAAGGCAATACTTGGAGTTATAAATAGAGCCTTTAGAAGTGTATATGAGTTGCAATCTAAGCTAGTAAGCTTATCTAATATAGATTATGGTAACGGATTAATACCCGTTTACAATCTTCAAGAAGGTACGTTGATATTAGAATAATATCTTAAATAATAGTATGCCGAATGCTCTGACTAACACTAATATTAGCGCCACTTATAAGGGAGTCTTACATACAGATGGAGAATCTATTCCATCTGCTGGATTAAAGCCAGTATATGACGGTACAGGATTTCAATCAGCTCTCTCAGTAGGGAGATCTAATCAAGGAGCAACAGTTACCGGTTATTTATCTTCTAATAATATATACGCAGGTCAGCTAAGAATGCCTAACACAGATGGCGCAGAGAAACAGGTTGTAGCCAGATCTAGTGTAGCAGGTATTCTTGAGCTAAGAGATCTTTCAGAACTTATAGGTGGATCTGCAATTCCCGCGGGGGTATATGACAATCCGAGAATAACAGTGGGTACAGGTGGAGTTATTACAAAGATAGAATCAAGACCTACGATCAATCTCCTTGATAGCTCAACAACTATTGTAGCTCAAACTAATTACCCATTACCTTATAATACTACGCTTGCATTACAAACTTTCGTATTAAATACTGTTAATTGGACCACGCAACCTGGATACTACGCAGATGCACCTACAAACACAATTTCTCCAAGATACGCTTTAATAACTGTTGAACTCTATGCAGAATCTGAATCTTTATTCTTTACAGCGACGTTAGAAAAGGACTCAGTTGAGCTAGCTAGGGTAGCTATTGGCGGTAATTATACCCAACGTGAAGAGTATTTAGATAGAAATAAATATATCTACTCTAAACAAATAATAGTTAAGATTCCAGAAAATACTAATACCTCCTCGTTTGTTTTTAAGATTGACGTTGATGCACAGACATATCCAGACGGCGGAACACTTACTAGAGTAACAGAAAATAATACAGGTCATAAGGTAACCCTAGACGGATGGGTTTTTTAACTGTTTGGTATAAATATTTATTATGCCTGACCAAACCATCATCAAACTAAAGATTAGAAGAGGAACTGATTCACAGCGTAAAGCAGTAATCTTAGAGCAAGGAGAGTTAGGCTACACCACAGATACTGCTAGAGTGTTTGTAGGAGATGGTACTACTACAGGGGGACGACCTATTGGCAGTGTTATCCATCCTCCTCTAGCCAGTACCTTAGGTAGAATAACTATAACTAGGGCAGTTCAGAATGATATAGTAGTTGAGAAATCACTGATGTATCAGTTAACTGGCACAGATTATTCGAATACTAGTCATTGGGTAAATATAAGTCCTAAAGTAGATGGATCTGTTCTTAGGTATACTGCAGGTACTAATATATTAAGTATTCCAGACGCGGCGATTGGAAATACAAAACTAAACCCGTCAATTGTAATGGCAAATGGTGGTCTGTCGTTCGGTACAGGTCTATCCGCTAATGTTGATAATGTTACTATAGGTATTAATGGTACTACTAACAAATTGTTTGTTAAAGGCATTACAGAGAATAGTATAAGTAGCACAGCTTTCGGCAATTCTATCTCTGGCGGCAACGGTAGTAAAATAAACGTAAATTTTGACCCTAACTATTTCGGCTACAATTTAGGGTCACAACTTACAATCACTAAACTTCCAGTAGGTACTGTTAGTACAACCTCTCTAAGCAGTAACTTTGTCGGTGCAGGTCTAGAGGTTGTAAATGGTGCGTTAAGAGCTAACTTGAAAGATGTAGATAACGTTAGTTTAAAGTCAACAGGAGGTATTATATCTCTTAAAGCTAAGCATGCTGGTAGTGTTAGTACTAGATTTGATAATATAAACTATAATGCAGATGGGGTAATAACCAGTCGCTCTTCAATGTTTGGATTTATATTATCTGGTAGTAATTCTGGTACTGGGGTTGCATACAATGGCACTATAGATCAGGATAAATTTACTAATCAGCAAGTTTTCCAGGCTCGGTACACAGACATAACTACCAATGGAGTAACAGACATGGTAGGTGTAAGCTCGGCTGGTTTTATAGTTATTAATACTTCATCAAACGGAGATTTAGCTATACCAATCTTTAGATTTGCATCATTATCAGCTGCACCTCCTCCTATATCATAATTATAATATCTTACTATGGCAAAAATTGAAATATTTGAAAACTCTCTATTAAGACTTCTCGTAAGGAGAGGTAATAATGCTGATAGAGTAGGTGCAGTACTAGCACAAGGAGAACTAGGATATACTACTGATACTAAAAAGCTATATGTTGGTGATGGCAGTACTGCCGGTGGTATACTTGTTGGAAATGTGTTTGCTGGATCAACTAATAATGTAACTACTTTAACAAATATTTCACCAGGTGACCAAGCATTTGACGATGATAATAAGTTACTATATAGGTTTAAAAGTGGAGATACAACAAATATAACTAACTGGGAAGTTATTGGTGGGGTTTTTACTACAGGTGATAGTACATTAGTACAAGCTGGTAATACATTTACTGTAGGAGTTATATCTGCTAGCAATATTGATCCAGGTATTGTAGGTAATTCGCTAACTTTTAATGATGGTGCTATTGCGCTAAATACTCAAGTAATAAATACTAATTCTATATTGCCGCACGGTAATACGGAATATCTTAATTTACCTGGTAAATTAAAGATTAATAATGTTAGTTATGAATGGCCTTTAGCTATTGCATCCAATCTTTATCTAACTAGCGACGTAACTGGTAATTTACGATGGGATAATCTTACCCAATCTTCAACACTCTTTGTACCGGGCACAGCTGGTCAAATTCCAGTTGGTTCTATAATGCCTTTCGCATCTGCAGGTAATTCACCAGCTGGTTGGTTACTTTGTAATGGACAGACAGTTGCAACTGCTTCCTATCCACAGCTATATGCTGTTATTGGTTCAACATACGGTGGTGATGCTACTAACTTTAAGGTTCCAGATCTTATTAATAAAGCTATTTACGGTACTGGTAGTAGTCCTGCAACTTCAACTGTCTATTCATTATGTGCAAGAACTACTAGCGTTAGCACTTTAAGTGCTGCAGGAATGCTCTATATTATAAAGGCTGTTTCGGACCCTATAGTTAGTTCTACTATAACTTTTACTAGTGGTCTTAGTTCTCTACTTAATGGTGTTACTTCAACAGGTAATATAGTCACTGCTCTATCAGGTAATCATATAGTAAGCTTGCCTCAACTAACTACATCGCAGACTATTACTGGATCTTTTGAAATAGATAGTTTCGGCCGAGTGTTAAATCCAGCATCACCGCCACCAGAAATACCAACAGGTAAAGAAACCTCAGCAGGTACTAACATTGCCTATAATGCTACTTCACCTATCGTCTTTTTAAAGACTCCAGTTACTTTCTATACACACTCTAGTGAAGCAGACCCTCTTAACGGTGGAGGACTAACAGTTAATACACCTGAGAGCTTTTTTGGAACTATATCAGCGTATCCTTTTATCACTCAGCTACCTGCAATTGTTTCAAATGCTACAACTCTTTTATCAGGTATCGCAACACCTGCAACAATTATACCGAGCAATGCTAAGAATTTAATTATTGAAAGTAGAGTTACTAAGTTTAACGAAGTTCAGGGAGATGCCACAATTGATCGTTTACCTAGACTAATAGTTTCAGCTCCTAATGAAAACTTACTTACAGTGGGTAATCCACGATTAGTAGGGTCAACAGAATACACAGTTAGCTATGTTAAAGGTTTTGACGGACCTGGAATAAACCCAAAGACTCCAGAGTGTAACGTTAGTCAAGTATTTTTACCTTTATCTGCTAGTAGAACTGGTGACCTTGTTATGGCATTTAGATCTCCAGTAAACTACAGTGACGCAGTTGTACTTCGTGTAGTAGGGTATACTTTATAATATGAATGAAATATTAGTTGAAGGGTTTACCTTTGAGGATTTTCTCCTTATAGAAAAGCTTCTTAATAAGGTTAGGTTTTCTATTGATGAGATAGAGGATTATAATGCAGCTAACCTATTGAGGTCGAAGGTAAAAGAGATATTATTTCACGAAAAGTCATAAATATATATGTGGATATACCTAATCGAGCGTATGCAGTAGGTCAGGAGTTTACAAATTATATCTTAATAGATAGAACAAGAAAAAGTATTATCTTGAATGTCGATGTAGAGCATTTTAAGACGATCTATAGAGAATATAAACGACTAAACTATAAATTAGTATGTTGTTGTAGGTTTAAAGACAATAATACCTTAACGTGTGTCTTTATAAATGCCAACAATGATAAATAATACGTATGGAGTATCCTACTCTTGATCCTAATGCTAAACTTTTTAAGATATACGAGAAGGCTCTCTCCCCGTATTATGATATAGTATGGTCTTTCGATTATTATGCAACAAGCATACCTGTAAACTCTCAGCTTGGAATATGTCTCTTTCTACAGGATTCAACTGGTACCACTCAAGCTTCACTTCTCTCAGGTGGTAACAACATTGACTTAGGTTATTCTGGTGCGGATGGTGGTACCGATAAAGGTTTAATTGGGGTAGGATTAGATACTACTGGTTGTTTTGCTCTGTCTTTGAGCTCGTTAGGTTCGACTATAAGAGATGGAGACTTAGATATAAATCGTAAGTTAAACTCAATCGCAGTCCGTGGCCAAGGACCTTCATATAGTTGGTATGAATATTCAATAAATCGCTCTTTATCAGCCTTTAATTTTAATATACTTGAGACAAGAAAGAAGACAATAAGGGCACGTTTAGGTAATGTTGGTCAGACTTTATATGTAGATTTTAGATACAGCCCTACAGAAGACTTTGTTAATATCTTAACGCAGGATGTAACGTTTAGTAGATCGCTTTCTAGTAAATTTAGACCAGGAGTTACAATATCTAAGCCAGTTTCTGGTACTGCTCCTAAGCCAACTATACGTTTTAGTAATTTTACAGTAGAAGGTAGAGAGGTATTTACCTATGTACCACCTACTAGTTCAGTAAATATACTTGAGTCGCCGGTAATTAATGATATCTGTCTAGTTACTGAATGTGAGTATAAGCCATATGTTCCACCAGTTTATGAGCCTTACATCCCTCCACCTATAATTACTGCTGAACCTGCTACAGCTAACAGACAGCATACAGCCCAAGTAAGTGTTAGTTTAAATAGAGGTATTAATATAGGCTTTTATGATGGATATGCTTCTTTTGATCTTTATAACTTCGGTTACAGTGTAAGTATGTTCGATAATGTAACAACTCAGCAAACAATTTTAAATCGTTCTGATTATTTTATATATATATCCCAAGATAATAGTATAACTCTTTCTCTTTCTAGCTTTGACAGTACCTGGAAATTAATAGGGCCTGATATAAATTATACTAATAATAGTAATGCGCTTCCGATAGGCACATATTCTAACTATACCATCAGTTATATATAATGAATAACGTTAATTTAAATTTAGACCTTAAAGGAGAGTATAGTTACCTTGTGATGGAGAATGGTAATGTTGTTGAGGAGTCAGATTGGTCGACAAATACAATCTTATCTGGAGGACTACTAGATTTATATACATACGATATACCTAGCATGCTTAGTTACCTTGATTTCGGTAAAAGTAGTAATTATGTAGGCAAATTAGGATATTTTCTAAATGGAGTTAACGAGATGACAGATGTTCCGCGGCTAAGTGGGATACAAAGCGCTACTTCTGAGTCATATACTGAAAATGTTAACACGAGAGTATATTATAGGTCATTTACTACGCTACCATCAACTATAGACACCACTATAAGTGAGTTTGCAATTAAAAGAACACGAGATGGTAATGCATTTGCTCGTAATACCTTTCTATCTACACTTAATATTAAAGCAGGTCAGTATATAGTTTTCTATTATAGGTTAAAAATTAACTGGAGTTCAGTAGCAAGCTATAATTTAACAATGCAGACAGCTGATGGATATAATTATTATATACCTATTGACAGCTCAACATATCAAATACCTTATGATAGGGTTTATTACAACAATAATATATTAGTTTTATCGCAAACTGAAGAAGATATTCCACAATTTGGTGATACATTCCCTATTGTTTATGCTTATGGTATAACAAATCAAGTAAATTCTAGTTTTAAACCAGTAGAATTAGGTTATTCTATTGACCATACAACAAAGACAGTATCAGTATCTACTTCTTATAACAACATATCAGCTGGATCTACAGGTATATATAAAAATATAAGATGTATCTACCTGTCTAAAGATGGTCTACTAGGGGCAACAAATAATTTCTTTGTTTCTAAGTTTAGATTTCCTATAGCAATCTATAATCTTGATGCAGGTGCTGGAGCTACCATTAATTTAACCTATTCTATAAATAATACCCCTATAAATTTAGACCCATACTCTGATCCTTATGCTCCGACCGGTAAACGCACTAATTATTTTACTTTTAATCTAGTCTATACTTGGCGTGAAGCATAATCATCTAATAAAAGGTAGTAATACTCCCATAACTTGTAATGTTTTAGATAAGTGCCCTTTTTATAGACATATTCTACCCATGGCTTGTAGTCTTTACCTGAAAAATGCACGATATATGGATTTTTAATCTCAAATGACTTATGAGTCATACAATTATACTGTAAAGGTAGTAGATTATAAGATTGATCATAAAGATTGAGTATAACTTCATCATTTACATACGCTCCTTGTGATCTTTCGTATATATTATTAATAAAATCTACGTAGTTATTGGATTTTAATTTATCGCAATCAATTAAACATACACCAGCATTAAAAGTACTACTGTTTTCCTTTGATAGATCCATTAAGTAGTCAGCTTTACTAAAATATACAATGTGATCATCAAGATTAGTATCGGTAGATACAGCTGCAATACCTTTATCTGATGTTTCAATATTTTCTAGATTAAAAATCTCCTCACTAGTAATAAGAGTATCACAATCTAACCATAAAAACTTCTTTAAGTCTGTATATAATGGTAGGACAAACCTATCCATTGTAGTTGGTGTAATCCATACATGATTAGTAGTGACTGGCTTTATTTTAAAAGCGGTAAAAAACGTTGGAACAGTATCAACTTGAATAGATCCATATACAACATTTAAGCTCTTAATAGCATTAATAAGCTGTAAGGAAACATACCTATTATTACCGTATATATGGTAATTATATGGTCTTTTAAAGCCTTCTAATACTAATATATTAGGAAGAAGGTACCTCCATTGATTAATATCTGTTATAGTCGCGAACGTCATACTTAAATATTGCCCATCATTGCCTCCACTGTTAAATCATGCTTCATAGAGTGAAACCTCTCGTCCATATAGCTTTGAATAGCTAAAGGCTTGACCCAACTATCATTATTAGCGGGGATATTACGGTCGTCGCAAGCTTTAGATATGACTTCTAAGCTCTCAACTAAGCACATCCAACGTACAAACTCATCAAATTCCATTACTTTCTCAGTTCCGTCTTTTAGATTAAAGGTAAATTGCTTCATTACAAGTTAATTATATTGTTGTTCGTTAAGTGTATTAAACATACTCTCCAATACAAGGGGTTCTGTTACAAGTCTAGTACTAATTTCTGTAATTACTTTAAATTTATTTTTACAAGCATCGCATTTAACTATATTCTCCTCATCTATAAAAATTGTTACCGGTATCTCATTCTTACCACAAGGACACTCTACAATTACTTCCTGTCTAGAAAGTATTTCATCAAGGGTTTGAGTTAATTGAGCTACCTGTCCAGCTCTCTCCTCATATGTTTTAACGATAAACGATAAAATATACTGAAGAGCAGTGACTAGAGTAAAGGTTTCCCATAGCCCGAATACGTTTCTCAAAGAAAACGCAAACCCTAAGCTAATTAAAAGTGTAATTAAGAGAGAACGAAGTAATGGTAGCATTATAATGCTATTATAGATAGATATATCGATAAATCAAGTATTTCTTTATTAATATTATCTATCTTTGCCTTAATCTTCTCAAGTTTTTCTTTATTTATATCGGGATTGTTTGCTGCTTGACTGACCATGGATCTAGCTGTTATTAAAGAAACGAAAACATTTCCTATTACTGGTATAATCTTATCTAAAGGATCAGGTAGGATAGGAGGTGCTTTACTTTGCGCTTCCTCATCCTTAAATTGTCTTATTTGAGAGCTTATATCACACTGACCTATAACAGGTTTGTCAGCTATACCAATTTGATAAGGATTTTGCATACTTTTCACACAATTATTTAATACGAGAATAAATAAAGTTATGAGTAAGTTCGAAAAGAGATTTTTTACAGTCCTACGTGAGCAAACAGCCGAAGAAAGAGCAGCAATGGAAGCCTCTCTCGATGATGACACTAATCCTGAGGAGTTTGATACTAAGGCTCCTTCAGCTGAAGCTGATTCTTTAGTTCAAAAAGCGTCTCAGATTAAATCTCAACAAGCTATAGAAATGAAGAATCAGATTGATGAATGGACCGTTCGTTGTGAAGAGTTTAAGAAATTTTTAAATGATACTAAACCTGGATCTATAAGTTATG